>Ga0181578_10003119_pt1 | contig 15200 bp, 10 predicted proteins | sample 071ome_21_FD_148659 | JGI IMG/M metagenome (GOLD analysis project Ga0181578, IMG submission 148659) | Coastal salt marsh microbial communities from the Groves Creek Marsh, Skidaway Island, Georgia - 071401CT metaG (spades assembly) | ecosystem: Environmental > Aquatic > Marine > Intertidal zone... | reverse complement strand
ACTACTAATTCTTCTTCTTCTTCTTCTTCTTCTTCTTCTTCTTCTTTTTCTCGTCGCTAATAGAGAGGCGTGGTTCAAGGGAGTTGTTTTGACGATTTGTCTCGGAAACGGAGAATGGACGAAAAAAAACAACAGAAAAAAGGCAGAGAGAGAGTCTCAGAGTCGGAGAGATGAACGCGAGCATAAACACCACCACCGTCGCTGCGAGGACGAAATCATCGTTCCTTTCTCTTCGCGGAAGGAGAAGAATGAGAGCGGGGCAGATGTCGTCGGTTTCTTTTTCTTCTTCTTCGTCGTCGTCGAGGACGACGACGACGACGACGGTAAAATATATCCATTCCGTTAAAATAAAAAACGTGGCAAACTCTGGTGGACGAGAACGACCGCAACAGCGAGAACACGTACGAACGAAATCGTCGTCTTCGTCGTCATCATCGAATAACGAGACGATTATTACGAACACGAAAGGGAAAATGTTGAAATGGTCTGACATTGACGAGAAAACGAAGGAGTTGCCGGACACTTCCGTGGCGAAGAAGATGCAGATAACCGGAGTCCACCACGTGGCGATTATCGTCAAAGATATGAAACGGACGATGGATTTTTACCAAGGCATACTAGGACTAGCGATTAATCCGGCGAGGCCAAAGGATAAGTTACCATATGACGGGGCCTGGTTATGGATCGGAGACGAGATGATTCACATCATGGAACTACCGAATCCTGATCCAGACGATATCGAGTCTCGACCGACGCACGGCGGCAGGGATCGACACTTTTGCATCGGGTGCATGGATATACAGCCTCTGATGGATGCTTTAGATGCGAATAAGATTGAGTACACGAAAAGTAAATCGGGCAGACCGGCGATATTCTTCAGAGATCCCGATTCAAACACGTTAGAAGTTGTCGAGGGGTTAGAATGGCGCGTCTAATATTTTTTAAAATTTGCACAATACGCTCGTTAAAGTTACAATCGATATAAGCGAGTTTGTACTTTACCACACGCTTTACCACTCTGGTCGACGGGACAGGATTCCAAGCTTATATCGTAACCTCTCACGTGTTCTTTACTCTTTGCCATGCTAATGCGTCCTTTAATACCCGACGTAGCGGCGTTGTCTAGAACGACCGGCTCAGGAAAGTGTAAAGCGGTTTGAACCCAGTGCGTTTTCGGTTCTTTCGGTGACGTGGAAAGGATTACTGGATTTTCTCGACAGAACCGACTCGTAAATTCGGTATCAAACCACAAAGCGATGCCATAAATCGTTTGAGGTTGGTCTGTTGTCGCCTCCTTGAGCGCATCGAGTTTGAATTCCGCGCTAAACTCGGTATCTTTCGCCGAGCACTTACACAAATCGAGTCGTAAAATTTCGGTTTCGGTCGTTCCGATGTGTTCGCCTTCGATGTGTTTTACGACTGCTGTCGCCAACGCATGATCTAATTGCTGAACAGCGACTTCTTTCATGGAAAATCCGTACACGTCGTTCCAGAAATCAAAATCAACCGTCGCCTGTTTCGTGAACCCGGCAATTTTGATGCAACACACGTCTGGTAACAGCGCACCATCTGGTTTTAAATACTTATCCCTGGCATACAACACTGTATCAAGCATGGACTCGAAGAATAAACCGTACCCCATCCACTCTGAAACAATAACATCGAACGGTGCCCCACGTATACAATCCATATCTTCGAGTTTGCCTTCAATGATTTCAACTTTTTCGCGCAAACCGTTCGCGCCTACGTTCATTCGGGCAACGTCAGCAATCCTGTACGAACCGTCCACGCCCACGACATTTCTGGCGCCACCGTCTCGCGCAGCAAACATTGATAAGATACCCGTGCCACATCCAACATCGAGAACATTTGCATCGTTCATCAGCGTTGGATTCTTAGTGAGCGCATCTCTGTACGCATCCGTCCGCGTTTTATCGCTCAACATGTCTTTGTGGATTTCAAAGTACGAGTACGAGTTAAAGTAAGAATCATCTGAATCCCTCACCCTTGCGTCTTCTTCATCTTCATCTGTTCTTTGTTGAGTTCTTTTATCACTATCGTTCAAAAATTTCCTATTCACGCAGTCGTCGTCGTTGTTCTTGTGACGCGTGGTCGCCGACGACGATACGACCTTTGCGCCGACGTTTGCCACCGGAGCGAGCTTTTGCTTCTCCTCTTCTTCGCTAATCATGCCTAATTTTTCCATCATCTCGAACACTTTCAATTTCAGCGCTTCGTTCTCGCTTTTCAACGACGATATCATCAAGGACGATGCCGAGTGTTCGTTTTGAGAAGTACCATCTCGTTCTTTTCCGACTGCATTTACATCGTTTGTCATTAACCGCTCTCTCCCCATTGTCTCTTCTTCTTCTTCTTCGCTGTCATCATTGATGCCGTAAACGTACGATTCCCACTCATACGTCAAAGGATCCGACCCACTAGTATCAACGGGCATCAGGTATACGTCGTCTTTCCACGCTCCGTCGTTGACTCTTTCAATCACGCGGTTTGCCAGTTCCTTCTCGTCGTGTTCTTCTTCTTCTTTGTTCGTGTTGTTGTTGTTGTTGTTGTTATTTTTCGTTTCTTCCAAAACCATCTTGCGCACAAAGTTAATCACTTTAATAACGTCGTAAAACTCCAACTCATCGTCTTCGTCGTCCTCTCCGTCGACTATTTCGCGGTCATTACCACTACTCGTCGAAGGATTCTCTCTTCCACCTCCTCCTTTTTCTGTTCCGTTTTTTTTCTTCGACAAAACGACTCGTCGTAAATCAAATCCAAAGTCAGTGGCGGCTCTCGTTAACGCTTCGTGCGCATTCGCGTACACTCTGTTGGAGAATAAACACTTTGTTTTCCTCTGCTCAAAGAGTTCTTCTTCGTCTTCTACCCACTCTCCAAAGTCGCCCTCTTCTCCTTCCTCGTCGTTATCGGTGTTGTTGTTGTTGTTGTTGTTGTTGTTGTCTTTGTCGTCGTCGTCTTCCCTCATTATGCGCGTGTGTGTGCGTTGCCGTCTTTTTTTTTCTGCGGTGTGCGTGCAAAAAAAGTGCACCCCAGAAAAGGCAGAGCACACAGCTGCTTTTTGAGTGAGCTCGGGAAGAGCTGCACAGAAAAAAGTAGTACGAGTCTCTTTTGACGGCCGCCTTTGTGCTTTATTGTTTTTACCCCGAACAGTTTGGGTGCGATAGAACACAAGCCAGGAGAGGAATCACAAGCACGCGCGCACGCGAAGGTGGAGGTGCGCGAGGGCGAGTAATAGAGAAAAGGTTTAAAGTTACCAAAACAATCACACAGTATGTCTTCTTCAATAAATAATAACGCTAACAAACGCGCCAAAACAAACGGGGAAGGACGGGAAAATCTCGTTCTCCCCGAACAAAGAATAAATGTCATCGCGCAACTGGTGGACACGGACGGGAACGCCGCTGGTCCTCAGCTAGACTTACCGCACGATTGTACCTCGAAACAGTTGGAAGAGTTGCTGAACACTTTATTAAACAACACGGAAGAGAAAGGGGAGAAACTTCCCTACGAGTTTTACATCAAAGACGAAACGTTAACGACGGATTTAGGGGACCACTTGGCGAAAGTGAACGCGAGCATGGAACAGGTTCTGAAAATCGTGTACGCTCCACAGGCGCTGTTTCGAGTGAGACCGGTAACTCGATGTTCGTCTGCGATACCGGGTCACGCGGAAGCTATATTGTCGGTATCATTTTCTCCAGACGGGAAACACTTAGCGAGCGGGTCCGGCGATACCACCGTGCGTCTATGGAACCACGAAAGCGAGGCACCAAAGACGACGTGTAAAGGACACACGAATTGGGTCTTATGCGTAGCGTGGTCGCCAGATGCGCAATTAGTTGCGAGTGGAGGAATGGATAACATGGTTCGGTTGTGGGACCCACACACGGGCGAATCGAGAGGGATTTTGAAAGGACACAAGAAACACATCGTAGGATTGAGCTGGGAGCCGACGCACGCGTTGAAATCACCAAACGACATTCGATTCGTTTCCGCCTCTGCGGATGGCTCGGCAAAAGTATGGAACGTGAATAGAAAAATACCTCTATTTTCACTCTCTGCGCATTCGAGAGCGCTCTCTTCCGTAAAATGGGGCGGAGAAGGCTTGATTTATACCGCTTCTAGAGATACGACGGTGTACGCCTGGGACGCAAAAGACGGTAAAATTGTTCGACAGTTGAAAGGACACGCGCACTGGGTAAATACGCTCGCGCTATCGTCTGAATTCGCGCTCAGAACGGGCGCATTTGATGAAACCGGGAAACGAGAAGAATCGTTCGATAAAGCGAAAGAACGCGCGCTCGAACGATACAAAAAACTAACGAGGAATAAACCGGAAAGGTTAATCAGCGGTTCCGACGATTTTACCATGTTTCTTTGGGAACCTTCGCAATCAAAAACGGCTTTGAAGAGATTGACTGGACACGTGCAATTGATCAATCACGTTATGTTCTCTCCGGACGGTAAGTATTTTGCTTCGGCGTCGTTCGACAAAGCCGTTAAATTATGGAATGGCGATACCGGCGATTTCGTGTGTACGTTTCGAGGACACGTCGGCGCGGTGTACCAAATAGCATGGAGCGCGGATTCGCGATTTGTGTTATCGGCATCTAAAGACTCGACGTTAAAAGTTTGGAGCGTGCGTTTAAAGAAACTCGAGCTCGACTTACCAGGCCACTCGGATGAGATTTACGCATGCGATTGGTCGCCGCTTGGAACGAAAGGCGCGAGCGGCGGGAAAGATAAAATGTTGCGACTATGGAAACATTAGAATACGGAAAAAATAGAATTACAGGCGGCTAGAATACTTGTATAATATAAAAAAAGGAATAGAACTAGTAATGTAATTGTAGGGAGCTAATTTCCCGAATGATCCTTTACTTTCATCCCAAATGATCTTTTAACACATCTTGCAAGTGAGCTCTCGCTCTCTCCGCGGCTTCTTCTTGTAACACTTTATCTAAATCGGATGAATCCTTATCGCTGGCTAAAAACGTCTCCGCTCGAGCGTGTTGAGCGATGGCTGCTTCTGCTCGGAGTTCTTCGATGTGCGCTTGCTTTGCTTTTCTCCAAATATTTTGATGCACTTCGTCCCAACGATTAAACCCTTTCGGTAAATCCACGTCGTACACTTGCTTCTCCTCTTCTCCTGGCGCCAATGGTGGCGGCGGAGACGTTTTCAAAGCTAACAAATTGTTCTTATTCAGCTCAAGCAAAGGACGTTGTTTCAAAACGTGTCCTTCGGTATCTACTCCTAGTCCCGCTAACTCTGTGGGGTGCATGTACGATTTCAACTCGTCAAAGTGCCTGAAATCAGACGATGGCATGATTCTGATTGGTGTACCTCGAGTCTTTGGCACTCCGTTTTCTCCGAAACGAAATCTTCTCGGGAGCAAATCCGACGGTCTCATTCTCATCGCTCCGTTGCTCCCGTCTTCACCCGATGCACCAGCGAAGAAGAAGGAGTTCAATCCAGATGCGAGTAACCAAAAAACGGCGGTCAAAATGGCTAAAGTTGTCAACGGATATTCCGATGCGCCCGATTGTCTATAAATATACTGCATTCGCGTGTATATGGCGTTGGCGGAACAGTTCCCGCCTTCCGAAAACGCCGTGAAGAAGGTTGACGAAGATGAGTTCGAGGCTGAAGCAGCTTCTCCATTCTTTTCTGGATTCTCTCCTCTTTGCGAGTCGTTCTTATTCTTTCCTCTGTCGTCTGCTTCGTCGTCATCGTCTATGCCTAATTCCATCATTCGGAACTTTTGTTCCTCTCGATGACTCGGCATTATTTTCTTCTTTTAGTGTGTGTATTACGTGTCTACGTTTGAAGAGCGTTCGATTTTGTTTTGAAGATAGCAGAGTGGATTATGTCTTCTTTAAAGAAGTTACGAAGTTTCAATCTTTCAAAATTCCCACGAAAGTTCCAAGAAGGGGGGAAAAAAGGAAGCATCACAACAAAACGAAGTGAAATGAAGCAGAAGAAGAAATCAAAAATGGCACGCGCATCTCTATCTGTGTGTGCATGTGTGTGTCTCTCTCTTGCGTAATATTTCATGCATGCTGCTAATTTATCTTTGGCATGTATCCAGGAGGTGCATCGCTGTCGACCGACTGACTCACCGTCGCCGACGAAGTTGGCTTTCCTGGCATCGGAATAAATCCTTCGCCTTCGTCTGTAGTGCCGTTAATCTCGTTCGTTCGTAATGCCATCGGTATGAAGACGGAACGCGCCGTCGCGAGATCCATTCCAGCAAATTTTTCGTAACCCAACGAAGATTGGACGCCGATGTTCACGCCGTTTCTGCACTTTCCCCCGATGCACCTTCCAGCGGATGTTTCACACGGCCAATTTGAAGGCAACTCGTTCTTTAGACTCTCGGCGATGGCGTACGCGCCATTTCTGCGACAGTATTTCCCCGTGCACACTTCCAAAGTAGCGACTGGAATGATGCCTTCACCTAAGACTAGCGGTGAAAGTAAAGGACACGCTCCTAACGACGCCAAACCTGCCGGTTCTTCAACTTTGGTTTCGGGAATATTCACATCCTCGGCGATTGCCGCTTGAGAAATCGTCGTTTTACCTCTCTTGTTCTTCTTCTTCTTGCCCATTCCAAGTGAAAGCATGGCGTTCTTCAACTTTTTCATCCCTTTCTTCTTCTTTCCTCCTCCTCCGCCGCCGCCTCCTTTTCGGCGTCCAGCTCGCTCACACTCCGAATCCGATGAGTCGCTGCTACTACTGCTGCTGCTGCTGCTACTACTACTACTACTACTACTACTACTGCTACTACTCGAAGATGAAGACGATGAGCTTCCTCCCTTCTTCTTCTTTTTCATTTTGTACTTCTTTCTCGCCTTCATACCATCGCTCCCTGAAGCGTTTAAGATCAAACTTTCCAGACCTCTCATAGCTTTCTCTCTCACTTTATCTTGCTTCTTTCCCTTCTTCCCACTACTTTTACCTTCAGCTTTTCGAGCTATCGAGGCTAGCGGATCTCGTCTCTTCCTTCTCGATGTTCTTTCCTTCTCGTCGTCTTCATCGTCCGAATCGCACACTTCTCCGTAGTGCACCTCGTGGGACATATCTTTGAAAATTTTTGTATTTTCACCTCCAAGAACGCCAACTTCGTCGTCGAAACTGAACATGACTGCCCCGTTTGCAAGGGCGGAGGCAGATCTCAACGTCGCCCGCGCCCTGGGGTCTCTTCTCGTTCTCGATTCTTCGAGCAGAGGCGAATTTGTTTTTTCATCCGAATCGTTCGATTCTCGTTCGAACCCTGTCGTCGCAGCTCGAGCGCTTGGTGTTCTTCTTCTTCCTCTCGCGCTCAGATTCCTTCTACTTTTGTGACTGATGCCAGCTGGATCCGTCGTCGTCCTTTTTCGAACAACAGCGAACGCAGCTGTGGTCGTCGTCGTCGTCGTCGTCGTCAACATCACCATCGCTGGTGTGGTAAAAGCGAAAGGTTTTCAATCGCTTCGACGATACACTTTATATTCTTTCTGATATGAGAGCGTGTGTGTCGCGCGCGCGCGCGCGTGTGTATATCAGAAAGTTTTTGTGAAGATAACAAGAAGGGGGGGCACACGCCCGCCTTTTTTTGGTTAAAAAATCCTGCAGGCAGGAGAAAAAAAGGCATCAATCAATCAGAAGAAAGAGTTGTCACACCCAGAGTTTTTAAAAACTTGAGCGAGAGCTTGACGAAAACGAGAGCGGGTTGAGTGAGCAGCAACAGAGGTAGAGAGGTAGAGAGTTGCAAACGGCAAAAATAAAATGAAGAAATCACAGCGAGATGAGACGGAGAGGAAGAGATTCAGACCGATGTGCTCGAAAGAGCACGCGGAACGAGTTTGGATGACGCGCTATTCTGCAAACGGCGAGAGCGCAAAGCACGAGCTGGAAAAGGACGAAATCGAAAAAATTTCAATGTTGGATTCCTACGACGACGCGAACTTTCTCGTTCACATCAAAAGTAGGAAACAGGAGTGCGAGGTTGAAGACAGCGAGGATCACGAGAACGAGAGAGCGAGAAAGTTCATCGTGAAGTTTCACAACGGTGTAGATTCAGTAGAACCGAACTCACATTTATTGGACTGTCACGAGTTTGCCATGCGATGGCTTTCACAAAAGAGTAATATATGCACCTCTTCCGTAGTGCGCACAAACTCGGGAGCGTCACGCTTTGATTGGGCTAATAATAGTGATAGCGCTAACGATGGCGATAGTAGTAGAAAAACTCAATATAGTGATAATAATAACAGCATCAATAGCACAGAAACGAAGAACCAAATGAAACATGCCGTAAAAGTTTTGCGTTATGTTGAGGGTACTTTGCTGATAGACGTAGTTAACGCCTTGTCGGAAAAACCAGAAGAGTTGAAGACGTTTTGGCGCAGAGTCGGCGAGTTTGTAGGTGAGATATCTGCGAGTTTCCTGCAATGGAACCCCGAAACGCCCTCGATTGGAGAGGAAGCAAAAACACTTTATCGAACTCTAGCGACGAGAGAGTCTCTGTGGGACGTGCGAAACTTTGAAGATGTTCGAATGTTTGTGGAAGCGTTGAAAAGTAAAGGTAAAGGACTCATCAAGGATGAAAACGCCATTCAACAAGTTTTCGAATGGTACGAAGAGCACGTCAATAGTATAAGAGACGATGCAAACAAACTTCGATTGAGCGCAATACACAACGACTTGAATGAGTCAAATGTTCTCGTCACCTCGAACGACTGGGAAGAGAGAGTAAAGAGTAATACCATAGATGTTCTGAACGACTTCGCGTGCATCGATTTTGGCGATATTTGCGTATCGTGGACAGTCATTGAAATAGCAACGGCGATGGCGTACTGCGCTTTAGCAACGCCGAAAGCTCCCGTAGAAGCTTGCGAACAAATGCTCGCGGGGTATGCCAAGTCGTTTAGCCTGAACAAATTCGAAATCAAAGTCCTTCCAGTATTATTGATGAGCCGCGTGGCTACTTCTCTCGTGATGGGACTTTACAGTCACCATTTCAAAGCGAATGATGAAGCTGATGAAGAAAAAGAAGGAGAGTTTCAAGACAACACGGCGTATTTATTGAAATCGCAAGAAACCGGTTGGAATATTCTCAAAGCTTTCATACGAGAAACCCCGGAAAAGTTGGCAAATAGGTATGAGGGGATTTTTGCTCATCATCACGGATGAGTATGAAGAGTGGCGAAAAACATGATCAAAGATGGTAGTGATGTTTATTATTTTTATCATTAAAAGAATCGTATTCTCAATCCTCTCTCTGTGTGTCCCCCTTCTCTATCTCCCTTCTACGCGCCGAGCAGCTTGAGCAATTCTGCGTCTTCGTTGATTGGATTCTTTGCTTCTAATTTGACCAGATCTAACGGCGTTTTACCAGTTCCATTTTTAGCCGTTATGTCGCTATTCAACTCGAGTAATTTTTTCACCGCGAAAATTTTACCGTAGCCGCACGCGTAATGAAGCGGCGTGTTTTGCTTTTCGTCTCTCGCGCTCAAATCAATAGAATCAGCCTCGACGAGCAAGTCGAAAATCTCTTCGCCAGCGCTGCCTTTCCCAAACGCAATCGCGTAGTGAATCGGCGTTCTTTGGGAAGAGTCTCTCGCATTGACATCTTTGCCGATGGCGAGAAAATCTTCGACAGCCTCGATATCACCGTATCTTGCGGCATCGTGTAACGTCTCGACTTCAGGTGGTGGTGCCGGCGCAGCTGGCGGGGGTGCTGCGCCTCCCGGTGGAACGGCATTCGCTGGAATCGCCCCTCCCGCTGCTGCTCGAATAGCTTCTTCACCGCCGAGTTTATCGTTGAGCTTTTTCAAGAACGCTTGATCGGTTGAATACTTCATCATAGCCCCGGGACCATTCGCTCGTAAATCGTCGAAGAAATCTTTAAATTCAGGGTCGTCTTTTAACGCCGCAATTCTCTTCTGCATGTCTTCATTTTGCACCATATTTTGCATCGCTTGCATTTGTTGCTGCACCATCGGGTTGCTCATCATCCCTTGCATTTGCTTCATCTGCTCTTGAATTTTCTTTGCAGTTTCTGGATTCTTCATCGCCTCTTGATACGCCGCTTGCATCTCTTTCATCTTCTCCGGGTCCATCCCCGGCATGTTCGGCATCCCACCCGGAGGAAGCATGTTTACTATCGTTCTTTCTCCTCTTCTTTTATTGTTGATATTGTTGCTGCGCAAAAGCGACGACGACCGATGATTCGGACAACGACGGGAGGAGGACGATTTATTCGCGACGGCGACAACGCCGACGGACGACGCCGACGAAACGGATAATAAGAGCGATTGCATTTTATGTGTAATGATACCTTATTAGCGTGTCAAAAACGACGATTTTATATACGTTATAATACGCGTGCTTCTTTATAAAGTTTTTAGGAGTAGGAAGACAAACGATTTTTCGTTCTATCCACAAACAAAACAAAGCAGAGAGAGAAGAAAGAGGTGTGAACTAAATGCTCTCGTAGCTGCTGCTGCTGCTGCTCTCTGCTGCTGCGGGAGAGAAGGTGGCTGTGCCAGAGAAACAAAACAATCCACATACTTTTTACACACAAACATACCACGACGTCGCCGCTTTCTCTCATCCGCGCGCTGCGAATCAAGAAAGGGACACTTCTGCAGAATAGAGCGATAACGTTTACGTTTCCCTCCTCGTGTTTCTCCGCTAGTGTGCTCGATCGCTCCGCTTCGTCTATAAAAACGACACCTGCTTTCTCGGCTCCCGTCGTTCCACACGTCATCTCCACCAGTACTTGTTGGAGAAGTTTATCAACAACAACAACAACGAGAAGAATAATCGAACCAGTCAACATGTCTTCAGCGGCATCCGTATCGATGAGATCGTCTTTTCACGCCGTCGCGTTGAAAAGACGAAACGCTGTCAGCGTTCGCTCTGTTAACTATGCCAAGACGAGAGCATCCATGTCGTCGTCGTCGTCGTCGTCCTCGCCCAACAAAAAGCCGATGCAATCGACGACAAGAAAGAGCCAAACTTCGGCTGCCATCGCTGCAAACGATGCTTCTGTAGAATCCATGGCGGCAATGAGTGCTCCGAGCAACTTGCACGGTTTCGAACTCATCAAAGAAGAGTTTGTTCCGGAATACAATGCGAAAGGGTTCTTATTCAAGCACAAAAAGACGGGCGCTGAGGTGATGTCGCTCTCAAACGATGACGAGAATAAATCTTTCGGCGTAACGTTTCGTACGCCGCCGTCAAACTCCACCGGTATTCCGCACATCCTCGAGCACTCTGTGCTCTGTGGTAGCAGAAAGTATCCCATCAAAGAGCCGTTCGTTGAGTTGATCAAAGGGAGTTTGAACACATTCTTAAACGCTATGACGTACCCGGATCGAACGTGCTATCCGGTAGCTTCGTGCAACCTTGCCGATTTCTACAACCTCGTGGACGTGTATTTAGACGCAGTATTTCACCCAAAGTGCATTGAGAACGAAAGAACGTTCGAGCAAGAGGGTTGGCACTACGAGTTGAACAACAAGGACGAAGACTTGACGTACAAAGGTGTCGTTTTTAACGAGATGAAGGGGGTGTACTCTTCTCCAGATTCCGTACTCGCACGTGAATGTCAGCAAGCGTTATTCCCAGAAAATACGTACGGAGTCGATTCTGGCGGATCTCCGGAAGTCATCCCTGAGTTGACTTTTGCCGAGTTCAAAGACTTTCACGGGAAATTCTACCATCCGTCGAACGCACGCCTCTGGTTCTACGGAGATGACGACGTCGAGAACCGTTTGAAGCTTTTGAGCGGATTTTTGGACGAGTTCGATGCCAAGGATGTCGACTCCTCCATTGCATCGCAACCATTCTTCAAGGAACCGAAGCGAGTCGTGAAATCATACGCCTCTGGTGAAGACGAAGAAGCGCAAAAATGTTTTGTCCAAATTAACTGGTTGCTGAACGATAAACCGTTCGATCAAGAGACTGCCTTAGCTGTGGGATTCTTAGATAATCTGTTGTTGGGCTCGTCCGCTTCTCCGTTGAGACTCGCTTTGGAGGAGTCTGGTTTGGGCGAAGCCATCGTTGGTTTCGGATTGGAAGATGAGTTAAGGCAGCCATCTTTTGCAATTGGAATGAAAGGGGTGGAGGAAGCTGATATCCCAAAAGTTGAAAAATTGATCTACGACACGATGGAAAAAATTGCCACGGAAGGATTTACCGACGATGCGATCGAAGCGTCCATTAACTCTATCGAGTTTTCGCTCCGTGAAAACAACACCGGCCGGTTTCCAAGAGGGTTATCGATGATGTTGCGATCCTTATCGGCGTGGTTGTATGAGGGTGATCCTTTTGAACCGCTGCGTTACGAAGAACCGCTCAAACACTTGAAGTCGCGCATTTCATCGTCTGAAGATGTTTTCAGACCGCTCATGCGAAGATTGTTTTTGGAAAATACGCACCGCGTCACGGTTGAACTGAAACCAGACCAAAAACTCGGCGAAAAAGAAGCCAACGAGGAAAAGATGAAATTATCCGCCAAGAAGGCTTCGTTATCTCCGGAGGAAATTGAACATGTCGTAGCGGAGACGGCTGCTTTGAAGCTGTTGCAAGAAACACCGGACTCTCCCGAGGCGCTCAAGTGCATACCTGCTTTGGCTTTATCGGATATTCCGAAAACTGCGAAGGAAATCCCTTGTGATATCGGGTCCATTGGATCAACGGAACTTTTGACCCATGATTTGTTCACGAACGACATCATTTATGCCGAGCACCTCCTTGATATGAAAACGATCCCGGAAGACTTGTTGCCGCTCGTGCCTTTGTGGACGCGTGCGCTCGGCAGAATGGGGACTTCTAAAAGAAACTTCATCGAATTTGACCAAATCATCAACGCACAAACCGGTGGTATTTCTGTTTCGCCATTTGTTTCACCAATTCGAGGCGATCCGAACGCCATATCTGCGTACATGGTATTCAGAGGTAAAGCGACCTCGGATAAAGCTGGCATCATGCATGACTTGATGACTGAAATGTTATTCGACTCGAAACTCGACGATCAAAAGATCTTCAAGCAGCTCGTCCTCGAAACGCGGTCTGGAATGGAAGGAAGAGTCCAGGGAGCAGGACATTCCATCGCAGCCTCCCGACTGGAAGCGCAGGATTCCGTGGCTGGGTGGGTGAACGAGCAAATGGGTGGTTTGGACCAATTAGAGTACTTGCGAAAATTGGCAAAACGCGTGGATGAAGACTGGGATTCTGTGGTTGCTGACTTGGAGACGATCCGAAAGTGCGTGTCTTCGCGCAACAACAGCATCACTAACTTGACGGGAGACTCAAAAACGTTAGATTTATCGCTCAGCAGTGCGGAGAAGTTTTTAGGCTCGTTAAATCAAAGCGCATCTGCTTCTTCGACGAGTGCGTGGAAGAGTATGAATCCGGCCGTAAACGAACTTCTGACTGTTCCAACCACGGTAAACTACGTCGGTAAAGCGGCCAATTTATATAAGAGCGGATACGAGTTGAACGGGTCCTCTTACGTAATCAACAAATTGCTTGGAACGACGTGGCTCTGGGATCGTGTTCGCGTTTCCGGTGGCGCTTACGGTGGGTTTTCCGACTTTGATTCGCACTCCGGCATGTTCACGTACTTATCATACAGAGATCCAAACTTATTGAAGACTTTGGACAACTACGACGGTACCGTGGAGTTTTTGCGTAACTTGCACGTGGATGAGGACGAATTGACAAAATCTATCATTGGTACGATTGGTGAAATCGATTCGTACCAGTTACCGGATGCGAAAGGATACACCTCTCTCATGCGTCATTTACTGAAAATTACTCCGGAGGAACGTCAAGAGCGTCGCGAACAAATCTTAGGGACGACGAACAAGAGCTTCAACGACTTTGCGGAGGCTCTCGAAGCGGTACGCGCACCGTCCGCTAAAGTATCCGCGGTCTGCTCTGCCGAAGCTGCCGAGAAAGCTAAGAGCGAACGTCCGGAGTTAGACTTTCAAATTAAGCGCGTCATTTAATGTTACATGCAATGAAAATATCAAATAGTACAAATCACATCTAAAGAGGTATTATACTAGATTTTAATATACCACAACCGAGTCCAAACCCTTCCCTCTACTTCCACAATTTCTTTGATGTTGCCTTCACACTCATGCGGTGCGTAGCTAGAGCCGTGACGCCAACAACTAACAAACTAATAATCAATAAACCGTACGAGAATTCCTCATCGAGCGCATCAAACGATTGTGATGGGTGCAAACGTGTATAAAATACATCTACGCCCCGGGCGAAACAAAGCACAGTGCTCTCTAGTGCAGTGGGCGCCGTTACCACATCTTTCAAACGAGCTACGACATTCTTGTTTGTTACCCAAGAAGATGGTGAAAGTGGTAACACTTCCATATACGGAATTAAACCCTCATCACGATCGAATTCAGATGGCTTTGTCGGTCTGCGGGGATCGAGCCAGCGTTTATCCAGCGCAACCACTTGATCCGTGTCCGTTCCAAGAAGAACTTGGTGTCCAGTAATTCCACGAGCTGATGACGTGACTCGCATAAACTTTGTTCCCGGTCGAATAAAATAAGATTGCCCCAGCACACGGAGCGGCGGCGGCGTAAAGGATGATAATATTGTTTCATCATCATCCGTCACTTGGTGCGTTCCAGACATAGAAGATGTTATATTCTTCTTGGTGGCAGAGCTCTTACTCCTCCCAAACAAAGATTTCAACACCAATTCAGACACTGCTTTGTTTTTTCGAGTTTCGGAGTCATCGTAGACTTCTAAAACGCTGAGTGCGTGTCTTTGCGCGTCTGTGTCGTAATAGGAATACGTTATCCAGTTCTCGCACAATGTGGCATGAACTGGACCTTTTGCCTTTGCGTGATACACCCTATAAATAATTCTTCCCGAAACACCCTCGACCAAATGCGCGTGGATACCGCGCCCATCGTCGGTCGCGATAAAAAATACGTTGGGATTGACGTACTTGAACATGGTGGAACGATCGCCGGGGACTTTCACCCACGCGTGGACGGGTTCCATCCGTGCCGCTTTCCGAGAGAAACCTACAATAATCCCAGACTCTGGCGGGAACGTAATAGTCCAGGTATGCACTCCTCTCGCACCTACCTCCTTATCCGTCAATGCAAAAGTGTATCCGCGCACTTCGTTTCGCTCTTGATCGACG
>Ga0181578_10003106_pt1 | contig 15231 bp, 12 predicted proteins | sample 071ome_21_FD_148659 | JGI IMG/M metagenome (GOLD analysis project Ga0181578, IMG submission 148659) | Coastal salt marsh microbial communities from the Groves Creek Marsh, Skidaway Island, Georgia - 071401CT metaG (spades assembly) | ecosystem: Environmental > Aquatic > Marine > Intertidal zone... | reverse complement strand
CAGGTCCGGCGACTCCTCGCGCTTGGCGATCAGCTCGACCGCGCGTGCCAGCACCGTCAGAGTCTTCAGGCCGAGAAAGTCGAACTTCACCAGCCCGGCGGCCTCGGCGTATTTCATGGAAAACTGCGTTGCCGGCATGTCGGAACGCGGGTCTTTATACAGCGGCACCAGTTCCGCCAGCCTGCGGTCGCCGATGATCACCCCCGCCGCGTGGGTCGAGGCATGGCGGTACAGCCCTTCCAGTTTCAGCGAATTGTCGATCAGCTGGGCGACCGTTTCGTCGCCGTCGCGCAGGGCGCGCAGCTGCGGCTCGCCGTCGATCGCTTCCTGCAGCGTCGGCGGGTGCGCCGGATTGAACGGCACCAGCTTGGTGATCTTGTCGACCTGGCCGTAAGGCATGCCGAGCACGCGGCCGACGTCGCGCAGCACCGCTCGGGCCTGCAGCTTTCCGAAGGTGATGATCTGCGCGACCTTGTCGTCGCCGTATTTCTCCTGCACGTAGCGGATCACCTCGTCGCGGCGGTCCTGGCAGAAATCGATGTCGAAGTCGGGCATCGACACGCGCTCGGGATTCAGGAAGCGTTCGAACAGCAGCCCGAATTTCAGCGGATCCAGATCGGTGATAGTCAGCGCCCAGGCGACGACCGAGCCCGCGCCCGACCCGCGCCCCGGCCCCACCGGAATGCCGTGATCCTTCGACCACTGGATGAAATCGGCGACGATCAGGAAGTAGCCGGGAAAGCCCATCTCGATGATGACGTTGAGCTCGAAGTCGAGACGCTCGCGATAGGGCTTCGCGGTTTTCTCCCGCGCCTCCGCGTCCGTATCGTCGGTATAGACCTGGTTTTCCAGCCGCGCCTCAAGCCCTTCGCGCGCCATCAGACGCAGCGCTTCCTCCTCGTTCGAGGCCCCCTCGATCTCAAACGGCGGCAGGATCGGCGCCCGCTCCGACGGCATATAGGCGCAGCGTCTGGCGATCACGACCGTGTTGTCGACGGCTTCGGGCAGGTCGGCGAACAATTCGCGCATCGCGGCCGTCGATTTGAAATGGTGATGCTCGGTCAGACGGCGGCGCTCGCGTTCCGCCACATAGGTGCCGCCGGCAATGCAGAGCAGCGCGTCATGCGCTTCGTACATGTCGGCGGTGGCGAAATAGGCGTCGTTGGTGGCGACCAGCGGGATGTCGTGATCGTAGGCGAGTTTCAGCAGACCGGCCTCGGTCTGGCGTTCGACCGCCGTGCCGTGGCGCTGGATCTCGATATAGAAGCGGCCGGGGAACATGTCGTTCAGGCGCTTGCACATGGCCTCCGCCGCCGGCGTCTGGCCGTCCGCGATCAGGCGGCCCAGGGGTCCGTCCGGACCGCCCGCGAGGCACAGCAGCCCGTCGGACCGCGCGGCCAGCTTGTCGAGCGTGGTGTGGGTGTCGCCGTGTTCGGTGGTGAGAAACGCGTCGGACTCGATCTCCATCAGGTTTTCGTAGCCGGTTTCGTTCTGCGCCAGCAGCACCAGCCGGTCGTGACGCGTCACCTCTGCCTTGCCGCTCGATTTACGCGCTGCCTCGCCTTCGCGCGCGACGTCGATCTGGGTGCCGATGATCGGCTGGATGCCTGCCTTCGACGCCGCCAGCGAAAATTCCAGCGCGCCGAACAGATTGTTGGTGTCGGTAACCGCCACCGCCGGAAAATCGTGCTCTTTACAGAGCTCGACCAGCTTCGGCAGCTTGATCGCGCCTTCCGACAGCGAATAGGCGGTGTGCACCCGCAGATGAATGAAACCCGGATCGGTCATCCGGTCAGTTTAGAGCGAATCGCCGGGGTTTGGAGGTACGATGGCCTGATTTCTGTGGATGAAAACGCCGGCCGAAGACATGCTGTTATTCCCTCGGGACAAGCCCGGAGGAATAAGAGAGAGCTCCCTAAACCTCCTCCAGCACCCCGTTCCTCAGCGTCAGTTTACGATCCATGCGGGCGGCGAGATCCGGGTTATGGGTCGCCACCAGGGCGGCAACGCCGGTGTCGCGGGTGAGCTGCATAAGCAGTGCGAACACGCGTTCGGCGGTTTCCTGATCGAGATTGCCCGTCGGCTCGTCGGCGATCAGCACGTCGGGGCTGTTGGCAAGCGCGCGGGCGATGGCGACGCGCTGCTGTTCGCCGCCCGACAGCTTGGCGGGACGATGCGTTGCCCGATCGGCGAGGCCGACCATGCCAAGCAGATCCCGCGCCCGGTCGCGCGCCGCGGATTTCGAGGCCGCCGCGATCATCTGCGGCACGACGATATTTTCCAGCGCCGAGAATTCCGGCAGCAGATGATGGAACTGGTAGACGAAGCCGATGGCCGTCCGCCGCAGCGCCGTGCGCGCGTCGTCGCCGAGCCGCCTGCAGGACGTACCGCCGACGATCACTTCGCCGCCGTCGGGGCGTTCGAGCAGTCCGGCGATATGCAGCAGGGTCGACTTGCCCGCGCCCGACGGACCGACCAGCGCCACGGTCTCGCCACGCCGGATGGAAACCGACGCGCCCCGCAGCACATACAGGTCGTTGCCCGCCTGTTTGAAGGTCCGTTCGATGCCGTCCAGCGCCAGCGCCGCGTCACTCATAGCGCAGCGCCTCCACCGGATCGAGACGCGCGGCCCGCCACGCCGGATAGAGCACCGCCAGGAACGACAGGCCGAGCGACATGGCGACGACACTGACCACGTCGGAGGTTTCGACCACCGACGGCAGCTGCGACAGGAAATAGATTTCGGCGGCGAACAGTTCGGTCCCGGTCAGCCCCTGCAGCCATTGCCGGATGGTTTCGATATTGCCCGCGAAGGCAACGCCGAGGCCGAAACCGATGGCCGTGCCGATAATGCCGACCGACGCGCCCGCCAGCAGGAATATCCGCATCACCATGCCGCGCGTCGCGCCCATGGTGCGCAGGATGGCGATATCGCGGCCCTTGTCCTTCACCATCATGATCATGCCGGAGATAATGTTGAACGCGGCGACCAGGATGATCAGCGTCAGGATCAGGAACATCACGTTGCGTTCTACCTTGATCGCGTTGAAGAAGCTGGCATTGGCCTGCTGCCAGTCGACGATGCGCAGCGCCTTGCCGGCGGAGCGCAGGATGTCGACGCGCGTCTGCGGCACCCGGTCGGGATCGTCGAGAAATACTTCGATATTCGTGACCGCGTCCTTGGAGCGGAAATAGATCTGCGCGGCTTCGAGCGGCATGAACACGAAGCTGGAATCGTATTCGAACATGCCGACCTCGAACACGGCGGCCACCTTGTACCGCTTGCTGCGGGGGACCGATCCGAACGCGGTCGGGTTCGACTGCGGCGAGACCAGCCGGACCGTGTCGCCCGGCCGCACGCCGAACTTGGTCGCGAAGCGCGAGCCGACGATGACGCTGCTGCGGCCCCTGAAATCGTCCAGCGTACCGGCACGGATATTGTCGGCGATGATGGCGCGCGCCCTGATGTCGTCGGGCCGCACGCCGCGCACGATGGCCCCGGCGGCGACGCTGTTGGCGCTGACCAGCACCTGGCCTTCGACGGTCGGGATGACGCGGACCACGCCGTCGACCTTCGCGATCTTCCCCGCGATGGTATCGAAATCGGTCAGCGGCCGGTTGGTCAGTTCGTACACGCCGAGATGACCGTTGAGGCCGAGGATTCGCTGCAGCAGCTCGGCGCGAAACCCGTTCATCACCGACATGACGATGATCAGCGTTGCCACGCCAAGCGCGATTCCGGCCAGCGAAAACCCGGCGATGACGGAGACGAAGCCTTCTTCGCGCCGCGCGCGCAGATAGCGCAGCGCGACCATGCGCTCGAAAGCGTTGAAGATCATGCGGTCAGCCGCGCCAACGCGGATTCGGCCGATATTTCCTCGCGCTCGCCGCTCGCCCGGTTCTTGAACTCGACGACGCCGTTCTTCACGCCGCGCGGCCCGACGACGATCTGCCACGGCACGCCGATCAGGTCCATGTCCGCGAATTTGGCGCCGGCGCGCTCGTCGCGGTCCTCATACAGCGGATCGATGCCGGCGGCCTGCAGTTTCGCGTAGAGATCGTCGCACACCGCGTCGCACTCCGCATCGCCGGTTTTCAGATTGATCACTGCCGCGCCGAACGGCGCCACGCTCTCCGGCCAGAGGATCCCGTTGTCGTCGTGATAGGCCTCGATAATGCCGCCCACCAGGCGCGACACGCCGATGCCATAGGACCCCATTTCGGGGAATACCTTCTCGCCGTCCGGGCCTGTCACCGCGGCGTTCATGGCCTTGGAATACTTGGTCCCGAAATAGAAGATGTGCCCGACCTCGATACCGCGCGCGTTGACCAGCGCATCGCCGAGCTTCGCGGCCTTGGCCTCGTCATGCTTTTCGTCGGTCGCGGCGTAGAGTCCCGTCCAGCGGTCGACCACCGGCTGCAGATCTGCCGTGTAATCGACGTCTTCGCCCAGCACGTCGAATTCAAGCAAATCCCTGTGGCAGAACACCTCGCTCTCGCCGGTTTCGGCGAGGATGATAAATTCGTGGCTGAGATCACCCCCGATCGGCCCCGTGTCCGCCGCCATCGGAATCGCTTTCAGCCCCATGCGCGCGAAGGTGCGCAAATACGCCACGAACATTCTGTTATAGGCGTCGCGCGCGCCTTCGTAGGTCAGGTCGAAGGAATAGGAATCCTTCATCAGGAATTCCCGCCCGCGCATCACGCCGAACCGGGGGCGGATCTCGTCGCGGAACTTCCACTGGATGTGATAGAGCAGCTTTGGCAGGTCCTTGTAGCTGCGGATATGGGCGCGCACGATCTCGGTGATCAGCTCCTCATTGGTCGGCCCGTACAGCATGTCGCGGTCGTGGCGATCGCGAATGCGCAGCATTTCCGCGCCGTAATCGTCGTAGCGCCCGCTTTCCTGCCATAATTCCGCCGGCTGAATGGTCGGCATCAGCAGTTCCTGGCAGCCCGCCGCGTCCTGTTCCTCGCGGACGATCTGTTCGACCTTCCGCAGGACCTTCAGTCCCATCGGCAGCCACGAATAGATACCGGCGCTGGACTGGCGGATCATGCCGGCGCGCAACATCAGACGGTGCGAGACGATCTGCGCCTCGGACGGGTCTTCCTTCAGCGTCGGCAGGAAATATTGCGACATGCGCATGGGTGAAGCGGCCTCCGTTAACGTGCGAGGCGAACATAGGGAATGGCGGGGGGTGCCGCAATGGAAACTGCGGCGATGGACAGTCTACTTCTTCTGCAGTTCCCGACAGGCGCGGGCGATTTCGTTCTGTGCGCCGGTAGCGAGTTCCTGACCATTGTAGTAGGCCCGCCCGTCCTTTTTGATCTCGACCCTGCCTGCCTTGATCTCGCCCATGTACTGGCCCTTGTTGGCGGGCAGGCCGAAGCGTTCCTGCAGGTCGATGTTGATGTCCATCGAGAACGTCTCGGGCGGTTTCACCGAATGGCCGCCGCCCAGATTGGCGGGCGCGACCGGCCGGCCGTATGCGTCCACGCCCGGCGTGTAGGCGACCGAAGCGTCCGGCGTGTGCGTCACGATATGCCGGCAGTCGTCCCTGGTGACGGTCACCGTCGCAGCGTGGGCCGGATCGAGCAACGCGGCGAAGATGCAAAAGGTTATGACATATCGCATGGGCCGATTATCGGCCCGGCGGGGTAAACGCTTGTTTAACGCGACAAACGCCCCGCTATCAGGCGCTGCCCCAGATTTCCTCGGCCACGGTGACGACCAGTTCCAGCTTCCGGCGCTGATCGTCGACGGTGATCTTGTTGCCGTGCTCGGTCGACGAAAACCCGCATTGCGGCGCGATGCCGAGCTGGTCAAGATCGGCGTATTTCGACGCCTCGTCGAATTTCCGTTTCAGGTCGTCGACCGGTTCCAGTTCCGGCGTCTTGGTGGTCACGAAACCGGGCAGCACGCGCTGCTTGCCCTTGGGCAGCAGGCGCAGCGGTTCCAGCCCGCCGGCCCGGTCGCTGTCGTACTCCATGAAGAAAATGTCGACGCCGGTCGAGAAGATGGCCTCGGCCGCCGGGTCGTAGGCGCCTTCCGCCGCATAGGTCGACTGGAAATTGCCGCGGCACATATGCATACCGATCACCATGTCGTCGGGGCGGTCCTTGATCGCCTCGTTCATCATCCAGGCGTATCGCTTCAGCATGTCGTCCGGATCGCGGCCCATGCCTTTCTGAATGTCGCGCTGTTTCGGATCGCACAGATAGGCGAAATAGATATCGTCCATCTGCAGATACCGGCAACCGGCATCGTAAAACGCGCTCACGGCCTTCTTGTACGTCGCCGCGATATCGCCGAACAGCACGTCGTCGTCCGCGTATTCCGCCGGATGGATATCCTCCGGTGCGGTGCGAAAATGACAGCAGCTCGGGCCGGGGATCGAAATCTTGGGCGTCACGGTCGTCTTTTCGGCGACGAATTTGAAATGATCCAGCATCGGGTGGTCGTCCGGAAAATCGAGCTTGCCCGTGATCGTCGGATATAGCGGCGGGATCTGCGTGCCGGCGAACTGGACGCCCTCGTCGCGCTTGTCGAGTTCGAATCCGGTCAGCATGCCCATGAAATCGTAATGCCAGAAATACCGCCGGAACTCTCCGTCTGTGGCGACCTGCAGTCCCAGGTCTTCCTGCATCTTTATGACGTCTGCGATGGCCGCGTCCTCGATGGCTTTCAGTTCCGCCGCCGAGATACTTGGCGCGTCGGTATAGAACTTGTGGCGCGCTTCCATCACCTCTGCAGGACGCAACAGGCTGCCGACATGATCGGCACGGAACGGCGGTGTGTGAGTATCGGCCATCAAATTCTCTCCCCTTGGAATGAACCGGAATTATATTCCGGGATGTTTGCGTATCACATCGCGCGCTGCAACCCCGGTCACTAAATCAACCGACCACTTTACGGCCATTCGCGTAGACCGCACGGACCGCTCTGTCATCGCCCAGGATCATCTGTGCGAACAAAATATCGCGCAGGGATTCCGCCCGTTCGACACGCTGACGGATCACCGGTGTCGAGGTCAGATCGAGAACCGCGATATCCGCCTCGTAGCCCGCTTCCAGTCGACCGATCCTGTCGCTCAGCGACAGCGCCTCCGCACCGCCCGCGGTCGACAGCCAGAATGCCTGTTCCGGGCTTAGCGAATAGCCGCTGAACTGGGCGATCTCGTATGCCGCCTTCATCGTCGCGAAAGGCGACAGCGACGTGCCGCCGCCAACATCGCAGCCCAGCATGACATCGACCCCCGCATCCCATGTCCGGCGCATGTCGAACAGGCCGCTGCCGATGAAAAGGTTCGAGGTCGGGCAATGGACGAACTTCGTTTGCGTTTCCGCCGCCAGGGCCAGATCGGCGTCATCCATATGGATGGCATGGCCGTACAGCCCGCGGGGTCCGAGCATGTCATAGCGGGCATAAACGTCCTGATAGGAGCGCGCATCGGGGAAGAGTTCCGCGACCCAACCTATTTCATCCGTATTTTCGGAAACGTGCGTCTGCAGATACACATCGTCGAATTCCGACATTAGCGTGCCGCACGCTTCCAGTTGGTCGGGCGTGCTGGTCGGCGCGAAACGTGGCGTCACCGCATAGAGATTGCGCCCGTTGCCATGCCACTTTTCGATCAGGGATTTCGTATCGGCGTATCCGGATTGCGCCGTATCGGTGACCCCGTCGGGCGCGTTTCGATCCATCAGGATCTTTCCGGCAATCATGCGCAGGTTGCGCGCCGACGATTCCTCGAAGAACGCATCGGCGGATTCCGTGTGCACCGTGCAATACACCGCCGCCGTCGTGGTCCCGTTGGCGAGCAGCAGATCGAGAAACAGCGATGCGGTTTCACGCGCATACTGCGGATCTGAAAATCTCGCCTCTTCGGGAAAAGTATATGTTTCAAGCCAGTCCAGAAGCTGCGTACCGAACGACGCAATAACACCGATCTGCGGATAATGAACGTGCCCGTCCACGAAACCCGGCAGGATGAGATCGTCGCCGTAATCGTGCCGCTCGGCGCCGGCGGCCAGATCGTCCGGTTCCTCACCGGCCTGACCGTGCCACACGATGCGCCCGCCCTCGATCAGGACCGCGCCCCTTTCCGTGTATCGGACCGCACCGTCATGGATGCGCGGATCGCCGTTAAAAGTCAGCGTCCGGCCGGTCAGGTGCAGTCGGGTATCGCGTGTTCGGGACAGGGTAGCGGCCTCTCAGACACGAACGAAAAAGGGCGGCGACGGAGTAAACCGCGCCGCCCCAATTCTCAGTTTTCGCTTATTTCGGGATCGAGCCTTCGATGCCCTGGACATAGAAATTCATGCCAGCAAGCATTCCGTCGTCGGCTGTCTTGCCCTTCGGCACGACGACCTTGCCGGACTGATCCTTGATCTCGCCTGTAAAGGGATGGATCGTGCCGGCTTCGATGCCCGCCCGGGTGGCTTTCGCCAGCGCGACAACGCGTTCCGGAATGGCTTTGTTGTAGTCGGCCATCTCAACCATGCCGGGCTTAAACCCGTCCCAGGTGTCGGTCGATTTCCAGGTGCCGTCCAGCACGGCTTTCGCCCGGGCGATGTAGTACGGCGCCCAGTTGTCGATGATCGACGTCAGATGCGCCTTGGGACCGAACGCCGTCATGTCGGATGCCTGGCCGACCGCCCACACGCCGCGCTGTTCGGCAACCTGAACCGGCGCCGGACTGTCGGTATGCTGCATGATCACGTCGGCGCCCTGATCGATCAGGGTCTTGGCAGCATCGGCTTCCTTGCCGGGGTCGAACCAGGTTGAGACCCAGACGATCTTGATCTTGACGTCCGGGTTGACCGATTTCGCCGCCAGGTAGGTTGCATTGATGCCACGGATAACTTCCGGGATCGGGAACGACGCGATGTAGCCGATGGTGTTCGACTTGGTCATGTTGCCGACGATCTTGCCGACCACGTAGCGGCCTTCGTAGAACCGCGCCGAATAGGTCGACATGTTTGCCGCCCGCTTGAAGCCGGTGGCGTGTTCGAACTTCACCTTGGGGAATCGCTTCGCGGCCCGCAGCGTCGGGTTCATGTAACCGAACGAGGTCGTGAAAATCAGTCCGTGGCCGGACGACGCCAGCTTGGTAATGACCCGCTGAGCATCCGCGCCTTCCGGCACTTTTTCGACGTACGAGGTGGTCACCTTGTCGCCCAGCGCCTTTTCGATGGCGAGACGGCCCTGGTTGTGTTCGTAGGACCAGCCGTGGTCGCCGATCGGTCCGACATAGACGAAGCCGATCTTGAGCTGTGCCTGGGCGGCGGAAGAAATGCCGAAGGCCAGAACGGCAGCCGCAGCGGCTCCGGCGAGTTTTGATTTCAAGTGCATGAATGCCTCCTTGTTTGAAACCGGTTTACGTAATCGTCCCCTATCCCGATGCATGGAAATTCTTTCCAAGGCATGCCGGCGCGTTGAGCCGCGCCTTTGCGCTGTCGCGCGATATGACGACCAGTACCAGGATCGTTGCCACGTACGGTAGCATCGAAAGGAACTGAGCGGAAACCTCTACGCCCATGCCCTGGGCGTAAAGCTGGATGATGGTAATGCCGCCGAAAAGATACGCGCCGAAAAACGCCCTCCACGGCTTCCACGATGCGAACACGACCAGCGCCAATGCGATCCAGCCGCGACCGGCTGTCATGTTCTCGACCCACAGCGGCGTATAGGCGACCGACAGGTACGCGCCTCCAACCCCCGCCATGGCGCCCCCGAACAGAATTGCGCCCATGCGGATCAGCGTGACCGAATACCCGATCGAGTGCGCCGCATCATGGTTTTCGCCGACGGCGCGGACCAGAAGGCCGCCACGCGTCCTGTTCAGGAACCAGGCGACCAGCGCGACGCTGACCACCGACAGATAAACCAGTGCGTCGTGCCCAAAAATCAGGGGTCCGATGACCGGAATGTCCGAGAGCCCCGGAATGTCCAGCTTGGCAAGGCCGCCGAAGGTCTTGCCGACATAGGAATGACCGATCAGCGCGCTGAGACCGAGGCCGAAGATGGTAAGCGCCAGCCCGGTCGCGACCTGGTTCGATTGCAGATAGACGCACAAAACGCCAAAGATCAGCGATAACAGCAAACCGGCGCCGGCGCCCGCCAGGATGGCAAGCACCTCGCTTCCGGTTGCCACGGCGGTGGCAAAGGCCGCGATTGCGCCCATGATCATCATGCCCTCGACGCCGAGGTTCAGAACCCCTGCCTTTTCGACGACGGTTTCACCGACGGCCGCGAATACGAGCGGCGTCGCGGCGGTGACAATGGTCAGGATTGCGGGGACCAGCCAGTCGATACTCATTCCGCGGCCTCCGCCTGAATTCTGGGCGGCCCGAACCGCACCCGGTATTTGATAAGCACGTCCGACGCCAGCAGGAAAAACAGCAGCATCCCCTGAAAGACGCCGGTGACGGCATTCGGCAGGTTCATCGTGATCTGCGCGGAATCGCCGCCGAGATAGGTGAGCGCCATCAGCAACCCGGCGAACAGCACGCCGACGGGATGAAGCCGCCCGAGAAAGGCGACGATAATCGCCGTAAACCCGTAACCCGGCGAAATCGACGGCACGATCTGGCCGATCGCCCCGGACAATTCGATCACGCCGGCCAGACCGGCGCAGCCGCCGGAAATCAGCAGCGTGATCCAGATCAGGCGCTTCTCCTTGAAGCCCGCGAACGCGCCGGCCAGCGGCGCCATGCCGATCACCTTGATCTGGAAGCCGATGATGTGGCGCGATATCAGGATCCAGCCGAGCACGACCACCAGCAACGCCAGAAGCCAGCCCACGTTCAGCCGGGTTTCGTCGATCAGGATCGGCAGCAGGGCGGAATCGTGGAACAGCCGCGATTCCGGGAAATTCATTCCCTCCGGGTCTTTCCACGGCCCGTGTACCAGATAGCTGAGCACCAGCAGACCGACATAGGTCAGCATCAGACTTGTCAGTATCTCGTTGGTGTTAAAACGTGTCTTGAGCCAGGCCGGGATGGCGGCCCAGGCCATACCGCCGATGACGCCGCACACCAGCATGGCCGGGACGAGAAAGACGCTCGACTGGTCATAAAACGCCAGCGCCAGTCCGCCGCCCGCCAGCGCGCCGATCACGAGCTGGCCTTCGGCGCCGATGTTCCACACATTCGCCTGAAAGCCGAGCGCCAGCCCTACCCCGATCAGGACCAGCGGCGTCGCCTTGACGAACAGTTCCGCAACGCCGTCCAGCGTCGATACGGGTTCGATAAAGAACGTCTCGATCGCCTTGACCGGGTCGACGCCGAGCGCGGCGAACATGATCATCGCCGTGAGGATCGTCAGCACCACCGCGATCAGCGGCGACACGTAGACCATGCTTTTGGACGCCTCGGGGCGCTGTTCCAGTCTAACCAGCATGGGCGGCCTCCCCGTCCAGGCCGACCCCGGCCATCAGCAATCCGATTTCCTCTACCGTCACGTTCTCCGCGGGGCGCGCGTCCGACATCCGGCCTTCGCAGATAACGGCGATGCGGTCGGAGATCTCGAACAGTTCTTCCAGATCCTGCGACACGGCAAGGACCGCGGCACCATCCGCCGCCATGTCGATCAGCGCCTGGCGTATTGCCGCAGCCGACCCGGCATCGACGCCCCACGTCGGTTGCAGGACCACGATCACGCCGGGTTTCTGCACGATTTCCCGGCCGACGATGAATTTCTGCAGATTGCCGCCGGACAGGCTGTTGGCCGCATGCGTGACGCCCGGCGTTTTCACCCGGAACCGGTCGACAACGTCCTCGGCGAACTCGGTCGACGCACCAACCTGGATGAACCCGTTGCTCAGCAGCTCCATCCGCGTCGCGGCGGACAGGAAGCCGTTTTCCCACAGCGACATGTCCGGCACCGCGCCGTGGCCAAGCCGCTCCTCGGGCACGAGGCCGAGCCCGATACCGCGTCGCTGAACGGGATCCAGGCGTCCAATGGGCGTGCCGTCGATGGCGATCGCGTCCGCCTTGCCGGCGAGCACCTCGCCGGTCAGCATTTCCATCAGTTCGCGCTGGCCGTTGCCGGCGATCCCGGCGACGCCGAGCACTTCGCCGGCGCGCACCTGCAAATTGACGTCCTTCAGATCGGTGCCGTGCTGATGGGTCGACACGGCGGTCAGGTTCCTGATTTCCAGCCGTACGGCGCCGTCGGTCTGCCGGTCGGTGCGCTCCGGGCTGACCAGGTTCTCGCCCATCATCATCTCCGCCATGGAGCGGGCGGTTTCGTTCTGCGGCGTACATTCGGCGACGACCTCGCCCATGCGCATGATCGTCGCCGTGTGACACAGCGCCTTGATCTCCTCCAGCTTGTGCGAGATGTAGAGGATCGAGACGCCCTCCTCCGACAGGCGGCGCAGAGTCTTGAACAATTCCTCCACCTCTTGCGGCGTCAGGACAGACGTCGGCTCATCCATGATCAGCAGGGTCGGATCCTGCAGCAGACAGCGCACGACCTCGATCCGCTGGCGTTCGCCCACCGACAGCGTATGGACATAGCGGTCGGGATCGAGCGGAAGGCCGTACTGAGCGGAGATTTCCCGGATACGGGCCGACAGATCGCCCCTGGTCAGCTCCGGCGAAATGCCGAGGGAGATGTTCTCCTCCACCGTCATGGCGTCGAACAGCGAGAAATGCTGGAACACCATGCCCACGCCCAGCTTGCGGGCGGCATTGGGATTGGCGAGGCGGACTTCATCTCCCTCCCACAGCATGCGCCCCGAATCCGCTTTCTGAACGCCGTAAATGAACTTTACCAGTGTCGACTTTCCGGCGCCGTTTTCGCCCAGCAGCGCGTGTATTTCGCCAGGCATGACCTTCAGGCTGACGTTGTTGTTCGCCACCACGCCGGGATAGGCCTTGGTGATCCCGATCAGTTCGAGACGAGGTGTGTCGCTCATGCGGCCTTCATCCGTTGTTTGATATCGTCCAATGCCGTTCGCGGTTTAAGGATCAGGGACGAAAACTCACAGCGCCGCTGTCGATGAGAAAATAGACGACCACCGTCAGGATTGCGGCAATGACGGTTGATACGCCGGCCTTCGTCCACAGCCGGGGCTTCATGGGCGCGCTGGGAACGTTCCCGACCTCGACGTCCTCGCCCGCTTCGTGATACGAGCGCGCACCGACGGGCAGACTCATGAAAAACACCAGCCACCAGACGATCACAAACACGAGTACTGCGGAAAACCACGTCATATTCTAGACCCTCACCACATGCACATCCGTAACCGGGCGCTTGCCGATACTTTCGCGCAACGCCCGACGGACCGCAATGCGGGCCGCTTCGGCGACGGCGGCATCGTCCCGGCGTTCGGACGGCTTCAGATCATTGACCGCGTCCACGACCGTATCGACCGCGTCTTCCCAGGTGTCGCCTTCCGCCTCTTCGTCCAGCACGCCCTGGACGGTCAGCTGCGGATCGCCCAGCAGATTGCCCTTGCCGTCCATGACAACCGTCGCGACGGCGGCGCCGTTGAAGCGGATACGGTTGCGTTCACGGATCACCGTGCCGTCGACCGGTACCAGACGGCGGCCGTCGACCGCCAGTCGTCCCGTCGTCACGTGATCGACCACTTCCGTGCCCGATTTCGACAACGCGATCATGGTGCCGTTCTCGGCAATCTGCGTGTGCGGGATCTGGCACTTCTCCGCAAGGCGTTTGTGTTCCTGCAGATGACGAAGTTCTCCGTGGATCGGCACCAGAATCTGCGGGCGAATCCACCGATACATGTCCATCAGCTCCTTGCGCCCGGGATGACCTGACACATGTACGAATCCATCCTGTTCTGTAATCACGTTTACGCCGAGCCGGGCGAGCTGGTTCTGGATTTTGCCGATGGCGATTTCGTTGCCGGGAATTTCCCGCGATGAAAAGATCACCGTGTCGCCCGGTTCGAACGACACGTTGGGGTGCGACCCGGATGCGATACGCGCCAGCGCCGAACGCGGCTCGCCCTGCGATCCCGTTACCCCCATCAATACCTTTCCGGGCGGAATAAACCCGATTTCGCGCTCCGGCACGAAAGGCTCTATGTCGCTCAGATAGCCGCATTCCTGCGCGATATCCACGCTTCGCCACAGCGACCGCCCGACCAGCGTCGGATGACGTCCGGTTTCTACCGCCGCCTTGTTGATGGTCGCGACCCGCGCCACATTGCTTGCGAAGCTCGCCACCGCAACACGGCCTTTGCAGGTGCGGATGATCTCGATCAGGCTTTTACGTAATGCTGCTTCCGAACCGGCTTCGCCATCGACGAACACGTTCGTCGAATCGCAGACCAGCGCCATCACGCCTTCGTCGCCGAGCTTACGCAGCGCGACTTCGTCTGTGACCCGGCCAACCAGCGGCTTGGGATCGATCTTCCAGTCCGTGGCATGGACGATGGTGCCTGCCCCGGTCCGGATGGCCAGGATATTGGCCTCGGGCACCGAATGGGCCGCCGGGACCAGATCGACCGCGAACGGGCCGACATCCACCCCGCCGGCAACCGGGATTTCGGTCAGGTCCACCTGATCCAGCAGGTTGCTGTCTTCCAGCTTCCGGCGCAGCAGCCCGCAGGCAAAGGGGGTGGCGTAGACAGGACAACGAATTTTGCGCCACAGATAGGGAATTGCGCCGAGATGGTCTTCATGCGCATGGGTGACCACGAGGCCCGACAGACGATCCAGCTGGTCAAGCACGAAGGCGGGATCGGGGGTCATGACGTCGACACCCGGCGTGGTGTCATCGCCGAACGCGATGCCCATGTCGATCATCAGCCAGTGACCGTCATAGCCGTAAAGGCTCATGTTCATGCCGATTTCGCCGGCCCCGCCAAGCGGGACGAACACCACTTCGTCCGTACTCATCCGGCGTTCCGGGCGTGAATGCTGACCAGACCGCGCAGCGTCAGATTCCGATCGACCTTCTCAATCGCGTCGGTCGCAGGATCGAACATCGGCGCCAGACCGCCGGTCGCGACCACCCGCAGATCCTCGCCATATTCTTCGCGGATGCGCGCGACCAGGCCTTCGATCAGACCGACATAACCCCAGTAGATGCCCGACTGCATCGCCGGCGTGGTGTGCTTCCCTATCACCGATGGCGGCCGTGCGACCGAAACCTTCGGCAGCATTGCCGCTGCGCGGTGCAGCGCTTCGACCGACAGGTTGATGCCCGGTGCGATGACGCCTCCGACATAATCGCCGTCGGCGTTGATG
>Ga0181578_10003091_pt1 | contig 15285 bp, 12 predicted proteins | sample 071ome_21_FD_148659 | JGI IMG/M metagenome (GOLD analysis project Ga0181578, IMG submission 148659) | Coastal salt marsh microbial communities from the Groves Creek Marsh, Skidaway Island, Georgia - 071401CT metaG (spades assembly) | ecosystem: Environmental > Aquatic > Marine > Intertidal zone... | reverse complement strand
ATAGTTCTGTCACCCCAAGGGGTGGCGGGTGCTGCGGCTCTCCGATAGTCAGGGGAATAGTCTTGATATCAGTAGGCGGTGACCCCTGTAACAGGGCGTTGAGCCGCTCAAAAGGGTAGGGCTGTAGCGCCGTCAGCCCGGTATTCAAACAGCGATCTCCACCACGGCCTCGCGCTGCTGTCCCGACGTCATCTCCTCCAGTAGCTCGCCCTCGAGTCGCGAGATCAGTGATTGATCCTCGAGAGAGCGACCGTTGTCATCGGAGAGAAAAAAGATATCTTCAACCCGTTCGCCCAGGGTCTGGATTTTGGCACCCTGCACGGTGACGCCATGGCGTGACAGCACGGAACCAATGCGCGCCAGCAGTCCCGGGCGGTCCGCGGTACTGATTTCCAGCGTGGTAAGGCCGCTCAACTCATCCGTAGAGAAGTGAATTTGCGTTGGAATCGTGAAGGCTCTCACGGTTCGCGGCATGTGTCGGGTCACGGTTTTTGCTGTGGGTTGCAGCAAGTTATGTTGGATTGTCTGGCGAATCTCCCGAAAGGTATCGGAGTGTGGATCCAGAGAGCTGCCGTCGCTCTGCAGCACGTAAAAAGTATCGAGCGTGCTGCCGTCATCGTCACTGTAGATGCGGGCGTCGTGGACGCTGAGGTCGAGTGTGTCCAGCGCAGCGCAAATTTTGGCGAAGGTATTCGCCTCGTCCCGGGCGTGGACGAAGATTTGCGTGGCATTACCGATGGGTGATTCCCCGGCCTGCCGCACAAGAACAAGGGCGCCATCTGCCAGATCGTGATCTGCAATGGCTTCGGTATGCCAGGCGATATCCTCGGCGCGCTCTCTCACAAAGTAATCGTTGCCCCGCGAATTCCAGAGATGGGCCAATTCATCCTCGAGAAATCCCCGATATTCGAGTGCCTCAGCGGCGGCGCGCTTGGTTGCCCGGATAACTTCCTCACGGGCGATGGGGTTCTGGAGGCCGCGACTCAACGCCCGGCGGGTCTCGGTGTAAAGCTGGCGCATCAGCGATGACCGCCATGCATTCCACAGTTCCGGGTTGGTGCCCGCTATGTCGGCAACAGTGAGGGTGTACAAATAATCGAGGCGTTCTTGTGTGCCCACGATCTCCGCGAATCGCTGGATTTCCTCTGGATCCGAGATGTCCCGTCGCTGGGCAATATGGCTCATCAGTAGATGATTTTTCACCAGCCAGATGATCAGTGCTGTATCGGACGGCGACAGTTTGTGGTCGCGACAAAAGGCCTCGGCATCGACCGCGCCTAACTCTGAATGATCGCCACCGCGCCCTTTTCCAATGTCGTGGAATAGCGCTGCAATATAAAGGAGTTTCGGATCCCTGAGCCTGCGGGCAATTCGGGTAGATACCGGAAAGCGGTCGGTATAGTCAGCGCGCATGAACCTGCGGGTGTTGGCGATAACTTCCATCGTATGTGCGTCTACGGTGTAGGCGTGGAAGAGGTCAAATTGCATCTGACCAATGATCGCGCCGAACGCGGGAAGGTAGCGGCCCATCACCCCATGACGCGACATTCTGCGCAACTGTTTGGTCATGTTATGTGGCACGCCCAAAATTTGCATGAAGAGGTCGCGGTTGACCTCGCTCGCACGAAATACGTCGTCGATTAAATGCGCATCTCGGCGAATCAGGCGTTGGGTATTAGGTTCTATACGGTCGACAAGGGGATCATTGCCAATCAGCACGAAAATGCGCAGCAAATTACTCGGATCCTTGGCGAAAACCGCGTCATTTCGCGCGCGTATCCGCCCGTCCGCCACCTCAAAATCGTCATCTATCAAACGCAGGTCTGAATCAACTTCATCTGATACCTCTGAGACCCGATGTTCAAAGACCTCGATCAGTAGCTCGTTTAACTGGCTCAGTGTTTTCATCCAGCGGTAATAGACCTGCATGAATTGCTCTACCGCCAACTTGTCGCCATCAACCATTTGCCACAGGGCTGCCAGCTGTTTCTGATGATCGAATAACAACCGGTCCTCGGCTCTGCCGGTCATGCTGTGTAACGCAAACCGCACGCGACTGAGAAACTCTTTACCCTGATTCAGCTGATCCAGTTCGATATGACTCAGGAAATCGGGTCCCTCGGCGCTGGTGAGGCTTTGCTTGAAGCATCGCAAGGTGATCCATTCGATGACCTGTAAGTCTCGTAACCCGCCCGGCGAGCTCTTGATATTGGGCTCCAGCGCATATTCGGTATTGCTGTACTTATCGTGCCGGCTCTCCTGCTCGCGAAGCTTGCCGCGAATGAATTCTTCCGGTGGCCACATGCGATCAGTGTCGGTTATCGCCTTCAGCTTGGGCTCTAGCGTAGCGTCGCCCATTAAATGCCGGGACTCCATCATTGTGGTCACTACGGTAAGGTCTTCCCGAGCCAGTGCCTCGCATTCTTCAAGCGTTCTTACGCTGTGCCCAATCTGTAATCCGGTATCCCACAGGCTGGCGATGAACTTCTCAACACCGTGCGTTGCGTCGTCTGGCAATGCCTCTCGCGACAGGATCAAGACATCGATATCGGATTGCGGGAAGAGCTCTCCTCTGCCATAGCCCCCGACCGCAATGAGGGCGATGTCAGACAGCTCCGCCACATGCTCCATCCATAGATGTACCAGTACGGCGTCTACCACTCGGCTGGCTTCTCGTAAAAGAAGCGTTACTGGCTGGTTGGGTTCGAATGCCTCAGCCAGAGTTTCTTTTGCACTTCTCAGGAAGGCGCGCGTTGCCTGCGCGGTGGTCGTTGTTTCGTTGATATAGTGTGTCAGCTGCGGAATGTTCACGGAGGATGATCGGTTAGAAGGGGAGGACTTCATCGCGCCTCCGCGTGAAGACTTCGCATCCCGATTCAGTCACACCAATGGTGTGTTCCCACTGCGCAGACAGTCGGCCGTCACGGGTTGTCACAGTCCACCCGTCTCTTACGTTCAGTTTGGTGTAGCGTTTACCCGCATTAATCATGGGCTCAACCGTAAAGGTCATGCCTGGCTCTAGACGCAATCCGGTGCCGGCTCGTCCGTAATGCAGGACCTGAGGTTCTTCATGGAAAACCTGCCCAATACCGTGGCCACAGTATTCCCTGACCACCGAATAATAATTGGCTTCGGCGTGTTGCTGAATTACCGCACCTAGATCACCCAGCGTTGCGCCGGGTTTGACCAGCGCCAATGCCCGATAGAGGCATTCCTGCGTCACTCTTACCAACCTCTCGGCATGGGGCGCAACGTCTCCCACTCCCAGCATGATGCTGGTATCACCATGCCACCCATCCTTAATCACCGTGACATCGATGTTGATGATGTCGCCGCTGCGAAGCTTTTTACTGTCCGATGGAATGCCGTGACAGATCACCTCGTTCACTGAGGTGCATATGGACTTGGGAAATCCCTTGTAATTGAGCGGTGCAGGAATGGCGTGCTGCTCGTTGACGATGTAGTCATGGCAAATGCGATCTATCTCCCCGGTGGTCATACCAACGGTCACCTGCGGAGCAATCATTTCCAGCACTTCGGCCGCCAGCTGGCCCGCTAGGCGCATGCCATCGAGCTCAGTTTCAGTTTTGGGCTTCACGGGGTTCATCGGGGCGCTTTTCAGTTTGGACGTCTGCTTCGTCGGGCGCAGTGTAACCGACTCTGAAGCGCATTTGTGGGGAGCTTTCCCCAGAAAGGCCGCTGTGGTATAAAGCGCGCCGCTGATGCAACGTATTAGCCGAGAGCCCGTCACAGGGCAAATAGCACGTCCCTTTGTTTATGCGATCCCGGGTGCCGGTTTCCGGTTGGAGTCGCGAAAAGGGACGGAAGGTTAACCCAAACAGAGAGTATGATTATGACGCAGGTAAGTATGCGTGACTTGCTGCAGGCAGGTGCGCACTTTGGACACCAGACCCGGTTCTGGAACCCCAAGATGGATCAGTACATTTTTGGGGCGCGCAACAAGATTCACATCATTAACCTCGAGCACACCGTGCCGGCATTTAACGATGCGCTGAACACGGTCAAGCGCCTGGCTGAAAACAAAAATCAGGTCATGTTCGTCGGAACCAAGCGCGCAGCGGGCAAAATTATTGAAGAACAAGCCCGGCGCTGCGGTATGCCTTTCGTCAGTCATCGCTGGCTGGGCGGGATGCTTACCAATTACAAAACCATCCGATCCTCGATCAGGCGCCTGCGCGAGCTCGAGGAGCAGGAGCGTGATGGCACCTTCGCCAAGCTCACCAAGAAAGAAGCGCTGATGCGCTCGCGCATGAAGGAAAAGCTGGAGCGCTCGATTGGTGGCATCAAGGAGATGTCCGGATTGCCTGATGTCCTGTTCGTTGTCGATGTGGACCACGAGCGCATTGCGGTGACCGAAGCCAACAAATTGGGCATCCCGGTGATCGGAATCGTCGACACCAACAGTGATCCCGATGGCGTGGATTACGTGATTCCTGGCAACGACGATGCAATTCGCGCAATCAAGCTCTATGCCGCCGCGGTGGCTGATGCCGTAATCGCGGGTAAAACCCAGGCGGGTGAGATGATTGCCCCCAGCGAATTTGTTGAAGTGACAGAGTCCGAGCCGGCGGCTGCAGTGGCAGATGTCGCGGAGGCGGCGAGCGAACCTGTAGAAGCGTCGGCTCCAGAGCAGAGCGCAGACGCCCCTGCTGACGAGGCGGCCGCAACACCGGCATCCTGATCCGCTAGCGCGGTCAGCAAGCAATCTTCGAGGGTCATTGACCCTCGATTCAACGCATTATCTGTCCCCTAGGGGCGATTAACGAGGTGAAATCATGTCTGCTGCATTGGTAAAGGAACTGCGCGAACGGACGGGGCTCGGCCTTCTGGAGTGCAAAAAGGCGTTGGCGGAAGCAAATGGCGACGTCGACGCAGCGATCGAGGCGCTTCGCAAGTCAAGCGGAATGAAGGCTGCCAAAAAGGCCGGCAGGACCGCCGCTGACGGCGTTGTGGCGATCAAGACGGCTGAAGATGGTGCGTTTGCGACCATGGTCGAAGTCAACAGTGAGACCGACTTTGTGGCCCGCGACGAGAATTTTCTCGGGTTTGTCGGCGCTGTGGTGGATAAAGCTTTCTCGCAGCGAATTACCGACGTTGAGACTCTGGCGGCTGACGACATCGAGGACGCGCGGCAGGCGCTGGTGCAGAAAATCGGCGAAAACATCAGTGTCAGACGGGTGGTTGCGCATGCCGTTGAGGGTGGCGTGATCGGTGGCTACGTGCACGGCAATAATCGTATTGCCGTTCTGGTGTCGCTCAAAGGGGGGTCAGAGGAGCTGGCGCGCGATGTCGCAATGCATGTGGCGGCTGTCAATCCACAGGTCGTCTCTCCCGCAAATATGCCCGAGGAAGTGGTCGCTAAAGAACGCGAGATTTATGTCGCCCAGGCCGCTGACTCCGGCAAGCCGGCTGAGATCGTGGAAAAGATGGTTGACGGGCGCGTGCGCAAGTTTCTTGCAGAGAACAGTCTGACTGAGCAGGCGTTCGTTAAAGACCCCGATCAGACGGTGGGTAAGTTGGTTTCTGCCGCGGGCGCCGAAGTCGTGAGCTTCACCCGTTTTGAAGTCGGTGAAGGCATCGAGGTTGAGAAAGTCGATTTTGCGGCGGAGGTTGCCGCGCAGCTTGGCAACGGATGACATACCCTCGCTGCCACCGACCACGATGTTAAGTATCACCAAGCTTTCTTTGTGATATGACGGTCGCGGGTGGGTAGCATATCGACGGGAGAGGATCTCAAGGGGACCCACACAATGGCCGCGGATAAAGTATACAAACGGATTCTGCTGAAATTGAGCGGTGAGGCATTGACCGGCCAAGAGGCTTTCGGCATTGATCCTCGTATCCTTGACCACTTAGCGCTTGAAATTGGCCAACTCGTGGGTATCGGAGTTCAGGTTGGGCTGGTCGTCGGCGGCGGGAACCTTTTTCGGGGTGCCGCGCTGAATGCGGCGGGCCTTGACCGGGTGACTGGAGACCACATGGGTATGTTGGCGACAGTCATGAATGCGTTGGCGCTGCGCGACGCACTGGAGCGCTCGAACATCGCGACTCAGGCGATGTCGTCTATCCCCATGAGCGGTGTTGTCGAACATTACGATCGTCGAAAGGCCATCCGTGCGCTTTCCAATGGCGACGTCGTTATTTTTGCGGCGGGCACCGGTAACCCCTTTTTTACAACTGATTCCTCGGCCTGCCTCCGCGGCATCGAAGTCAAAGCAGATATTGTGCTGAAGGCAACGAAGGTGGACGGTGTCTATAGCGCCGACCCGGTAAAAAATCCCGATGCCGTGAAGTACGATGTCCTGACTTACGACGAAGTATTGGACAAAAAATTGGGCGTAATGGACCTGACGGCAATTTGTCTGGTGCGAGATCATGACATGCCCGTCAGGGTCTTTAATATGGCGCAACGTGGCGCGCTGCTGAGTATTGTGCGCGGTGGAGACGAAGGCACTTTGATTCAGGCGTGACCGGTTCTGAGGGGGCTCGAAGAAGAGATATAACGATGATTGAAGACATCAAACAGGAAACGGAAGAGCGCATGGGGAAATCGCTTGAAGCCCTCGCGCACAACTTCAACAAGATACGCACTGGACGCGCGCATCCAAGCTTACTCGACAGCATTCGACTGGAATATTACGGCGCCGAGACTCCCCTCAATCAATTGGCGAACGTAAACATCGAGGACGCGCGCACGCTGAGCGTTATCGCGTTTGACAAGTCTATTACCCCTGACATCGAGCGCGCCATCATGAAATCCGATCTGGGACTGAATCCCGCGACCGCTGGAGAGGTCATTCGGATCCCCATGCCTGTGCTTACCGAAGAAACGCGTAAGGGTTACATCAAGCAGGCGCGTGCTGAGGCAGAGTCGGCCAGAGTATCCGTTCGCAATGCGCGCCGGGATGCGCTCGGTATGCTCAAAGATTTATTGAAAGAAAAAGAGATTTCAGAGGACGAGGAGCGACGTGCTCAGGAGGCTGTGCAGAAACTGACCGACAGCTATGTTGCGAGGGTCGAGTCGGCATTGGCGGACAAAGAAACCGACCTGATGGCGATATAAGGCGTCGCAGGAACCCCATTGAAAGCCTCAGACATCCAGCTCCGAACGGTCCCCCGGCATCTCGCCATCATTATGGATGGCAACAACCGCTGGGCGCGCCGGGAGGGATTTCCCGGTGCTGCTGGACATCGTGCTGGCGCGGAAGTCGTCCGAGAAATTATCGAGGCGTGTGAGGCGCGGGGCATCCGATATCTGACGTTGTTTGCTTTCTCCAGTGAAAATTGGGGGAGGCCGAGATCCGAGGTGCGCGCGCTACTGGCGCTTTTGTCCCGCTATCTCCGCAATGAGGTTGCCAAGTTACAATCCGACGGGGTTCAGCTTCGGGTCATTGGACGCCGTGACCGGTTCAGCCCCAGACTGCAGCGCCTGATTGCAGATGCTGAGTCAGCCACCGCATCGGGGGAACGCGCAACGTTAACCCTTGCGCTTGATTATGGCGGTCGCTGGGACATGACCGAGGTAGCGAGATCGATTGCCCACGATATTCAAGCTGGTGCTTTGGTCGTCGAAGATATTGATGACGCCTTGATTTCATCGCGTTTGTCTACAGCAACGCTGCCAGATCCCGATTTGTGCATTAGGACGGCGGGCGAGACGCGGGTCTCCAACTTTCTGCTTTGGCAGTTTGCCTACGCCGAATTCTGGTTTACCGAGGTACTGTGGCCTGATTTTGACGCTTCGGTGCTGGATTTGGCACTCGCCGATTATGCGGTGCGAGAGCGTCGTTTTGGTGTGCGGCCGCTGGTGACTGGTTACTGATCGATGCCTGAGGTCTCCTCGATGCTCCGGCAACGTGTGATGACGGCTCTCGTTTTGGCAGCAGCGTTTTTGGCGACGCTCTTGTTTGCGCCTTTTCCTGTGCAGGCGATCATCTTCGCAGCAATTGCCTCCGCCGGTGCCTGGGAATGGTCGAATCTGGTCGTCATCCGCGCCCCGTTGGCTCGCGTGGCCTTCGCATCGTTAGTGCCAGTGACCTGTGTCTTTTTTTGGATCAAGCTCGACCTCGCTGGCAACGGCCCTGTACTCGTCGGGCAACCAGTGCTGGCGAGTAGCGCATTCCTCTGGTCGGCCATGCTGGTGGGTTTAAAGTACTACCCCGGGGGTGTTTGGCTCTGGGGGCAGCCCTGGATCAGGGGATTGATGGGCTGGTTGATGCTGAGTGCAACCTGGTTCGCGGTCGTATTTTGTTTGCGCTTTGATCATGGGCCGACGGTGTTGTTCCTGATGATCCTGACGATCGCAACGGCGGATATAGGCGCTTACTTCGTCGGGCGCCGATTTGGTCAGCACGCCCTCGCACAAGCCATTAGCCCGGGCAAGACCTGGGAAGGTTTTTGGGGAGGCTTGACCTGCGTCGCGCTACTGACTGCACTGGTTTGGGCAAACCTGCCGATCGCCTATATACATTTAAATCTGGGGTCATTGCTGGTATTGAGCCTCGCTACTGCAGGTGCTTCGGTGGTGGGGGATCTCACCGTGAGCCTGTTAAAGCGACAGGTAGGCCTGAAGGATTCGGGTTCTTTACTGCCCGGTCACGGAGGCCTGCTTGATCGACTGGATAGTATCTGCGGTGCCGCTCCTATTTTCGCTTTGGGCCTGCTGTTGGTGGGGTACTGAAGCATGAGGCAGATTGCCGTTTTGGGTGCGACCGGCTCTATTGGGCGATCGACGCTCGACGTCATCGCGAGACATCCTGATCGTTATCAGGCTGCGGTGCTCGCCGCTCACCGCTCGGTGGACGAGATGGAGGCCCTGTGCCGAGAGCACACACCGCGATATGCGGTCATGAGCCACCCTGATGCGGCGGAGGCGCTCGGAGAAAAATTGCGCGACATGCCCACTCAGGTGTTGTCCGGGGCTGACTCGCTGGATGAGTTGGTCACAGATCCAGCGGTTCACACTGTAGTCGCCGGCATCGTCGGATTTGCCGGTTTACGTTCTGCCCTCAGTGCCGCGAGAGCCGGTAAACACATTCTGCTCGCCAATAAGGAGGCGTTGGTCAGTGCAGGTGGCTTGTTTATGGAGACGGTGCGCTCGGGCGGAGCAACCTTGCTGCCAGTAGACAGCGAGCACAATGCGATGCACCAGTGCCTGCCTACTATGAGCGACGGCCGGCCCGACATGACTAATGTCGAGAAAATCATTCTGACCGCCTCTGGCGGGCCTTTTCGAGGGCGATCCCGGGCGGCGCTCGATAACGTAACGCCGGAGGAGGCGTGTGCACATCCCAACTGGTCAATGGGACAAAAAATTTCGGTAGATTCTGCCACGCTGGCCAACAAAGGCTTGGAATTGGCCGAGGCATGCTGGTTATTCGACCGGCACCCCGATCAGATCGAGATCGTGGTTCACCCTCAGAGTATTGTCCACTCGATGATCCGCTACCGAGACGGCTCCGTGCTTGCCCAATTGGGTCAGCCCGATATGCGAACGCCCATCGCTTATTGTTTGGCGTGGCCCGACCGCATTGATGCGGGTGTTGCACCGCTGGATATTATTGCCGCGGGAAAGCTGGAGTTTGAAGCGCCCGACCTCATGGCGTTTCCCTGTCTCGCTTTGGCGCAGTGGGCGATTACCCGGCCTGGTGGTATGTGCGCGTTCAGTGCCGCCAATGAAATAGCCGTTTCGGCGTTTCTAGCGGGGGACATTCGCTTTACTGATATCGATCGGGTGATTGAATCTGTGTTGCAATCAATTAATTTGATGGAACCTGACACGTTGGATGCGGTCCAACAATTGGATGCAGATGCCCGGGAGGCGGCAACCAACTGCGTTACCCTGATGGCTACTCCCAAAACACAGTCTTGAGCCCGATTTTATGCTGGATACAGTGCAAACCTTGTTGATCGCTTTGGCGACTTTCGGAATCGTCGTGACCGTACACGAGTATGGCCACTTCCTGGTTGCCCGACGCTGCGGCGTTAAGGTGTTGCGATTCTCGGTTGGTTTCGGTCGCGCCCTGTTTAGCTGGCAGGGTCGAGATGGCACGGAGTATGTAGTTGCGATGCTTCCCCTTGGGGGTTACGTGCGCATGGCCGACGAGCGGGAAGGGGACCTAGAGGAGGCCGATCTGCCACATGCTTTTAATCGACAGCCCGTGCTGAGCCGAATGGCCATTGCCGCTGCTGGTCCGCTGGCTAATTTCTTGTTGGCGGTGCTGGTGTTGTGGGGCTTGTTTTTCAGGGGCGAAGCGGGGTTGGTGCCGCTGGTTGATGTCGTTGAACCGGCGAGCCTCGCGGACACCGCCGGTATTGAGTCGGGGTACGAAATTGTGGCCATAGATGGGCGCGCAACGCCGACGGTTTCTGCGGTGAACTTTGCGCTTCTGGAGCGTTTGGGTGATTCGGGCGCGCTTAGGGTATCGATGAAGTCGCCCGGGTCGGATGCAGCGCGGGAGTCCTCGGTCGACATCGTCCAATGGCTCAAGGGGCAAGAGGAACCGGACCTTCTGGCAGCCTTTGGGGTGTCGATACGAATGCCGCCGGTTATTCCCCGAGTGGGTACCCTCAGCGAAGGCGGGGCGGCCAGCGCGGCGGGCTTTAAGGCGGACGACGTCATTGTCGAGGCCGATGGCGAGCCGATGACCCTATGGATGGATTGGGTTCAGCACGTGCGAGCCCGGCCCGATGTGCCACTGCAAGTGACCATTGAACGTGCCGGGGTTCGGCAGATACTGACGGTGACACCCGCCCCGATGGACGCCGGTGGTGAAATAATTGGTTCGGTCGGCATGTCTGTCGCCTTGCCAGAGATTCCCGATTCACAGCAACGCCACTTTGAGCGTGGACCGCTGGAAGCCCTTGGGGCTGCATTTGAGCGTACTGGTGACCTTGTCGGGTTTACCTTTACCTCCATTTCTAGAATGCTGCAGGGCTTGATTTCTCCCGCCAACCTATCGGGCCCTTTGACAATCGCGCAGGTTGCCGCATCCACCGCGGAGGCGGGGTGGGTTTCTTGGTTAGGTTTCGTCGCGTTGCTGAGCGTGTCGCTGGGCGCGCTCAACTTGTTGCCGATACCGGTGCTCGATGGTGGGCATCTGGTGTTCTATTGTTTTGAGGCTCTGGTAGGAAGACCTCTGCCCGAGCGAGTGCAGTTGGTGGGATATCAAATGGGGCTGGTGTTGGTTCTCAGCATCATGGTTTTCGCCCTGTATAATGATGTGTCGAAGTTCTGATTGCGCTCGATGTCCAGCCATTCGACAAAGACACTCGGTACAGCCATGCTGTATCCTTGCGCGGCGCTCCTGCGCTGGCGCGGGATTGCTTTTGGTCCGCACCACCCAAACTTGTTGAGATACGCTTTGATCACGCCACGCCACTTGCTTTGGTCCTTGATGACCTTCCTGACGCTAACGGGATGCTGGCAGGCGGCGTGGGCGCAGTCCGAGCCCTTTGTTATCCAGGACATTCGGGTAGAAGGTCTGCAGCGCATCTCCCCCGGGAGCGTTTTTGCCGCACTGCCGGTTGGCGTCGGCGACGCTATCGATACCTACGGCATCCGGGCCGCTGCCAAGAGTCTTTTTGCTACCGGCAACTTTGATGATATTTCCATCGCTCGTGATGGTGGCGTTATGGTGGTGGTGGTCACCGAGCGCCCCAGCATCAGTGAGATCACCATTGACGGTAACAAGGCGATTGAAACCGAGGCGTTACTGGATGGCTTAAAGGGCGCGGGGCTTGCTGTGGGACAGGTATTTCAGCGTTCCACCCTCGAGGGTATGCAGCTGGAACTGCAGAGACAATACGTGCTGCAGGGCCGATACGACGCGAGCATCGACTCTGAGGTTATCGCCGAGCCCCGCAATCGCGTTTCTATTGCGATAGACGTCAACGAAGGGACCGTAGCCACCATTCAGCACATCAATGTCGTAGGGAATACGATTTTCTCAGATGAAGACCTGATCGATTTGTTCGAGTTAAAAACAGGCGGCTGGTTTTCTTTTTTTACCAGTGACAATAAATATTCCAAGGAAAAATTGACCTCCGATTTGGAAACGCTGTCGTCGTATTACCTCGACCGCGGTTATCTTCAATTTAATATCGATTCGACTCAGGTAGCGGTTTCCCCCAATAAGGAAGAGGTCTACATCACCGCTAACGTGACCGAAGGCAATAAATTCACCGTCAGTGAGGTGGGCTTGAGCGGCGATCTGGTCTTGCCCGAGGAGGACCTCAACCGCTTCCTGATCGTGCAGCCGGAGCAGGTTTACTCACAGCAACTGGTGACGGCGACAGAGGACTACTTGACGCGCCGACTGGGAAACGAGGGCTATAACTTTGCCAAAGTGACGGGGATGCCCGAGATTGACGAAGACAATAGCACCGTCGTGATGAAGTTTTTTATCGACCCGGGCAAGCGCACCTACGTAAGGCGTATCAACTTTGCGGGCAATATGACAACCATGGATGACGTATTGCGGCGGGAGATGCGTCAGATGGAGTCGGCACCGGCCTCCTCGGCAGCTATTGAGCAATCGCGAATTCGCTTGGAGCGTCTGGGTTTCTTCAAGACAGCCGAGGTCGAGACGACGGAAGTCCCAGGCTCTGACGACTTGATTGACGTCGATTTCAGCGTAGAAGAGCAATCCTTTGGATCCATCGGAGGAAGTCTGGGTTATGCGCAGGATGCCGGCTTGATTCTCGGACTGAATCTGCAGCAGAACAATTTCCTTGGGACCGGGCGAAGGGTGGGTATATCGCTGAATTCGTCGCGTTATCAGGACGTGGTCAGCCTGAACTATACCAACCCCTATTTTACTGAGGACGGCGTCAGTCGAGGATTCAGCACATTTTATCGAAAGACCGATTTATCAAAGATCAATGTTGCCAGCTACACCACGGATACGGTCGGCGCCAGCATTAACTTCGGTTATCCCATCAGCGAAACACAGCGCCTGGGCTTTTCGGTTGGAGTGACTGATACCAAGATTACCTCCGGTTCCTACGCGGTTCAGGAAATCGCCACGAGTCCGGTATTGTCTCCCGATATTGAATACTGGTTCTACTCGACGCAACAACCTGACGGCACCTACGCCGCTGCCGAGGTTCTACAACCGATCGATACCATTCCTTTATCGGTGCTGTCTCCTCCAGACGGTGAGGGCTTCCTTGACCTGAACGGCAACAAGTACCTCAACTACTCGCTGACCGCTAGTTGGTTACAATCGACCCTAAATAGGGGCCAGTTGGCTACCCGCGGAGTCTCCCAATCGCTGTCGCTGGAAGTTGCGGTGCCCTTGTCGGATCTGGAATTTTTCAAGCTTAATTACCGCGGAGAGATCTATTTTCCGCTGTTTGGTGAGTTTACGCTTCATTTGCGTGGCGAACTGGGATACGGCGATGGTTACGGGTCTACCAGCGAACTCCCGTTTTACGAGCACTTTTTTGCCGGGGGATTTGGCTCGGTGCGAGGTTACGAGACCAACACGCTGGGCCCGCGCAGCACACCCCCGATTGTTTATGCGGCGAACACGGCCGTAACTGGCATTGACGAATTGGGTAGGCCTACTGAGATAGGCGGCCCAGATGGTCGCGGCTACGGTTATACCGTTGACCCGGTGACCGGAAAAATTCCCTTGCAACAGTTCTACAATGAGCCAGATCCCTTCGGTGGCAACGTGCTCATTGAGGGCAGCGCTGAAGTATTGTTCCCGATGCCCTTCATCAAGGATCGTAGCTCACTGCGCTCGGCGTTTTTCTTTGATTTCGGTAACGTTTTCAACACAAATTGCCGTGAAAATCAGGTGAATTGTTTTGGTATCGACGCGGGCGAATTGCGTTACTCTGTAGGCATTGGTGTGACGTGGCTATCAGGATTTGGCCCACTCACATTCAGTTTGGCGAAGCCGCTCAATGCCAGTCCTATTGACGAGAGAGAAGTCTTTCAATTCACCCTGGGTAGGGGCTTTTGACGGCAGTAAAACATGGAGATTTTTGGATGAACGTAAGAGTTTGGCTGGCAGGCTTGTTTTTGGTTTTGCCCACCGTGGTCATGGCTCAGGGGCGAATTGCCGTGGTAAACCTCGAGCAAGCCATACTGCAGACCGATGTGGCACAGCAGCGCATGGAGGAGTTCGAGAGCAACGAAGACTTTGCCTCCGACAAGGCGCAGTTTGATGCCTTACGGGCGGAACTCGATCAACTGGTCAAGGACTTCCAGCGCGATCAAGCGGCAATGAGCGAAGAAGGGCAGGTTGCTGCGCGCCAGAAGATGGCGAGCAAGCAGTCGGACCTTGAATATGTCGCTAAAAAGTTGCAGACGCTGCAAACTCAACATGCCCAGCGCGTGATGCAGGAGCTTGCCCCGCAAGCGCAGGAGGTTCTGCGCGAGATTATCGAGACAGACCAAATCGGACTGTTACTGCAGCAACAAGCGGTAATCCACGCCGACTTGGGCTACAACATCACGGCTAAAGTTTCAGACAAAATGAATCAAATGGGCGCGGAGTAAACGCCTCATGCCAGCGCTGGGGACGCTTGCCGCGGCTCTGGAGCTGGAGCTGAAGGGGGATCCGGAATACGAGATCGCGTCTCTCGCTACGTTAGAGTCAGCGACAGCGGATAACCTCACTTTTGTTTCGGAGAAGAAGCACCTAGCCAAGCTGAGCTCGACCTTGGCAGGGGCTGTCATCCTCCATCCTGACTGGTCGGAGCGGTGGCCCGGCAACGCGTTGTTCAGCGAAACGCCATACATTGCCTACGCCAAAGCGTCGGTGATTTTTGACAATCACCCGGTAGCCAGTGGCGGTATCGATACTCGTGCCTTTGTTGCCGAAGGGGTCGAGTGCGGCGCCGGTGTGACCATCGACGCGGGAGCCTGTGTCGAATCCGGTGTCACATTGGGGGACCGCGTCTGGATCGGCGCCGGCGCTTACATTGGACATGACACTGTCATTGGCGAGGATACGGTTATCAAACCGGGCGCGGTGATTTGTCATGGGGTCATTATTGGTGCCCGGTGCACGATCCATCCAAACGCGACGATCGGTGCCGATGGCTTTGGCTTTGCTCCCGGGCCCAACGGCTGGATCAAGATAGAGCAACTGGCCGGAGTGGTGCTGGGTGATGACGTGCAAATCGGCGCGAATACCACGATAGACCGCGGTGCGCTGGAAGACACCGTGGTAGAAGATGGTGCGATCATCGATAATCTGGTTCAAATCGGCCACGGCGCTCGTGTCGGGAGTCGAACTGCCATTGCCG
>Ga0181578_10003080_pt1 | contig 15308 bp, 11 predicted proteins | sample 071ome_21_FD_148659 | JGI IMG/M metagenome (GOLD analysis project Ga0181578, IMG submission 148659) | Coastal salt marsh microbial communities from the Groves Creek Marsh, Skidaway Island, Georgia - 071401CT metaG (spades assembly) | ecosystem: Environmental > Aquatic > Marine > Intertidal zone... | reverse complement strand
CTAAGAAAGCTGATCAGGCGATGAAGGCGTTCCAGAAGAAGAACGCCAAGACGCTCGGGGCCACTTTGAAGAAGCAAGCGAGCAAGGAAAATCTAGCCGTCCAAGACGATGAAGAAGACGAAGAGGCGAGGAAGAAAAAGAAACAAAAGATGATGGAAGAGGAGAGAGCGAAAGAAGACGCGGCGTTCGATTGATGAAATAGCATATAGTATAGTAGAAGTGCTTTGAGTGCATAGAATTATTTAGATTTTGAAAAAGTTACCTATTAGTACAACAATGTTTAAATGAACTCTCACGCGTGATTCATTTTAATTGGCGTTGGCGTTACCGACGCGCATCATCAATTCGTAACTCGCCATCAAATCCTTTTGCGCTTCCGTCATGGCCGGTTTAGATTCATCCATCGCGTACGCGATTTCAGCTTTGACAGCCTTGTCTTGCTCCGGCGTCATTTCGGGATCTTTCGCTTTGCCGTCGTCGTAATCGTCACTTAAAATGTTGTCCAAATACGCGTTCATGTCTTTAATTTTCTTCGCTTTCGCTTTCGCTTTCGCTTTCACTTTCGCATCTTCTTTTTTATCTTCTTCTTCTTCTTCTTCTCCCAAACCCGCGTCTTTCTTATCGCTCTTCGTATCTTCATCGTCATCTACACCGAAGGAGCTTAAAAACTCGCCGGACTCCTTGAGAAATTGTTTCGCTTTTGCTCGAGCCTCCTTGATTTCTTCCACTTGATCCTCATCTGGCTTGTATTTCTCCGCTTCTTCTTCTTCGGCTTCTTTCTCGAGTTCGAGTTGGATTTCATCGACCGAGCGACCACTGTCTTCATCGTCGTCGTCGTCGTCGATTTCTTCGATTTCCTCAACCGTAGTCACGCCGCTGGCTTCATCGACCGTCACCGTAGACTTTGTCTTACCCTTCGTCGACGAAGTGGCCTCTGGCTCAGCCGCCGACTCTTCGTCGTTGTCTTGAGTTTCATCTTCTATCGTTTTAGTTTCTTTTACTTGCTCGTTGTGGTGTTTTTTGGAGGAGGATGAGGAGGAATGTTTCTTCGCCGGCGCCTCGAGCAGCACTTCTTCTTCTTCCTCTTCCTTCGCTTCGTCGCCAACTTCTTCCTCGGCAGAACCTGTCGTCTTCTTTGAAAGATGGTGATGGTGTTTCGACGACAAAGAAGTCGATTCTTCCTCCATCTCCTCTTTCTCTTCTTCTTTCACTTCTTCTACCGCTTCTTTCGGCACTTTCTTCTTCTTTTCCTCGTGCTTTTTGCTGCTGTGCTTCGTCTTTGTCTCTTCCACCAACGGAGCAGGTAAAGGCGGCTCTTCCTTCGCCATCTCTTCACTCGCCACTTCCTCCGCCACTTGCTCTTCAATCTTCACCTTCTTACCGGAGAGATGATGCTTGTGACGACTGTTCTCTAAGTCCGACGTTAAAGCTGCCGCCGCTTTTTCCTCAGCTTCCTCCTTCAACTCCTCCGCTTTCTCTTCCACTTCCTCCTTCAACTCTTCGCCCTTCTCCTTTGCCTTGGCCTCCGCCTCTCTCACCGGTTTCGAGTGCATGAACGAAACAATCATGGATCTCGCGGATTCTAGGATGGATTTATCCTTTTTCTCGTGCTCTGATTTCGCGAGCTTCGACGACGACGAAGTTTTGCTCGAGCTTCTTCTGCTTCTCGAGGCGGCCCCCTCGAGAGAATCAATTCCGCGAGAAGAAGAAGAACCTTTCCCTAACGCAGCCATTCGTCTCGGAAGAACACCACCACCGCTGATGTTACTTCCCGCGACAGAAGGAGAAGGAGACAGAGACGACACGGCCAGCGCGACCATGGCTGTCGCGCACACCGCACCGATCGCGCTTCCGTACGCTCTTCTCTGCGATGATGATGATTTTTTCGTCGACTCCATCGCGCGTCCTCCTTCTCTCTCCATCGAAGAAGAAGAACCGAGTAAAGTCTGCGTTTCGTCGGACGTGGTGGTGGTGGTGGTGTTCATGATGATGATGCTGATTATTACAACGACAAGCTTTTTTCCTCTCTCCGAGCTTTTCGATCGTGAGTGCGCGCGCGCTGTTTTTGGTCTTTTGGGCAGAGACCGCGGCCTCAACGAAGAAAAGAAGGGGCAGAGCAAAAATCTACCGAAACCCTAAAATAAAAAACATGCTTCCCGGCGGCGAAAACAAAACAGAATGTAACCAACCGAAAGCGCATATAAGCAAGCGCACGCGCGCGCACGAACCGTCGGTAGAGAAAAAAAAAGCATCAAGCACGGGTGAGAGAAGAGACGCACACGCGCGCGCGCGTGTGTATAATTTATCTCTTTACGCGTTGTTCTCTCTTTCGCTTTTATTTTTCTCTCTTTCTCGTAAAAACGGCGGACTACCCCCGGACCTCCTCGAAGACATGTGGGAGCGATGGTTTCCAAGATGCCAACACGAACGATGGATTTATATTTTTAGGACACCTCTCGGAAACACTCGAGAGCCTTTCTCCTTCAAAACGAGCTGATCTCGACGACCATCGGATTTCTAGTTTGTGCCTCGGAGCGACAGTTTTATATGTTTTCTTTCTTTCGTGCTTCTTTTCCAACGAAACCTCTGACTCTCTCTTTCTCACTCTCTCTGAACCGGAAACAGGGAAGGACGACGACGACGACAACCGGTGCGAAAATGTACGCTTATTTGTTGTAAAACTATTCTTTGCTATTACTCTGTTGCGCGCTATTACAAATGACTACATCGCATGACTCGCTTTGCTACAAAATCTCTCTCTTTCTCGTGGTAAAGGAGGGTTCGTTTACGACGCGCCGTCGTCCTCGTCGTCTTCGCTCTTCTCTCTCAATATCCCGCACGCCACGTTCCTCCCTTCCTCCACGAGCACGTTAAACGTCGCCACGCAGTTCGCCGTATCCATAACCTCCACCGCCATCCCCATTTTCCTCGCCCACTTTAAACTCTCCTCGGGAACTTGTCTCAGCGTTTTCCCGGTCCCGAACAAGAGCACGTCCGGCGTTTCCTCCAACAGTTTCACGTAAATCAACGACTCCACGGAGATATCCGAAACTGTTTTCGGTTTCCACAAAGCGCGGAAGTTTTTGTGCACGAAAACCGACGAACGCAGTTCCTCTCGGTTGATTTCGAACCACTTCTCGTCGTGCGCGTCGATGCGGAAGTTCTTTTTCCCCTTCCCGCCGCCGGTTTCATCTTCGTCTTCGTCTTCTTCGAACAGATGGAACGTCGACGGGTCTCGAGTCGACGCCATCGTCGTCGTCGCTCCTTCTCTTCTTCCTCCGGGTTTAGAGGAAGAAGAATACGCACAACACGAGCGACACAAATGCGACGACGGGTGGTCAGAGAGAAGAAGAAGAAATGAACGGAGTCGTTCGAGCGTTTGTCGTCCGCTCTGACGATGATATCTTTGCAGCCTTTGCATGAAGTTTGTTTGAAGAGAATTCAGTTATTTTCCAATTCTCTCTCTTCTCCATTTAAAAAGTTGATACATACACACAGACACATAATAGCATAACAATCAAAAGAAACGCAAAAAAGACACATGCCTCCAAAGAAGAAGAAGAAGAGTGGTCCAGCCTCTGGTGGTGGTGGTGGACGACGAACCACTTCCGCCGCCGCCGCCGCCGGGAAGAAGAAGAAGAAAACAGAAACGACGCCGGAACCTCCCGCTGGCGATGATGATGATGCAGACGATGATGATGCGGTTGGCGATGAAGACGACGACAACAACGGAAATAAACACGTCGGCAAACGCATAGAGGTTGAATACGGGACCGGTGGGAACAAGCGATGGTACGTTGGGACGATAATCTCCTCGAAACCGAAGAAGAACGTCGCGCTGGTGTATTACGAGTTCGATAAGCAGCTCGGGATCATCGATTTTCCAAAGATGAAGAAAGATACGAGACTGGTGCCGAAAGCGACGAAGTGGACGGAGAAGATGATGAAAGTTTTGCTGACGAAAGAGTTAAAGATTAAGAACGAGCAAGACATGGAGAAGGAGTGGATGAAACAGGAAGGGAAGAGAGTGGAGAGCGAAGACGACGATGACGAAGACGGTGACGATGACGATTCGAAGAGTAACAGCGGCATTATTCCGGACGAAGTGTACGAGACGCTCTCCGTGGATGGCGGTTGGCGTTGGCCGACTTTGAACGAACTGTACGAGACGAAGATGGTGAAAGCAGGGGCTACGACGGGGAAAGAGGCGTTCGTGTTGACGACGATTACGTTTACTCGCGCGTATCGAGAAGAGGAGGATGGTCCTGTTGCGGAAGCTGGCGCGGTGCTGGTGAGCGTAGGCGCGTGCGTTCGAGTGAAAGAAAAAAATCGATTGGTTCGAGTCGATCAGATCGACGAGAAGAAAGGAACGTTCAAAGGGGTGAGAATTATCACTCGAAACGAGTGCAGAAACGAATGGGTGGGGAAATTCATAGATGTCTGTCCAAAACAAGGGTTAAAACCGAACGAAATTAAGAGCATGTCGGACGAAGAGGCGAATGAGTACGAAGTTTTCGTCACCGAGGACGATTCGGGATGGATCGATATTAGCGACATCGTCGAAGTGATGAACGCGAGACATCATTTGGTTCAACCGCCGAAGAAGAAATCGTTGGAAGACAACGTTCTCGAAACCAGAGTAGCGACGATGAAGTTTATGAACGCCGGAGCGAGTGGTAAAAGAGAGACGGAATTGGAGGCGAAGGTTTTTAGGACGAAGAAAGTGACGTGTTTGAGCACGTTTGCGAGCGACGAAAAATCACTCGCGAGCGAAAGAAAACGAGTGATGGATAATGTTGTGGCGTTAGCTGAAGAAGATACCAGCGCGAAGAAAAAGAAAGTTGCCAAGAAGAAACCATCACCGGCGAAGAAGAAAGAAGTAGAAGTCAAGAAAGTAGAAGTAGTAGTAGAAGAAGAAAAAAAAGTAGCGCAGAAGGAGTCGACGCCTGAACCGCCGAGCGCGGATAAAAAGAAAGATGCTGCGGAAACGACAACTTTCGCTTCCACCGCCACCACTGGCGTCCCGCCGAAGAAGAAAAAGGGTATCGAAGTGATTGAATTTATCGTTCCAGAAGAGCAGAAGAAGAAACAAGAGCAGATGGCAAAGAAGCGACTGCGAGAAGAACAGCAGAAGGAAGAGGAGGAGGAGGAGGAGCGACGAAAGCAAAAACAAAAGGAGAGTGAAAAGTCTGTCCTCGCCGCGGAGGCTTCCCCTGCCGCTTTGGAGACGAAAACGCCGCAGTATAAACGACCTCTCCTCGGACAAAAATCAACACCCACGCCCGCTTCGACTGGAGGAGGTACGGGCTTTTCGATACCTAAGCAAACTACCGCAACACCAACGCCACCAGTTGTTTCCGGCTTTCATTCCACGACGGCGCCGCCTCCTTTGCCGCCAAATCCCGCCGCGGAAAAATTGCGAGAAGCTATGAATCATCTCAAAGCGAAGTACGATAACTGGCCAAACTTCCAGATCAAGAATGGGAGAAAATCATTTTTTCTCTTCGGCCCGAGCATTTTGACGCATCCGTTTAATCCTCAGGCTAAACCGTGTAAACAGTGCGGGAAAATTGGCCATTTCCAGAGAGACTGTCCGATGGTAAAATATAGTCGCTTAGGCGGCGGCGGTGGCGGCGGCGGTGGTGGAGGAATCAAATGTTTTAACTGCAACGGTTTCGGTCACAAATCTGCCGATTGTCCGGCGAAAGGAAACCGGTATCCTCATCATCTTCAGCAGCAGCATAGACAACGAGAGAGATGGTAAAGTTACATTTTGCCGTATCGTAGGGATTTAGTTTTTTTAATGAGATAGAGAGCGCAGCGCACACATTGCAGACTCGAGTTAGAATTTTGAAGTGTGACGCGTGCACGAGTTATAAAAACGCCCGTGAACGTCTTTTTTTTTCCATTAAAAAAAAACTCTCTCGCGATCAAATGTTTCCCCGAAGATTTCTACATCTCGCTTCCGTCCTCGCGTTCCTCTTCTCGCCGTCGTCGGCAGCTTCGGCGTCGGACCCGACCGTCGCTGAATTAGTGCGCTTACTTCAAGACGGGAGCGACTACCTCATGCAAATGATCGCTTCTTCCGATCCACGCGTTTCCGAGATCCTGCTGAGTCAAGGAGCTACCGAAACATCTTCCTCCTCCTCGACGACAACGACGCAGGTGAACGCGACAGCAAACGCGACGTTTATGGAATCTCTAGAGAATGATTTGGACGACTTATTTACGAACTTTTTATACTCTCTTGATCCAAACGGAGCAAACGCCGCTAAAGTTCGCATCGCGAGCAGAAGTGGGAGCGTTTCTCAACAAGAAGAAGAGAGTATTTTTTCCACATCACATCCGACGTGTTTTCCCGGTTGGTACAGGCCTAAATCGACGAAGAACGCGAAGATTTTTGGGCCGCAATTGGGTATCACACTTCGTGCTGGCGAGTGTCGAGTTGTTAAAAACATCACCAGCGCTTTGCGGAAAATCGAATGCGATTCGCCTTCCATCGCGTACGCGTTATTGCCGGGAGGAATAACGGCGAAAGGTGAAACTGGCGAGTTATTTGCCGGGGAAACGTGCGGAATATCGGAAGCCGATCGAGATTTGGTTGAAATTTCTAAAGCAGATAGATTGATATCGTTCGATGATCCATTAGTAGTAGGGTTGAGTGATTTCGCGTGAAGTATACAATACAGCTGTGTTACATCCTATTAATTTATTTTCCTCTTTTCCTAGATCTTCATGGATCGTCGACTTTGGTTGCGGTGACGGTGTACGCGTCTTCAATCTCCTCCAACGTTTTACCTTTCGTTTCCACGACGCTAAAATATATCGAAGCGACGCTCAAAACACCAATAGACGCGAATCCGAAATACGTAGACTTTATGCCAATTTGTTCAATCGCGTATGGCAAGTTTAAACTGACGATGAAGTTGGACCCAAAGTTCAAAAGCGTCGCGATGCCAACCGCCTGCGAACGGACTTTCGTCGGAAACACCTCTCCAACTAACAACCACGCGATTGGACCGAAACTCACTTGGTACGCGCCAACGTACAAGAAAATTGCAGCCACGGAAATGCGAGCTTGCGTTTCTGAAAGTGCCACCGCCTCGACGCCGGGTCCGGCAAAATCTGGCGAAGCCAAAGCGAGAACCATCAGCGATAACGTAATGACGCTCACTCCGCCGAGCAACAAGGGGCGCCGGCCTAAACTGTCTACTTTCCACACGGCGATACCGGTCATGAATAGCTTAAACACTCCAACCACGACGGCAATATTCGAGGCGCCTTGCGTCGACCATCCGGCAGCCTCGAACGTTTGCGTCGCGTAATACAACACCGACGGTTGCCCAGTCAACTGCTGAAATAAAACCACCGATAAGCCGACGTACAAAGCTTTCGCGTATTTCTTATCTAAAATGGCAAACGGCGATTTCGCTTTTCCCATCTCTTCTTTCCTCCTCACGTCCGCAAACATATTAATCTCGTCTAATTCATTCATCAATTCCATCTCGCTCACGTTTGGCCCTCGCAATTTTCTCAGCGCAGGAAACGAGTCCGTATTCTTTGACGCCAACCATCTCGGTGAATCCGGTAAGATGAACCCAGCGCCGACTAACGTCAACAGCGCGAGCGGCACAGAGCTTAAAAACATCGTCCTCCACCCACCATCTTCGCCGACGTACTGACTCGCGCAAAAATACCCGCACAAAATCCCAAACACGATCGCCGCTTCTTTCAAAGAAATCAAGGTGCCTCTGAGCGAACTCGGCGCGGTCTCTGCTATGTACACCGGCGCGCCGTGCATGGCAAAACCAATCCCTAAACCGTAAACAGCTTTTGCAACGATCAAAAAATCAACCGAATGCGCGTTCGCTTCCATCGTTCCACCGATTAAATACAGCAAACCCGCCAAGGCGATTTCTTTCCTCGATCCCAACTTTTCTCCCGCGCCCGCGGCGGCCACCGCGGATGCCGTCAACGCGCCAAAAAGAGACGCCGAAACAACCTGACCGGATTGCGAAGCCGTCAAAGAGAAGAAATCCGTCGAGGATGACTTTATGCTCTCCAACGCACCGGAAGATAAGCCAATGTCGAGACCAAAAAGTAATCCAGCCAACGCCGGGAAGGCGAAAGCGACGCCCACTCGACCGTAATCAATTTTCGTATCTTTTTTCATCTTCTCGTTCTTCTCCGAAGAAGAAGAAGCCTTCGTCCGAACCGCGGAGGCGCGACCACGACCAACGCCAAAAGACGACGCGCGAAGGGTGATTCTTTCCAACGACCTCGATTTCAATCCCTTTTTTCCCTCGCTCTTCTCGATCGTTAACAAAACAGAAGAAGATGAAGAAGAACAACAACAGCGAGGAAAGCTTTTTTCACCGCGACGAGGTTGAATGTATCTTCTCTGACGCACGAAAACAGACGACGACGAAGACGACGAAGAAGCAGACGAAGAAGAAGAAGATGCGAGCGCAGAGGGTGACTTCCCAAAAACGCTCTTCTCTGTTCTTCTTGTTGTTGTTGTCGTCGTTGGTGTCAGCGGAAGCGCTCGAGAAGAGGAGAAGGAGAGGTGCATTTATCTCTCCGCGCAGCAACCAACAACCGCTTTTAGTAACGAGTTTGGATACGAGTTTAGATGAAAAGGCAAACCCCTAAACCCTATTATCACAGAGCAATTTTCTTGTTTAGGGTTTTAATTTTTTGAAAAAACAAAATTTCTTCTGGGCACCTGTTTGCTGTTTTTAGATACGAAAGAAACGCGTTTCTCTTCATTACATTTACACAAAACAAAACACACACATATCGAATCACACACACAGATTCAAAAACCAAAACTAACGGCAACAACAACTCAGAAATAAGATGATGTTGACGACTTCTTTGCGACCGTTCCACGTGTTGGACTCCGTTCTGGCGTCCGAATTGGAGGACATGTTCTTCGACGCGGTGGATTCGGTTTTACCTTCTTCTTCTCCTTCTTCTCCGACGATGATGATGAAGAAAAAGCGCGCGATGCTTTCTTCGCCGGCGACGAGAGGAAGGCACGTGCAAACGAAAGAGACGAGCAAAGGAACGCTCGTGAAATTGAACGTTCCGGGGTTGTCGAAGGACGACATCCAGATCACGCTGCGAGGCGCGCGACCGGTTGTTTCGAAAGAAGATGAATCGAAACTTTCTTCGATTTCGGGTGCCCAACTGCAAAACCAAGAAGGGGTGCCCACCACGATGAGCATCGACTTTCTTCCAAAGGGACAACAACAACAACAACAACAACAACAACAACAACAACAACAACAACAATCCTTGACGATTAAACTGCGACGCAAAGCGACGCACGACATTGAAAACGCAAAAGCGGTGGTGTCTGATGGCATTTTGCGCGTCGTCGTGCCAAAAATAACTTTGCCCGTGGTGCACGTTCCGGTTGCCTCCGGGGAAGAAAGCGCCGCGGGAGAGCGCCGTCCGGTGGACGATTCCGAAGTCTGCTTGAAATTCGCGGTCGCTGGGTATGGCAGCAAAGATATTTCCGTCGAGTTGGACGCGGAAAGAGAGAGGTTAAAGATTTCCGGTTTGCTTAAAGATAAGTCGAGCCAGTTTGAGAGAGTCGTGCCGGTGCCGAGAGGGTTGCGCGCGGAACACGTGACGCTTTGCGCAGTCGAGAACGGCGTTTTGGAACTCCGTTTGCGCGATCCGCTGGCGATTGAGAAGCGCGTCGTGCCGGTGTTTAGCACGTCCCCGCCGCCTCTGCAATCTTTACCGTCGCCTCAAGGGATGGAGGCGCAACCGATGATTACCGGTGAAGAGGAAAAAGGAGAAAAGAAACCAGAACAAGAGCAGCAACAACAACAACCAGAAGAAGACAACCGCGTCGTTTTGATGAAAACCGAGGTCCCGGGGTACTCCTCCAAAGACATCGAGTGCTTCATAAACGTCGATCGCACGATCGAAGCGAAAAGAGGCAACCGTGGCGTCAAAATCGGCATTCCGAACACCATCGACATCGACTCCATCAAAGCCTACTGCGAGCACGGCATCTTCCAAGTGATCGGCCAAACCGCGCCGGTCGCCGAACCCCTCTCGTCTTCGCTCGCCGTGCGCGCGCCGCCGACCGAGGAAGGCGAGAAACAAAAAATGCTCCAACAGTTGGAAGACATGGTCGAAGAGGAAGAAGAAGTTCACGAAGAAGAAGAAGAAGAACGAGACGCGGTTCTCGTGAACAAGAGAGAAGGCGAGGAAGAGGCGATGAAAGCCTAAAAACGCCGTGGCGAGAGAGCGTTTTTGAGAGACAATGAAAATTGAGAAATTTTAATAAGGTTTTTGTAAAGAAAATTGTACACATTTTTACACACACGCACAATAATAATGTTTCGTCGCGCGTCGATCGCGAGACGAGTGCTGTCTTCGCTGGAGACGTCTTCTTCGTCTTCTTCTTTTTCGACGAGTCTATTCACCACCACCACCACCACCACGGCGGCGCGTGCTCACGCGAAGAAGAAGAACAAAATAAATCCAATTTCCTCCTCGTCGACGTGTCTGCCGCATCGCGTGGGGAAGAGCGCGAATACGAACGCGACGACGACGACGACGACGACTCGTTTTTTGAACGCGTCGTCGAGCAGGAACGACGGAAAAGAAGAAGGCGAGAACACCAACAACGAAATCGAGATGAAAGGGATCACTCTCAGAGGTCGACCGATGTATTTGGACATGCAAGCGACCACGCCGGTAGATCCGAGAGTTTTAGACAAGATGTTGCCGTATTTCGTGAGCTCGTACGGGAACCCGCACTCGCGCACGCATTATTTCGGGTGGGAAGCGGAAACGGCGAACGAGGAGGCGAGAAAGAACGTCGCGGACGTGATCGGAGCGACGGAGAAGGAGATTATTTTTACGAGTGGAGCGACGGAGTCGAATAACATGGCGATTAAAGGTATCGCGAACTTTTATAAATCGGGAGGGAAGACGCACGTGATTACGACGCAAACGGAACACAAGTGCGTGTTGGATTCGTGCAGGCAGTTGCAACAAAACGGGTTCGAGGTGACGTACTTGCCGGTACAAAAGAACGGTTTGATCGATTTGGAGGAGTTGAAGAAAGCTATTCGCCCCGGACAGACGTGTTTGGTATCGGTGATGGCGGTGAATAACGAAATCGGCGTCGTGCAGCCGTTGAAAGAAATTGGGGAGATTTGTCGCGCGAATAAGGTGTTCTTTCACACAGATGCCGCGCAGGCGGTCGGTAAAATTCCCCTGGACGTGGATGAGATGAAAATTGATTGCATGTCAATCTCGGGGCACAAAATCTACGGCCCAAAAGGTGTCGGCGCCATTTACGTTCGAAGACGACCGAGGGTGAGGATGGAACCAATCATCAACGGTGGCGGTCAAGAGAGAGGTTTGCGAAGTGGGACTTTACCAACGCCGTTGCTGGTCGGGTTGGGCGAAGCCTGCAGAGTCGCGAAAGAGGAAATGGAATACGATCATAAGCACGTCGAAAGGCTTTCGAAACGATTGTTGGATGGGTTAAAAGAACGCATTCCGTATTTAGTCGTAAACGGAGACGAGGAGCAAAGGTACCCGGGTAACTTGAACGTATCGTTCGCATACGTCGAAGGCGAGTCATTATTGATGGGTTTGAAAGATTGCGCGGTTTCCTCTGGGTCGGCGTGTACGAGCGCGAGTTTGGAACCGAGTTACGTGTTGAGAGCGTTGGGTGTGGAAGAGGATATGGCGCACACGAGTATTAGGTACGGAATCGGGAGATTCACGACGGAGGAAGAAGTGGACCGGGCCGTAGAGTTGACCGCAGAAGTCGTGGAAAAGTTGAGAGAGATGAGTCCGTTGTACGAGATGGTGCAAGAAGGGATTGACATCTCAAAGATCCAATGGAGCTCGCATTAGAAAATAAAAACATACTCTATTACTAATCTACATCTATATATTACACAAACAACATAATCATCAATCATACCATCACTCTTGCGCATCGCTGCTACTCAACATTTCAATTTCGTACGTGGATAACGTATACGCGTCGAGCGAGAGTGGCACGCCTCGTTGTTTTATAATTTCGCGAGCCAGTTCCTCCGCGTTGAAGTGACCGAGATATTGTTTCTTCATGGTAAGAAACGCTTCCTTACCAAACGCTTCCTTCAAGGATTGAATGCTCGTTTCCGGAGCGACGACGTAATAGTAATCGTATGCCTTTTTACTTTTGTTGTTTTTATCGATGACTTTCATCGAATGGGCAAAACGTTTGGCGCTCTCTTGAGAGTGCTCTTTTATGGCGATTGATTTTATCGCATCTTTTCCAAGTAAAGCGTTTGGCGGAGGGTACGTGCGCCAAAACGCGACCAATGCTTTAGCGTTGCCGTTTCCAGATCCAACGCCATCGGGATCTGTTGCAAACGAGGGGAGATCTAAAACCGCGGACGATATTTGAGCTTGGTGTGCGAAACCGTAAAAGAGGGTCACCGTCGCGTTGAACGCGACCCAAACGAGCCAGAAGAGTGAGAATTTCACACGCACTCCTCCGGTCGTTTTCTTCGTGTACCTATCCTTGACCGGAACTGGAGTTTCGTTCTCGTATAATCGAGCGAGTTCATAGCTCGCAACTACGAGCACGGGAAGCATCGCTGGAAGCAAGAATCTAGCCTCCTGGTGCGAAGAAATGGACAAAACGGCGATGGAAGCGAAAGCGGAATACAAGACTGGTCGCATGCTTTGACTCGTTTCCGAGCCGTTTTCCTCTGCGTTCTTTCTCCTCGTCACTGTTTCCTTTATCATTTTCCATGCGCACAGCGCATACGCCGGTCCAAAGAGAACAAACCCATTTAACAATAAATGCGTCAATCTGAAGTGCTCGCCGTGATGTTTGCCGGCGAATTTCACGTTGTATACCAACGAGTGCCACGGCGCGAAATAAAACTCCTCTTCCGAGCGCTCGTAGTATCTCGCGTCCGTTTTAGCAATAGCAGATGCGCTGACCGCGAATGAAACCGCCACGATCGAGCTCCGTCTCAAAAACTCCATCGCCAGCTTTGGCGTTCGCAAAAATCTCGCCGACTCGAACACCACCAAAGGCGCGACGAAAATCGCAAACGTAAACCGCACGAAGATACCCACGGCAATTAGCGCGCCTCTCAAAACCAGCGCAAAATCCTCTTTCAACACCTCCATCGCCGATTTCTTATTCTCGCCAGCGCTACTCTTTCTACTCGTCATCGAATCCATCATCCCGATTAAAACCATCGCGAAAATCGTCGCTTCCAACCCGTTCGAAAACGGTCTCGTCTGTATCACAAACATCGGCCAAGACGTCGCCAGTAAGATTGGCACGTATCGAAACGCGTTCGAATTCGTCTTCTTCTTTGCAATTTTTATCGCGACAAAATCGACGATTAATGAATACAAAGTCATCGTCGCTCGCGGCGCGGCCAACAGCCACCAAGTTTTGCTGGTGATGCTAGGGGAAATGCGCATCCAAATCCGATACGGCACCGAACTCATCAACCCGTGCGCGATGGAACTCCGAACCGGCATTTTCGCCGTAAACTCCCACGGAATGTGCGTCGACGTTTTAACCATCGCGTCGTCCCCACCAAACGCGTCCCTGAACGCCGGTTGAATCGATTGAAAGTGTTCGTCTGGGTGGACGTAGCCGGTACCGAACATCGCGGAGAGGAATCGAAGCATAACGAGGACGAGGTGGAGAATGTTCAGATGAAAATTGAGAGAAGAAGAAGAAGATGATAAAGCTGATGACGACGAATGCGCCGCGTTTGATGCAATTGCCATTCTTAGTATTCCGTGTTCTACTTCCGATAAAAAGCGGCGGGAAAGGAGGAAAGAGAGAGAGGCACTTTTCAAATTTCCCCTATGGTATTTATACTCCTTTTTAGCAAGATATTTTCTTTAAACCGTCTAAGCGGTCGTCGCCTCTGCGTCGATCTAACCCATCCTCCCCGTAGCCACTCCCGAGCAAAACGCCACCTTTAATCTTTTTATCGTGCGATTGCTGCACTTTTTCTGCGAACCGAGAGTATCCAGGCATGCTTTCTATGGATTTCACGTCGATCGCTTGGCACCGGTGCAGCGAGACGCGCAGGAGGAGCGCGCAGCTTTCGAAGAGGTCTCGAGGGAGACGGGACAGTCGAGGGTTGTCGTCTAAGAGGATCGTTTTTATTTTCGGAGGTAGGAAACCGTCCGGGACGGAGAGGAGGTCGCACTGCGTCGCCGCGAACGTGGTTAAGCTTTGCCATTTCCTTTCGTCGACATCTTTTTGCTTTTCCTCCTCTTTATTATTATCCTCTCTGGACGAAGACGCTTCCAAAGACAAGCGCTCCAACCGCCCGTTCCCGCTCACGTCCACATCCTCCAACGCCTCCATCTCCCCGAGCGTTCCCACGTCCACCGCGAGCAACTGATTGCGACTCAAATTCAAACTTTTCAAAGTCTTCCCGCACTGTTTCGCCAACAAAGACCAATCGATGCTGTCGATCGCGTTTTCGCTCGCGTCCAACACCTTCAACCGTTTCGCGTGCGCGAAGAACGCATCCACGCGTTTCAACTTGTTCTTCTTGACGATCACGCGTTGCAAGTTCGCGCCGATGCTCAACAAAAGACTCTCCGGAACGTCCACTATCCGGTTGTTCGTCGCGTCGAACGTCTTCACCTTGATGTTTTTCTCCGTTAACTCGGAAATAACGTCCGGAGGTACGCGCGGTAACGAACAATCGCGAAGCGAGACGACGCCGGTCGCGTGCCAGTTTTGGACGCGATTTTGGAAGTTTTTCTTGGTGATTTGATTGCGAACGCCCGCGGTAGACGATAGGGAAGATTCTTTTGGTTTGGATGCGCAACAACCCATCGTTGTCTCTCTCTGTGTGTGTCTGCGTGTGTTGATGCAGAGCGCGTGCGTTTATTTCTTTTTGTCTTTTGGGGTAAATTTACAACGAGTGTCTGCTCCTCTTCTTCTTTTTCGTCTTCTTCGCCGCGTCGTCACGATCGTCTTCTTCGCGTTCTCCAAAAGCTAAAGCGTCGCCGGCAGATTTCCGGCGTCGTTTCCTATTTTTCTCGTCCGCGCTGAGAAGTGGAGTGGTGCTCTTTTTCTTTTTCTTCTTCGTTTTCTTCGTCTCGTCGTCTTCGTCTGGAGGGAAGTAGTCGTCCTCTTCCGCCGCTTCCTTGTTGGATGTCGCCGCCGCCGCCGCGGCTGCTTTTTTCATCTCTTTGAACATCGCTTTCCTCTGTTTCTTGTGTTCTAGCTTTTTCTTTCCGGCGCGGATGTCTCTGGACACGTAGCCTTCTTTGTT
>Ga0181578_10003070_pt1 | contig 15335 bp, 13 predicted proteins | sample 071ome_21_FD_148659 | JGI IMG/M metagenome (GOLD analysis project Ga0181578, IMG submission 148659) | Coastal salt marsh microbial communities from the Groves Creek Marsh, Skidaway Island, Georgia - 071401CT metaG (spades assembly) | ecosystem: Environmental > Aquatic > Marine > Intertidal zone... | reverse complement strand
TGCTTTTGCCTGGGTGGTAATTCTCGGTTTCATGCGTATCGCTACCAACCCTAGGATCTTCCCAAAACCGCTTTCGGCATCGCAAGCGATGGTTGTGATCGATGGCTGGCTCAAACAGCCAGTTGCAGAAGTACTTGAACCCGGGCCCGAACACTGGCGTACCTTGAAAGAGCTGCTAGAGGAATCGGGAACCGCGGGCAATCTAACGACGGACGCCCACCTGGCCGCCTTGGCCATTGAGAACGGCGCGAAGCTAGTTTCCTTCGACGGCGACTTCCAGCGGTTCGAGCGCTTGAAAACCGTACGTCCCTGAAATAAACCATTGTTCATTGTGCACTGAAGTTGATCACGTGATCACTTTGAATGCACAAGCAGTATCGCTTGAGCGGCGTCTGGGCCGGACTGAAGGGTCGGCCTACACGGATAGATTCTGCTGGGGTCTAGTGCTTCCCTAGTCTTCGGGCTTTGCAGAGGAAGCAGCTTTGGCTGGCCACTCGGGCGCATTTGCCGCAGACGAACTTGGGGCAGCTGACGATTTTTTGGACTTCCTTGAAGTGCTCGCGGATCGTGGAACGCTTCATGCCGCAAAGGCTTTTAGCAGCGAGACTCATCGGGCGCGTTCCACGACGAAGGATTTGGGGTTGATGCCAAAGGATTCCCGGAAGGCCCGGGCAAAGTGGCTGGGATTGGAGTAGCCCACGGCGTTAGCCGCTTCCAAAACCGAACACCTGCGACTAGCCAGTAGCTGCCGAGCCCGGTCCATGCGTCGTTGTCGCAAGTAGCCGAATACCGTGCTTCCGTAACGTTCCCTAAAACCCCGCTTTAGTTTGAACTCGTTCAAGGCGAACTTCCTGCTCAACGCTGCGATAGAATGATCCTCAGCCAGATTCTGCTCCAGGTAGGTGGCCGCTGCCGCAAGAGAATCCTGATCTTCATCTCGATCGCAAGGCTCCGGCTTGGCGGAACCGCTGAGCACGCTAGAATCGCAAACCCGAGCCAAGAACTCCAAGGTCATGGAATCTACCAAAAGACAGTCGCAAGGAGATCTACCTTCACTACTGAGAAGATCTTCGGCCAAACTCTGCATACGAGCATCCTGAGGCCCCTTGGTCAATATTGCTTCCTGACGCTGCGAACACGCGAAACAAGCTTTGCGAGCGTGAAAGAGAGCATCCTGCTCGGTCACCAATCCCTGCCAAATCTCTTTCGAACATTCGATGACGCCAATCTCCACGTCGCCCTCCAGTGAGGTCGCGCCCGTCCATCCTCCCAGCGAGATGACAAACCAATCACCCGCGACAGCGGAACGGGTTCCCACGTCGGGGAGCGAAATAGAGATCCGACCCTTGGCCACGAAAACGATTTGCAAGAACGAGTTGAACGGCCACGAGAAGGTCGTCGACTCATTTGGAATCCTATAAACAGCGAAAGACAGTCCGTCGCGATGGGCAAATTGCCGCTGCCAAGCCGTAACTTCACCCACGCGGGCAATCGATTCTTCGGGTTTCTGGAAGGGACAAGAAATCATCGCTTAAAGATAATGAATCTCAATAACGGCGACATTGAGACTCGTTTGCAAAAACGGGTCAATATCTTTTTGAACCCGTTAACACAATTTTAACACAAGGCCGGGCTCTTAAAAAAACGAGTGAGCCGGGCGCGATCCCGGAGAGGAATTCTGCGCGATACATCACTGACAGCACACTAGGGCCCGTGGACAGATTGACTTTTTTGTCGGATAGACTCGATCGCCCGGGAGATCTCTCCATCTACCACCGATGGAGTGGTTTCAATTTTCCCCCTGTAGGCAATATAAGCGGCAGCGCCCGTTCCCCGAAGGGACAAAGTATTCCCCTGGATCCGCAGCATGCCTGGATTGGTGACGCCGATGACGACCTCGTCATGGTTATAGGCCACGTATTCTCCGATCTTATATTGCCGGGAACCGAATTCCGTCTCTTCGGATTCTCGATCTGGGTGATGCGGGTTGAAATTGGCGTCCATCAATCCCAACGCTCTGCGGGTCGGCACATCAGTTATGGGGAAGTCGTTAGTGGTGCCAATGAACTGGCCGGCTATGTTGGACCCGGCGCTGGATCCTATATAGGGCGTTCCTTGGAGTACTCGATCGCGGACGGCCACAACTAGTCCGTCCTCGTAGAGCTCTCTGAGAAGCAAGAAAGTGTTGCCTCCACTAACGTAAAATCCCTCCGCGTTTTGAACTGCGGCTAAGCGTTGGTCCGCGGGGGTGGCGTGGAGAGATTCAATGGCGTAACCGGGTCCAATCTGGGCGAACTCGCGTTTCATCCTCTCCGCGTAGGCATCGCGCTTGTCGGGGAGGCTGGCGTAATTGATCAGCAGTATCCGCTTAGACGGGCCAAAGGTGCTAGCGATATCAGCTTTTGCGTGCTCTAGGGATTTCTGCCCCGGGTTTGTCGTTGCGCTCAAAAGCAAGGCATTCACGTTTTGGCGTTGGGCCTCGTCGGGGAGTTCGTCGGTAACGCTATTTTGCATACATCCTGAAAGAGCAGCATATAAGGCGAATAGCAGCAGATACTCAATCCTCAGATACCGCCCCGATCGAATAATCCGGAAAATCGGCATGGCATCATTCTTTCGCCCTGGCAACGAAGTCCAAATCGAAAACATAAGCCCCATATAAATCGCCATCCTTCCAGGTCTTTCCATCATCATCCGTGTAGTACGTCCCCTCTTCAAAGGTGGACACCCACAGTCGATCGGAGTGGTTTTCGTCGAAAACGACTGCGGTAACGTTTTTGGAGGGCAGTCCCGAGTTCCTGTATTCCCAAGATTCCCCACCATTGTTTGATACCCAAACGCCCTGGCTCCAACCGCCCGCCGCCATGCGCGATTCGTTCTCAGGATGAAGGGAGACGCCGTAGACGTTGGTTTCGCTCAAAGCTTCAGCGACGGATTGCCATGACTTCCCGTCATTGGTCGATAAATACACGCCCTCGCCTTCGGATCCAGCAATCCACAAATCGGGATTTTTACGGCTGCGATCCATTCGCAAAATCGCCGATTGTGGAGAATTCCGGGCCCGAGTCCAAGAGTCGCCCGCATTGCGGCTCTCATAGATGCCATTTCCCGTTCCAAGCAACAACCGTTTTGGTTTGCGATGATCTACAATGATGGGCCGACAGTAAGTTTCCTCGAGCCCTTTATTAGCCGCAGTCCAGGAATCCCCGCCATCTCTACTCAGATGAAAGCCCCAAACCGATGTAGCGTAGATATTGTCTCCATTTTTTGGATCTATGGCGATTTTGATAAAGTCGCTTTCCCGCCATCCCGTGACCATTCGCCAGGTTTCCCCACCATTTTTCGAGCGGACAATCCCGTTGCCGCAGGCCATGAACATCGTCGCCGGAGCAGCGGGATCCACAGCCAAGCTATTCATGGATTGAATGACCGGCCCAATGCGTCGCCAGGAGTCATCCTCTTCGTTCCTGAGGAATATGCCCGAATCGGTGGGAATCGAACTCGCTTCTTGAGCCTTGGTCATGGCAAAGGCGACAAAAAGGGTCCGTTCCTCATCAGCCTCGAGCGGAGGAAAGACGAACGCCAAACCCAAGGTGAAATATCGTAAAATCCTCTGCTTCATTGGCTCTCTAACACTGAAGGTTCCACGCTCCGATTCTTGAAGTCCAAGACATAGCGCTCAGACCCGTATATCATTTCCAAGGACTGGCTCTCCCGTTCCGCCTGGGCAAAAGGCCCATCGAACAGTTTCCAGCTGGCGTAATCCACCTTCTGGCCATCGACGGAGGGCGCTCCTCCATAAGTCGCCTCTAGTTCTACTCCGTCCAGATTGGTGTAGCGGACCTTAGGAGTTGGCTTGAGGCGAATCTCGACCGGGAGGGCCCTTACCGCCTCTTGGAATTCCTGATAGGTAGCGTACGCACTCACAGGAGCGACTTCTACGATGTATCCATTTTTTAATGAGTAGCTTACTAGGCATTCGCTGCCTTCGGACAAATCCTTAAAACCCGTGCTGAACCAAGCTCCCGCCCCGCCTTTGAGCAGACCCGTCCAGTCAACTGGCTTCCATTCTCCTGGAGCAAAGGGACGATAGGCTATATAAATCGGTCCGCCCTGTCCGAAAATCCAGCCCGAATCATCCTCGATTCGGCGATTCACATCTCTGGAGAACAGCGTGCTGATAAGTGGAAAACGCGTGCCTTCCGGGATATCGTAAAGGGCGATCAAACTGGATTCATGCTGGAAAACCTGTTCGTAAGGCGATCCCCCTTCCAATTTGTCAGGCGAATCGTAATCGACCTTAGATCTGGCGATTAGATCGGTGACGGTATCCCAGTCCGAGTTGAAGTACATCGTCCCTTCGATTGGCGACGAATAGGGCTGCAAACCGAATAGGGTATTGGACTTGCCCACCAAATTCTCTTCCCGCCAAACGAGACTCCAGGTTTGCTGCTGGATCGGTTGCAACAAACCTCCTTGGGAGGATCCGAGTATGAAATCTGGGTGCACGTAGCTGTACTTGTAAACAGGAATGGTTTTCTTGCCATCAACCTCGAACGCATTGGGTCCGGCATGCCGAAATCGCCAGCGGGTTCGCTTGAGTTCCTTATGAACGTAGGCTTGGTCACGATCGGATGCGATCCAGAATAGGATCGACGGCGGCGTGTACCCACTCATCGCTATCATCAGCGTTCCTCCATTGGAGCTGTACTCGCCCTGCCCCCAAAGCAGCCAGGCATGGGCTGCCGAGTGCGCCATTCCCGGCTGCAGCAAGTAGCGCGGGTAGAGTCGGCTATGAGCGCCCCCATAGAGGCCACCCAGATTTTCCACAGCATAGTCGAGCAGGATGTAATCCATCATCATCTTTCCCATCTGCTGCAGTTCCGGATCGCGAGCCCAGCCGACTAGCAGGGCCATCGGCCGCGTGTATTCCTCGATGTAGTTGGGAGAGTCATACTCCCCTTGCCCGTAGGAGGTTGTGATCCGCATCCAATCGAGGATGAATTCCTTGGCATCTGCCATGATTTCCTTTGAGGACTTCCCATTGTACCAATCGGCGGGCCCGGCATCCGGAAACATTTCCGCCACCAAATATAGGCTCACATAGTACATCACCCAATGGTTTTCGGTATCGCCTCGATAGGGAAAGTAAGTTCGCCAAAGCTCGCGGATGAAGGCCCAGTCGTCGTCGTTGAGTTGGTCGCGCCCGGCATGCATCAGAAGAGCCATAGGGTGCATCCAAAACATGGCTCCCGTTGGAGGATCGTTGGAAAGGCGAAGTCGCTCCCGAGCCCAGTCCAAATTCTCTCCTCTGAATAGATTGGCCGCGATTGTGAAGCTGCTTCCCCGGGTCACGTCGCTCGGGTCCGTGTTGGCCACGGTCTGATCGATGACGTATTCGCAGCGTTCCCGATATTGGCGAACCAGATCGGCCTCGCTGATTTCGGCTGCGGGTGGAGCGACCTCTCCAAAAGCGAGTGCGGTAGCGAATAGGGCCACGACAGCGAAGCCACGCTGAGAACGTATTTGGCTGTAGAGGTTGATCATTGGCGTCTTGGAAACGGTTAAGGTAAACGATTTGTTAAAGAGGGATCCCGAGTTAACCAATATTTTTGCGGTGTAAGGTAAAACACAAGGGTGTTCTGGATGATGATAGGCCTTGGACCAAGAGCTGCTCCAGCTTAGGTAGCGGGCGATCTCCGAGCGCCCGCTACCCTATCTATCCAGAGGGAACAAAGCACACCTTGATCGCTTCTCGCCTTTGCAAGAGGGCCACGCCCTCGGCATAGGATTCGAGAGGTAGCGTCTTGGAAATTAATGGCTCCAGCTTGAGTTTGCCGGAAACAATGAAGTCGAGGGCCCTCTCTGCAGCGCCTCGATTGTGAGCCCCATACCCAACCAAGTGCAAGCCGCGGCACCAATGCTTGAAGCCGAAGCTTACGTCTTCCCGGAGCACCCCAAATAGAGCTACGACATCCCGCGTCTTCCCCATCAAATACTCGATGGACACCGGAAAACCCACACAATCGATGGCGAGATCGATAGCTTCCGCGCTAAATCGGTCATAAGGAAAGGCCTCTTCGTCTGTCGGATCGAGCACGCGGTCGGCCCCCAATTCTGACGCTAGACGCCGACGGCTTTCCACCGGATCAAAAGCGATCACTTCCTCAGCCCCATGAGCCTTGGCCAGCTGAATAGCCACCAAGCCCGCGGGCCCTAGGCCGCTAACGGCGAATCGCTTGCCCTCGATCGGGGAGACATTCTGAATTTGGTCGAAAGAGACCTGCACGCACATGGCCAATTCCAAAGAAGCAATCTCCTGCGGACGCAATGAAGCGGGGACCTCGAGTAAATTGCCTACTTCGGCGATTACATATTCAGCATAGCAGCCTTGCTTGGCTCCCGCCTGATCTTGCCAAAAGGCCACCCGAGCGCCAACTGGGAATCCCTCCACTCCAGGACCGACTTCTACCACTTCGCCGGTAGCTTCGTGTCCCGGTTGACCGGGCGTGTAGGGATACTCCAATTTGCCGCCCGGAGCCATGGGAACGCCATCCATGATATGCAAATCCCATTGCGGGCAAGTAGCCACGCCGGAAATCTTAACTAATACTTGACCCTGACCGGGTTGGGGCACCGGCAGTTCAACAAGTTCCGGCCGCCCCTTCTCTTTATATTGTATAGCTTTCATCATTACGCCCACTCCAAAATAACTCCTAGCACTGGTTCTCTTTTCGACTCGATCAGTTCCCAAGCCCGGGCTGCCTGCTCCACGGGAAACCGATGCGTAATCAAAGAAAGCGTATCCAATTTTCCTTGATCAACCAACTCCATGGTTTGCTCGAGGCGCTGTCTTGTCGCTCCCGACACCAAATCGATCGAAAGCTCCTTATAACGTGGCGGCTGCAAGGGAAGGCGATCATCCGGGCCGTAGAAACCGGCGGAAACCAGGTGGCCGAATCGCTTCATCAAACTTTCTAGCTGACCCATAACGCCCAGCGATCCAACCGTGTCCACCCCAACTTGAACGCCATCGGGAAAGCGCGTTTTGACTACGTCCACCCAAGCCCCGCCGCTTTCGAGGAGGGTCTCCCCACTCTTGAATTTCTCGAGACGATCCGGATGCCTCCCAATCAGCAGGGTTTTCGCCTCTCGCGAGGCCAGCATCTGAGCCGCCCATTGGCCCACCAAACCGTCGCCCACCACGACGGCTACGTCCCCTGGCTCTAACCTCGGACGATCGCCGCAATTGAAGCCCACCTGAGTCAGGACCAAGCCCGAATAGGCTACCGGGTCTAATCCCGGCGGCAGCTTTATCACGGCCCCGGCTCCCGACACGGATGGCGATATGTGGCCGCCACGAGGCTCGAACATTTCGGTTACTGCGCTAACCGATACAAAGACCGAATCGCCCTTCGAAAAACCATCGACATCCGATCCCACCCAATCCACGACACCTACCTTTTGATAACCCGCGATAACCGGAAAGGGATGCGGATCCCCCGGGCGCCAAGGTGTATCCCCCTCGATACGTTCGCCTCGCAAATACGAGCCTTCCGTTCCGTTGCTAATCCACGAGTGGGTGACATTGACGACCACCTGATCTGGACCGGGATCCGGGCTTTCGACTGATTCGAATACCACCTGATTCCGATCCTTGAAAACTACCGCGTTCGACTTCATTCTTGTAAGCTGCCTGTGACTGGACTCGACAACCACTAACGCGCCTATCTCCGGGACAAAGGGATTTGCCAAGTGTATCGTAAACTGGAGGACTCTCTTTACCTGATCCGGACAATAGCCAAACTACTTTACCCATTTAATCTCTTCCAGAGGCCTTTCCTTTTCGCAATTGGATTTGAACGAGCTACCATGCACCGCCCCTCAACAATCACTCTAGCCTTCCTTTCGCTCATTCTATCTCTGACGGCGGTCGGTCAGAACCCGAAGCACGACCTTTACGTTTGCGCCGCGGTAAATCGCAATTATGTTATCGGATCGAAAATTACGACAACCAGCGGGCTACACCTGCGCGAAGCCGACAAACAATGGGTCCATGTCGGGATCAACGACCCGAGCATCTTCGCAGTTTCATTCGATCCCCGCGACCACAATACGTTCTACACAGCCGCTTTGAACGGCGCTCTACGCACCGTCGATGGTGGCAAGAGCTGGCGAATCATGACTGGCTGGGACATCACTGAACCCAAAGACGTCTGCGTCGATCCCCACAATCCGGACCGAGTCTACCTGGCCCACCCCGGAGGCATTGCGATTTCCGACGATCGCGGAATGGCTTGGGTCCGACGGGAGCGCGGCCTTCCAGATCGGGGCAAGTATACCCAAACTATTGAAGTCGATCGCCTCCACAAAGGGCATATCCTGGCTGGCTGCGAAACGGGCATCTATCAAAGTCGAAACGATGCCCGCTCCTGGCAGAGGACTTTGGCCACGGAGGAAACCGTAAACGATGTCCAGCAGTCGCCTCACGACCCCGAGGTTTGGGCGGCTGTCACTCAAAGCGCGGGAGCCTACCTTTCTCGCAATGGCGGGAAAAGCTGGACAGCGATGGAACAAGTTCCATCAGAGGCCGCCCTCTATAGCATCGCCTTCGATCCCACCAATCCAGCTCGACTGGCTATCGGCAGCTACACTTACGGCGTTCTCGTTTCAGAAGACGGCGGAGCCACTTGGGCGGACCGCAACCAGGGACTGCCGCAACCCCACCGTATCTGGCGGGTAGGCATCGACCCCGACTCAGGCCATCTACTGGCCAGCCTGTATCAAGTGGCGTTATACGAGTCTTCGGATTTCGGGAAAACCTGGAAGCAGGCCGGTCTCGAGGGCTCCGCAATCAATAGTTTCGTCTTCCTGCCAAAAACTCGAAAATAAGGAGTTCCCCATGCGCCTACCTAAACTCGAGAAGTTCATACGCATTGCTATCCCGCTCGCCATCGGCTCCCTTGCCATAGCCCAGCCCTCCTACGAAGGCCCCCACCCGAGTTTGGAGATCGTCGAGGATCCCCAGCAACGAAGAGCCGAATACATGGATCGGGTCAATGAAGTCATCCATTGGCGGGCCGGCATCGTAGAGAGAGGCGATGCCGAGAAAATGGATATGGCATCGGTATCCGCTAATTTGTTACTGAATCAAAACATCGAAGCCTGCAACGCCCGGGTAATCGAACTGATGGAGAACCCCGGTTCTGGGCCATTCTGGATGCTGCCCACTACCTGCGTGGCATTCATGGGCCGGGACAAACTGTCCGATGAGGCCCGGCAAGCGATTCGACGCGCTTGGAAAGAATCGTACCAGTTGAGAGGCGATACGGAAAACCATTTCGCCATGTACTACACCATGCTATACTTGATGTCCGAACTCTACCCAAACGAGCCTGGATCAGAATGGTACAATGGCAAGAGCTCCGAAGAGAATCTGGAAGAATCGCGCGACTACTTGATCGACTGGATGAACATCGCCACCACCATTGGGCAGGGCGAATTCAATCCTACTCACTACATCGGTGAATACGCCATTCCCATGATCTACCTCCAGTCCTGGGCTCAAGATCCGGAAATGCGGCTGCGCGGACGGATGTTCCTCGACTTCCTGTACGCCGGGCTGGCTGCCAACACTTTGAATGGAGTTTTGAGGGGACCCAACGCCCGCACAGACGACTCATCGGTAGTTGAGCGATGGAATAGCCTCAGCTCCTTTTTCTCCTGGCTGAACTTCGGGAACTGCCCGCCCACTCGAGGATTCAGCTGGGGCAACTACTATGCTATCGTCGCCGCTAACTATCATCTTCCTGAAGTGATCTACCGTATCGCCATGGATCGCGATCAGAGCTTTAGGCAACGGGATCTCAAACGTTCGCGTCACCGTTGGCGCTACAGCGATGTCGGCAAGGCGCCCATCTACAAGACCACGTATATGACAAACGACTACGCGGTGGGATCCTACCAGGGAGGCATGGCCGACCCCATCCAGTCGCACGTCTGGGATATTACCTGGGCTACGCCCGATCCGCGCGGCAAGCACCCCACATTGTTTTCCATACATCCCTACTCGTCGCACAAGGCCATGCAGTCCTATTTCAACGTGCGGCCGGATACCATGGTTAAAGCCGTGGCTGCCGAAGGGAAGCCCTCCTACGACGTGGCCGACAAGCTCGTGGGTTGCTCGCCCTACGAAAAAGTGTTTCAACATGAGGACACGATTATCGCCCTCTATGACATCCCTCCGGGAACGCGATTCGAACAAGTGAATGGCTTCTTCTCCAAGGATCTCGAGAATTTGACTGAGGATGATTCCGGTTGGATATTCGCTCGCGGAGAAAACGCGTATCTCGCCTACTTCCCCATGGCCACCTACCACTGGGAGCCGCACATGCTCTACGAGCGCCTCCCCTCGACCGGCGATGGCTATCGCTACCAACGAGTCGAGTCGGGTAGCCAGGCTCTAATCAGTCCTGGAAAGAAGAATGGGACTATCGCCCAAGCCGCGAAGGTTTCCGAGTTCGCGGATTTCGAGGCGTTTAAGTCGGCCATCAGAAACCAGAGCCTATCCTACGAACTGGAGCCGACACCCAGGGTATCACTGGTCACCTTTCGAGGGGCGAAATTGGAATTCCGCTACGGATCATCCCCGCGAGCGAACGGAAGAGCAATCAACTATGATAGCTGGAAACTTTTCGAAGGGCCTTACCTCAATGCGGAAAAAGGCTCAGGCAAACTGGAAATCACTCACGACCGCCTCAAACGTACCTTGGATTTCAATACGGTAACCATTTCAGACAGCATTGCCTCGAGATAGACAGTACGGGATTGGAAAACTTTCCTGTGAAAATATTTGGCAGGCCTTAAGGCAGGGAGGATCGGCTCGATCCTCCGAGAGAGGCATGCGGAGGACCGAGCCGGTCCTCCCTACCAGAAAACCAAAGCATGCCTCTCCGTGCAAAGCTCCAAGCTATAATGTGAAATCCGCGGCTACCTTAATCGGCTGCACAGGCACCATTGATCCCACCATTCACCGCTGGATCCCCCGCGGGAATAGTAAGTCTCGAAGTGTTTGCTAATCATCTTCTGGATATCGCCTTCCGCAAATACGGTTCTAGATTCTTCCGCGCTAATTTCATAGGGCGGATTGCGGAACCACGATGAGAAGAGTTTTCCGCTGGGCTTTAGCACGCGGGCAATTTCTTCAATATAGCGCTCGCTAACCATTATCGTTCCCAAATGAGTGAATACAGAGCCCGTGATAACCGAATCGAAGCTATTATTTTCAAAAGGAAGAACGACTTCCTCTGGCAGCATTCTTCCCTTGGGGTTATACATCCTGTTTCGAACATCTAGATGAACGAACTGAGTGTTGGGGATCCTCGATGCCAGTTCACGATTGCAAAACCTGATACACTTCTTGATCGGATCTAGTCCGGTGTAAGAGCCTATACCTGTTTCAACCAAGCCTATCAGCTGGCGGCCATTCCCGCAGCCCAAGTCTAAAACGTCCGCATTGTCCGAAGCGATCCCCTGCTCCGCGAATTCACGGCCTTCCAGTAGGCTCGCTTCGATACCCTTTCTTACGTCTGGAAGGTGACCATGCTTGGCTTTGCCGAATATCTCTTCCCAAGGAAGACGGTTCTCTATCATACTTAGCACGCCGCTCCGATAGCTCGAAGGAAATCTTAAGTCAATCTCCATGACCCATTTCATCTGTCGCACTGCACGTACCTATGGCGCCCAGTTATTTTGCCAATGTAGTTGCTTGCCCAACCCTGTTTCCTCTAGTTTAGCAAACAAGGTTTAAAACTATGAATCGAGTCAATGAAAACGCCATGTCGCATCACCCCAGACTTTTCCTTTTCTGCCTGCTCACTGCGCTTCTATTTACTGGCAACGCTCTCTGGGCAGCCAGCCCCGAAGAAAAGCTGAAGGAGCTGGGCATTGAGCTACCGATTCCAGCGAAATCGATCGCTAACTACGTGGGAGCCACTCGAATGGGCAACGTCATCTTTCTATCAGGGCATATCCCCAGAAAAGCGGATGGCTCGCTGGTAGCGGGTAAAGTCGGTTCTGATCTATCAATAGAAAATGGATACGACGCAGCTCGGCTCTGCGGGATCGGTCTGCTAGCTACATTGAAAGCAGAAATTGGGGACCTTTCCAAAGTGAGGCGAGTAATCAAAGTTTTCGGCATGGTCAACGCCACCGATTCCTTCACCGGGCACTCCCAAGTCATCAATGGCTGTTCCGACCTGCTCGTGGAAGTTTTCGGCGAAAAGGGTCGGCACGCCCGGGCCGCTAGCGGCTTTAGCTCGCTACCCCTCGGCTCCGCCGTCGAGGTTGAAATGATCGTCCACGTCGATCCGCAATAAGCAGATTGCCAATTCTTCAGCAAAGGTAGTGTCCAATCTCCGATTGGCTACCATTTAGGATGATAGATTGTGGCCGCTCGGAGATCGGCCGCTACCTCGAAAAACCGCCTCGATAGGCGTCGATACAGCTATCCGACTACGATTTTAGCAACTGCTTCGGCGACACGGTCGCAGTCCTGCTCGCTATTGAAGATGTGCGTCGATACCCGCACCGCATTGAGGCCAACTTCTGTCACACGGCGACAACGAAGGGCAAATTCCCGCGACATTCTGTTGTTAAGTTCGTCGAAATCCATGCGGTCACTCCGAAATGTTGTAATAGCGCGTCGCATAGAAGCATCCTTGGGCGTAATGACGGTTATGCTGTCTATCTCCTCTAACTGCTCTCGCAACCTGCTGGCCAAAGCCATAGATCGGCTATCAATGCGGTCCTTGCCGATCGATTCTTGGAACTCCATCGCCGCCCCTAGGCCGGCTATCAGCTCGGAGTTGCGAGTTCCGTACTCGAATCTTAGAGCCGTCGGACGCAACTTGAACCGGTCGGGCAGTTCGAATTCGGATTCGGAGTAGGCTCCCACGTGCCAAGAGACCACAGACTCGATCCTATCCTGACGCACGAGCAACAGCCCAGTTCCTCTCGGCCCGCCCAGCCACTTGTGGCCGCTCGTCGCGTAGGAATGGCATTTCATATTGGCAAAATCGATCGGTATCATGCCAGCGCTTTGCGCCCCATCGACATGAAACCAGATTCCTTTTTCCTCGGCTAGCTTTCCAATCGCCTCGATATCGAAAAGGATCCCAGTCGGGGCCGTAATATGGCTCACCTGGATAGCCTTGGTTCGGTCCGTAATTAAATCATTGATACGATTTAAGGTGTTCTCCATCGAATTCGGGTCCGGATCGAATACTTTAACCCTGATTCCATCCATATTCTGCCTATTGAGCCAAGGAAAGGATCCGCCTGGGTGGGCATGGGATTCGAAAATCACTTCATCCCCCGCCTGCATAGGAATTCCAGAAGCGATGATCGAATTCGATTCCGTCGCATTGCGAGTGAAACAAACTTCATCTTCGCTTGAACCGAAAAACCGGGCCGCCACTTTCCTAGTTTCGCCTAGAATGGAATGGCCTGTTTCCGAAACAGCTTGTAGTTCCCTCATTTTGGAAACGACCTTATCCTGGACTACCTTTGGAGCTGGACCTAGCCCTCCGCAATTGAGGTAAGTACGGTTTTCTTTCAAGGTAAACTGGTCCTGCACCGCTCGCCAGAAACCTTGGGGCCGACTCGCATCGAAGGCAGGCAACGCCTCCGCGGAATCCTCCCTTCCCCTGCACGATACGGTGAGTGCCGCGGGCGCTGCCAATCCGAGAACACCAACGAAAGCTTTTCTATTCATCATACCTGACGACTGTATTCCAACGACCGTTTGCTTGGCAACCGCATTAGAACCCCAGAAAGCGGCGATAATAGAGGCTGGCTACGAAGACAGCCCAACGATTTTGTCCCGCCCTCCAATCGGATGACAGAATTTTCCCTCGAATGCGTCGTAATCGCTCACGGCCCGTGTCGGCGGTTCGATCGCCCACGGAGCTCCTGCATCCTTGAGCGAGGTTCCCTCGTTGTGAGCTTTCAGCGCGAAATACTCCAGATTGTCTATCGCCTCGAAAATTTCGCCATTCTCGCTAACCATCTCTACCCGAAACTGGGAGGGAATATCTTCAATCGGACAGATATCGTGAATCGCATTGGCCCATTTGCACACCCCCTTAGCTAGCTCCGTGGAGCAATTGGGCACCGAATCCCCACATAGGCGATCGACAATCGCATCGAACATGCGCTCACGGACCTTGATGGGATTGGGAGAAACGATATCCTCGGTCCCATGTTCCGTTTCAAGGGAATGAGCTCCACTGTACCGCCAAAGAAATCTCCCTTTTTCTCCCGTCACTCGAATTTCTGGATCAATATTGTGCAGAGAGCCATGAGACACCATGACCGCCGCTTCAACGCCGCTTTCCGTTGTCGCCACTGTGCGCACCGTATCGTAGGATTCAATACTTTTTACACGGTATACCTCAGCGCTTACCCGCTCCAGCTTCGCTCTGGAATCCATGGCGTCGCCAAGCCAGAACAGAATTAGATTAACCAAATGGGAAAGGCCGTTGTGAAAAGGTGAATCTAGTATCCAGGATCCTCTTACGCTAAGTTGACCTGCCCATTCGTTGCGTTCATAGTAGTCTTGAGAACGGGGCCATAGGCCAAGGCAATCCACTCGCTGAATCTTGCCAATCGCCCCCTCGAGCAAACGCTTCTTTATCTTCCACGTATCCTCGACATAGGTGTGCTGAAAACCTACCGACGCGACTATGCTCGCTTCCCGTTCCGCCTTCTGAATCGCATCGACCTCTTGCAAAACGGGGGCCAACGGTTTCTCGACAAGCGTCTGCAACCCACGTTTTAGGCAGTCGATCGCAATCCTCGAATGGCTGCCAATCCCCGTAGGTATACAAACCCAGTCGAGCGAGCGCGCCTCTTTTTCAAGCATCTTTCGATAGTCCGAGTGAATCGGTACACCCAAACTCTGAAACACCCTGACCTGCTCTTTGGCCTCATCCGGATTGATAATCGTGACTGCCCCCCATCTGACACGCCCCTGCCTGACAAGCTCCGATAAACACTTGTAATAGTCGTATCCGTAGCCAGTCACCCCTATCAGTCCCACCTTGAGAGAGGGATTGGATCTTATCGGAGTGAGTTCAGCGTACTTCGAGGCCATACAATGGTTTACAGAAAGACTGAAACGATTTGCTTACGAATGAGCTGAATCTTTAGATCCAGCCGGCCGATCGTAATGAAATGCCAGCCCTTGACTAGCCAGAATCATAGGCTTCGGAGCCCAGCGGTCATCAAAAAGCTGTTTTTCCGGTAAACTTGCCCGTAAAATCCCCGTTTTCGAG
>Ga0181578_10003069_pt1 | contig 15335 bp, 15 predicted proteins | sample 071ome_21_FD_148659 | JGI IMG/M metagenome (GOLD analysis project Ga0181578, IMG submission 148659) | Coastal salt marsh microbial communities from the Groves Creek Marsh, Skidaway Island, Georgia - 071401CT metaG (spades assembly) | ecosystem: Environmental > Aquatic > Marine > Intertidal zone... | reverse complement strand
TGTGGCGGCGGGTATCTCGCGCGATCGAATAGCGGTCGATCCCGGCATCGGGTTCGGCAAAACGGATGAACACAATATGGAACTGCTCGACCGCGCCGGGGTATTTCACGGGCTTGGCTGCGCGGTCGCCATTGGGGTGTCCCGAAAAAGCTTTATCGGGCGGATCGCCGGGATCGCGGAGCCGAAAGACCGTCTGCCCGGGACGCTGGCGGCAACGGCGGTCGCCCTGTCGCGGGGCGTGCAGATCCACAGGGTACACGATGTCGCCGCCGTTCGTCAGGCATTTGCGACCTGGAACGCGCAATACGACAACGGGTGAAGTTCGCGCCGCTTGTTGCTATAAACCTCCGGTCTCGTCGGCAGGTACACAGCACCGGCGCAAGGGAGCTCACAGAGCAGTCACAGATGGCGCGTAATTATTTCGGTACGGACGGCATTCGCGGCACGGCGAACACCGATCCGATGACGGCGGAGATCGCCCTCCGCGTCGGCATGGCTGCAGGCCGTATCTTTACCCGCGGCGCCCACCGGCATTCCGTGGTGATCGGCAAGGACACGCGATTGTCCGGCTACATGCTGGAACCGGCGCTGGCGGCCGGATTTGTCGGCATGGGGATGGACGTGATTTTCGTCGGCCCGATGCCGACCCCGGCGGTGGCGATGCTGACACGCAGTTTGCGCGCCGATCTCGGGGTGATGATTTCCGCGTCGCATAATCCGTTCCACGACAATGGCATCAAGCTGTTCGGCCCCGACGGGTACAAGCTGTCGGACGAGACCGAGGAACAAATCGAAAGCATGATCGAAAGCGACATGCAGGAAGATCTGGCCGAATCCGCGGATCTCGGCCGCGCGAAGCGTCTGGACGACGCGGAAGGCCGGTATATCGAATTCGTCAAGAACACCTTCCCCAAGGGCCTCCGACTGGACGGGCTCAAGATCGTGGTCGACTGCGCCAACGGGGCCGCCTACAAGGTTGCGCCCACCGCCTTGTGGGAACTGGGCGCCGAGGTCGTGACATATGGCGTCGAACCCGACGGGTTCAACATCAACCAGTATTGCGGCAGCACCGATACCCGTACGATGTGCCGGATGGTGCGCGAACACGGGGCCGATATCGGCATCGCGCTTGACGGAGATGCCGACCGGGTGCTGATCGCGGACGAAACGGGGACGCTGCTGGACGGCGACCAGCTTATGGCGACCGTCGCCGAATCCTGGCACCGGACGGGCAAGCTGAATGGCGGCGGCATCGTCGCCACGGTGATGTCAAATCTCGGGCTGGAACACTATCTGCGCGATATCGGGCTCAGCATGCAGCGCACCCAGGTGGGGGACCGCTACGTGGTCGAACATATGCGCGCCCATGGCTTCAATGTCGGCGGCGAGCAATCCGGCCACATCGTTCTCAGCGACTACACCACAACGGGGGACGGGCTGATCGCGGGGCTGGAAGTACTGGCGGCGCTGGTGGAATCCAACCGGCCGCTCAGCGAAATCGGCCGCCGTTTCGACCCTCTGCCGCAGATACTCGAAAACGTGCGCTTCAGCGGCAGCCCGCCGCTGGAGCACGCCTCCGTCAAGGACGCCGTCAGCGACGGCGAGGCGCGGTTGCAGGACAGCGGCCGTATTCTGATCCGGAAATCGGGCACCGAACCGGTGATCCGCGTCATGGCCGAAGGCGAGGACCCGGCGCTGGTACAGAGCGTGGTGACCGAAATCGTCACGGCGATCGAACAGGTGTCGGACTGACGGGCAAAATCATGAAGGACGGCAGATGAAGGGACGGGTCCTGATCGTCGCCGGGTCGGATTCAGGCGGCGGCGCCGGCATCCAGGCGGACATCAAGACGGTGACGGCGCTGGGCGGCTTCGCCATGACGGCGATCACCGCGCTGACGGCGCAGAACACGCTCGGCGTTATCGACGTGTTGCCGGTCGATGTCGAATTCATCCAGACCCAGATGCGCGTCGTTCTCGACGATCTCGGCGCCGACTGTCTGAAGACCGGCATGCTGCATTCGTCGGAAGTGATCGAAGCCGTGTGTGCCGTCGCCGAATCCGAAGCGGCGGGCATTCCGCTGGTGGTCGATCCTGTGATGGTCGCCAAGGGCGGTGCGACGCTTCTCGGCATAGAGGCCGTCGCCGCGATGCGCGACCGGCTGCTGCCCATGGCGCGGGTGATCACGCCCAATATTCCCGAGGCCGAAACACTGCTAGGCATGGAGATCGGCACGCTGGACGCCATGAAACGGGCGGCGGAGCTGATGATGGAGATGGGCGCCGCTGCCGTTTTGATAAAAGGCGGGCACATGTCCGGTCGGGTTTTGACCGACGTGCTGCTGGACGATGGCGGCTTCCATCTGTTCGAGACCGAGCGTGTCGATACCGAGCACACCCACGGCACCGGTTGCACAATGGCCTCGGCCATCGCAGCGGGGCTGGCGCAGGATATGCCGCTGCCGGAGGCGGTCGGACGCGCGCAGGCCTATGTCGCGGCGGCGATCCGCAGCGCGCCGGGATACGGGCAGGGCCACGGCCCCATAGATCACGGACACACGGTGTCGTCTTTCGGTACCGGCTGACATGCCGACCCTCGATATCTTCCAGATCGACGCCTTCGCCGATGCCGTCTTCCGCGGCAACCCGGCGGCGGTCTGCCCGCTGACCGAATGGTTGCCAGAAGAGGTGATGCAGGCGATCGCGGCGGAGAACAACCTGTCGGAAACGGCGTTCTTCGTGCCGGCGAACGACGGCTATGATCTGCGCTGGTTTACGCCGGCACTGGAAGTGGAATTATGCGGTCATGCGACACTGGCGACCGCGTATCTGATCCTGACGCGGCTGACGCCAGGCGACGATGCAGTCGAATTCGAAACCCGCAGCGGCAGGCTGACCGTAACCCGCGACGGTGACCGGTTCTTTCTCGATTTCCCCGCCTATCGCGGCGAAGAGGTCGCCTGTCCGCCGTATCTGTCTGCCGGGCTCGGCGTCGTCCCCCGGGCCGTTGTCGCCGGACCCAATTACATGGCGGTGCTGGAAACCGAGGCCGACGTCGCTGGCCTGCGGCCTGATATGGCGGCGCTGGAGAAACTGCACCCGCGCGGCGTGATTGTCACCGCCCCCGGGGAAATGTGCGATTTCGTTTCCCGGTATTTCGGCCCGTCCTTCGGCGTGCCGGAAGATCCCGTCACCGGATCGGCTCACTGCATGCTGATCCCCTACTGGGCCAAGAGGCTGGAAAAATTGTCGCTCGACGCGCGGCAGATTTCGGCCCGCGGCGGGCGTCTGTGGTGCGAGGATCGCGGCGACCGCGCAGGCATCGGCGGCACCGCCGTAATGTATCTCGAGGGCCGTATTACGGTTTAGCGTCGGCCAGGCAGTTCAGGTATCGCCGTTGTCCCGGCGCGGCCCGAACACGCGGTCCCGGTCTTCTTCCGAAATCATGTTGGTCAGGACGTCGCGAAACCCCTGGACCGCTTCGGCGCCGGCATCGCGATAGGCATTGGCGAAGCGCTGTCGCTGGCTTTCCGACAGGCGGCGTTCCAGTTCGACGCCCTTGTCCGTCAGTTCCAGCAGCCGCTGGCGGCGGTCGCGGGTGCCTTCGCTCTGTTCGATAAAACCTTCCCGCACAAGCTGGCCGAGGACGCGGGACAGGCTCTGTTTGGTGATTTTCAGGATGGCGAGGAGTTCGGAGACGTTGATCCCCGGATTGCGTCCGACGAAATAGATTACGCGGTGGTGCGCGCGTCCGAACCCGTATTCCGACAGGATGGCGTCCGGTTCCGCTGTGAAATCGCGATAGGCGAAATACAGTAGCTCGATTCCCTGACGAATGTCTTCTTCGCGCAGGAAGAGCGGATTAAAACCGGATTTTATGTCAGTCATGTTGACATATATGCCTTTGAATGTTACCAACCGCAACCCTCTTTCGTAACAAAATGCCATTAAAAGCCCGCGCTGGAGTAATAAAACACATGATGAACTTCGACGATCAGGATGGCGACATCTGGTTTAACGGCAAGCTTGTTCCCTGGCGGGAGACCAAGCTGCACGTCCTGTCACACGGTCTTCATTACGCGAGCTGCGTATTCGAGGGCGAGCGGGTCTATAACGGCGAAGTGTTCAAGTTGCGCGAGCACACCCAGCGGCTGATCGATTCCGGAAAGGAACTTGGTTTCGAGATTCCCTATTCGCTGGAAGAACTGGAACAGGCCACGCGCGATACCGTAGCGTCGCAGGGGTATCCGGATGCCTATGTCCGCCCGGTGGCATGGCGCGGCAGCGAAATGATGGGCGTCTCGGCGCAGGAAACGAAAATCAATGTCGCGATCGCGGTATGGGAATGGCCGTCCTATTTCTCGCCGGAAGCCCGCATGCGCGGCATCCGGCTGAAAACGTCGAAATGGCGTCGCCCGGATCCGCAAACCGCGCCGGTGCACGCCAAAGCGGCCGGATTGTACATGATCTGCACGCTGTCCAAGCACGCTGCCGAGGCCGATGGCTGGGACGATGCGCTGATGCTCGACTGGCGCGGCCAGGTTGCCGAATCCACGGGCGCCAACATCTTTCTGATACAGGAAGGCAGGATCCACACGCCGACGCCCGACTGTTTCCTCGACGGCATTACGCGGCGGACCGTGATCGGTCTGGCGAAGGATCGCGATATCGAAGTGATCGAACGGCCGATCATGCCGGAAGAGTTCGAGAAGACCGACGAGGTGTTCGTCACCGGCACGGCGGCGGAGGTCACCCCCGTCGGCCAGATCGACGATTACAATTTCCAGGTCGGATCGATCACCCGCACGTTGCTGGAGGATTACGACGCGCTGGTGCGCGGCGGCAAGGCGGGGTAGATACTCATCGGCTGACGAGGGCCGCCGCCGCCGAAAAAGTCACGACGTCATTTATTTCAGCTGTCCGTGACCCGCACCCAGCGGTCGGCGGCGACCGTGTCCTCCTCGCGCGACTCGACCCATTTGGCGCCGGACTCCGTGTCTTCCAGCTTCCAGAACGGCGCCTTGGTCTTCAGCCAGTCGATCAGGAACTGACAGCTTTCGAGCGAAGCCTCGCGGTGGGGCGACGCGGTGACGACCAGCACGATCCGGTCGCCGGGCGACAGTTTGCCGTACCGGTGGACGATCAGCACGTCCTGCAGCTCCCAGCGCTCGCGGGCTTCCGCTTCCAGCCGTTCGAGCTGCTTTTCGGTCATGCCGGGATAGTGTTCCAGCGTCATCGACGTGATTTTCTCGTTGCCTGCATAGTCTCGCACCAGGCCGACGAAACTGGCCAGCCCGCCGATCTCGGTATTGCCCTCGGTCATGCGGGAGATTTCCGCGCCGATATCGAAGTCTTCTTCCTGAACCTTGATCACGGTATCAGCCTCCCGTCATGGGCGGGAAAAGCGCGACTTCGTCGCCGTCGGCGATGGCCGTGTCGTGGGGCGCGATCTCCTGGTTGACGGCGGCGCGGATGGCGTCCGAATCCTCGAACGCGCGGGCATAGCCGTCACCGCGCGATTTAAGCCAGTCGATCAGCCCGGCGACCGTGTCGATATCCGGGGGGAGTTCCAGTTCTTCCTTGCCGTGGCCGATGCGCGATCGCACCCATCCGAAATACAGTAACTGCATCATCCGATCTCGTTGAAAGGCAGATAATCCACCATGGTGCCGGCTTCCAGACTAGTCAAATCCTCGGGCAGTTCCACCAGCCCGTCGGACGCGACCATCGATGTCAGAATTCCGGCGCCGTCTCGCGGATACTTATATACCACCGGCGCGCCGTCGGCATCGCGTTCGAGGCGCACGCGCAGCCATTCGCGGCGACCCGGCTTTTTGCGGACGGGAAACCCGGCGCGGACCCGGTAGCTGTCCGGTTCGGTGTCTCTGCAACCGCCGAGACGCAGGACCGCCGGACGGGCGAACCGCATAAACGTCACCAGTACTGCAACCGGGTTGCCGGGCAGGCCGATAAACGGCACGGCGCCGATCTGCCCCAGCGCCAGCGGACGGCCCGGCCGGATGGCGAGACGCCAGAAATGCATATGTCCCAGCGCATCGATCGCGGCGCGGACGTGGTCTTCCTCGCCGGTCGAAACGCCGCCGGAGGTCATGATCAGGTCGTGATCGCCCGCCGCTGCCGCGAGCGTGTCGCGGATGATGTCGTAGTCGTCCGGCAGAATGCCGAGATCGTCGACCCTGCATCCCAGACGTTCCAGCGCCGCGCCGACCGAGTAACGGTTGGCGTCGTATATGCAGCCCGGCGGCAGGTCGGCGCCGGTATCGCGAACCTCGTCGCCGGTCGAGAACAGCGCCACCCTGACCGGATCGAAGACCGGCAGCTCGGTGTGACCGATCGATGCTGCGAGCCCGATTTCCTGGGGCCGCAGGCGCGTCCCCGCCGTCAGGATGACATCGCCGGCGGCAATATCCTCGCCTGCGAACCGCCGGTTGGCGCCCTGTTTGATGCCGGGCGGAATCACCACATGGCCGTCTTCCTCGCGGCAGTCTTCCTGCATCAGCACGGTGTCGGCGCCGGGCGGCATGGCGGCGCCGGTGAAGATGCGGATGGCCTCGCCTTCGCTTACGGCGCCCGTCAGGGTTTCGCCGGCGGCTATCCGGCCGGCGATGGTCAGTTTCGTCTCTCCGTCCGTCTGGAGGTCGTGGAACCGGACCGCGTATCCGTCGACAGCGGCGTTGTCGTGCGGCGGGACGGCCATGTCCGATGCGATATCTTCGGCGACAACGCGGCCCAATGCTTCCCGCAGCCCGACGCGGGAAGACCCGACGACCACGTCAAGCCGGTCGGCCAGCATCCGCAGGGCTTCGTCCGATTTCATCAGTTCGCCGCCAAAGGCAAAGCAATCGTCCGACAGCTGCGCCATATCAGACCGCGCCTGCCGCGGGAGCCGCCGGTACGCAGCGTTCGGCGATAAAATCCGCGATTGCCACCGTGTCGTTGAGGTCGAGGACGGGAAGAGAGAGATTCGTCAGGCGTTCGTCCGAGGCGACAGCGATGACGGACTCGTTGCCGGGACAGATCAGCTCTGCGCCGGTGGACGGGCGATGGACTTCGATCTTGGCATGGGCGTCGTTTTTGAAGCCTTCCACCAGCACGATGTCGGCGGGCGAGATGCGCGTCAACAGCTCTTCCAGTGTCGGTTCCCCGTCGTCACGGTTCTCGTGCATGATCGCCCATCGTTTCGCCGACGACACCAGGACCTCCGCCGCGCCGGCTGCGCGGTGCTCGTAGGAATCCTTGCCCGGCGTATCGATGTCGAACGCATGATGCGCATGCTTGACGGTAGCGACGCGAAACCCGCGTGTCTTCAGTTCAGGAATCAGGCGGATCACCAGCGACGTCTTGCCGCTGCCGCTCCATCCGGTGATGCCGATCACGTTGGGGGCAAGGAGCGACGCGGTCATCTGGCGTCCGATCCGCCCATGTGACGGAGCCCCGTGCGGAGATAATCGAATCCCGTGACCAGGGTAATGACCGCTGCAACCCATAACCCGGCCTCGCCGATCAGGCGGACGGGGAATGCTTCCGGCACGGCGGGGTGCGCCGCGTTCCCGACGATGAGAAAGCCGATCGCGATCATCTGCACGGTGGTTTTCCATTTGGCGAGCCGGCTGACAGGCAGGCTGACGGCGAATCCCGCCAGATACTCACGCAGGCCCGAGACTAGTATCTCCCGGCACAGGATAATCACGGCGGGAACAACCACCAGACCAGATATCTGGTCGAAGGCGACCATCATCAGCAGGGCCGACGCGACCAGGAGCTTGTCCGCCACCGGGTCGAGAAACGTGCCGAAGGCCGACGTCTGGTCGCGCGACCGGGCCAGATAACCGTCGAAAAAATCCGTGATCGCCGCCAGGGCGAACAGGCCGCAGGCCACCCATTGCCCGGTCGCCGATTCCAGGAAAAACAGCGCCACGAATACCGGGATCACGGCGACCCGGGACATCGTGAGGATATTTGGCAGCGTCAGTATCATCGACGGGGAGATTTAGCAGAAATCGGACGATAACGGGAAAATTACCCGTCCGCGTTGAAGTGATCGTAAATACGCTGCGCCACGGTGCGGCTGATTCCGTCGACCGCTTCCAGGTCCGAAAGCCCGGCGCGCGCGACGCTGGCGGCGGAGCCGAAATGGTTAAGCAGGGCGCGTTTGCGTTTGGCGCCGATGCCGGGAATTTCGTCGATCACGGAACGCGCGATATCCTTGCCGCGTCGCGCGCGATGGCTGCCGATTGCGAACCGGTGCGCCTCGTCGCGCAGTCTTTGCATGAAATAGAGCACCGGGTCCTGCAGCGGCAGGGTAAAGGGCGTGCGCCCCGGCACGTGAAACCGTTCGCGCCCCGCGTCCCGGTCGGGTCCTTTGGCGATCGCCGCGATCGGCTGGTCGGGAATGCCAAGTTCGTCCAGTACCTCCATCGCGACCGACAACTGGCCGGGACCGCCGTCGATCAGTATCAGATCGGGCCAGGAGGCGCCTTCGCGATCCGGGTCCTCTTTGAGCGCGCGCGACAGCCGCCGGGTCAGTACTTCGCGCATCATGGCGTAGTCGTCGCCCGGCGCGGTTTGCGGGTTTTTGATGTTGAACTTGCGATAGGCGTTTTTCTCGAATCCCTCCTCGCCCGAGACGATCATGGCGCCCAGCGCGTTCGTCCCCGAAATATGACTGTTGTCGTATACCTCGATGCGTTTCGGCGGCGCGTCGAGATCGAACAACTGGGCGACGCCGTCAAGCAGCTTGCGCTGGGTCGCGCTTTCCGACAGCCGCCGTGCCAGCGCGTCTGCGGCGTTGCGCATGGCGCTGTCGATCAGCGTTTTACGCGTGCCGCGCTGCGGGCGGGATACCTCTACCCTGCGGTCGGCGCGAATGCTCAGCGCTTCCTGGACCAGATCCTGGTTGGGCAGTTTGTGGCTGATCAGCACCAGTTTCGGCGGCTTCTTGTCGGAGTAGAACTGGCCGACAAACGCTTCCAGCACCTCGTCGGCGCCGATGGCTTTCGCATGATTCGGAAAATACGTCCGGGTACCGTAATTCTGCCCGGCGCGATAGAAAAACACCTGGACGCAGGTCGATCCCCCTTCCTGATGGGCCGCAATTATGTCTGCCTCGGCGATGGATCCGACGTTGATATCCTGATGCGCCTGTACCTGCGTCAGGGCCCGGATGCGGTCGCGGTAGATCGCGGCGGTCTCGTAATCCAGTGCTTCGCTGGCGTCTTCCATCTTCTTGGACAGGACCTGTTGCACGTCGCGGCTGCGGCCGCTGAGAAACGCGCGGGCCTGATCGACGATTTCGCCGTACTCGTCCGCATCGATCAGACCGACGCAGGGCGCCGTGCAGCGCTTGATCTGGTATTGCAGGCAGGGACGGGTGCGGCCCGCGAAAATGCTGTCCGAACAGCTGCGCAGCGGAAATACCTTTTGCAGCGTATTGAGCGTGCGGTTAACCGCGCCGGCAGACGCGAACGGCCCGAAATACTCGCCGTCCCTGCTGCGCGCGCCGCGGTGTTTCAGCAGCTGGGCCCAGTCGGAATCCGTGCGCAGCAGGATATAGGGAAACGATTTGTCGTCGCGCAGCAGGATGTTGTAGCGCGGCCGCAGCTGTTTGATCAGGTTGCTTTCCAGCAGCAGCGCTTCGACCTCGGTATGGGTGCTGACGATTTCGAGATCGACGGTATGCGCGACCATCACACGTATACGTTCCGGCAGGCCGCGCGGCCGCGTATAGGATGTGACGCGTTTGCGCAGGCTTTTCGCCTTGCCGACATACAGCGGCATTCCGGTCGAATCAATCATCCGGTAAACACCCGGCCCGTTGGGCAGATGCTTCAACCGCGAAGAAATCAGTTCCACGCCGGACAGGGCGGGGGCGTCGTTGGGGGGCGCTGCCATGACTTCATCTTACCCCGATTTCAAGTGAGTTGAGAGAAACGGAACCGCGACGCCGCACGGGCGATTCGCCGGTTGTTTCTTATCCACGGATTCTGTGGATAAGGCTGTTTAAAACCGCAACAAATAGGTGGTCGCCCTGATTGACATCCTTGGCGTCGCGATGGCAGGCAGTAACTGAATGATATATAACCCATTGATAATAAAAAATAAATCAGGGTCTCGAAGTATCCATTATTAAATTGTTGTTAACAAAATGTTACGGTCAGGTTAATGCCGGGTTTGCGTTTCGGATGTGCACAACCTTTGTCATGGTTTGTTAAAGGGCTCGGCATTTTTACTTGGCCGTTAAATCAGATCGACCGGGCGATCTCTATGCCCACGCTCGCCGCGTCGGCAAAGACGTCCAGTTTCTCGACCCGCACTTTAACCGTCTGCACGCCCGGTTCTCCGAGGCACAGAGCGGCCAGGCGTTCCGCCAGCGTTTCCACCAGGTTTACATGTCCCGATGTGGCGAGGTGCCGAACCTTGACGATCAGATCTTCGTAGCAGAGTACGTTCGACAACCGGTCGTCGATCGGTTCGGGCGATTCGAGGACGGTCAAATCCAGATTGATGCGAACGCGCTGCGATCCGTCCCGTTCGTGCCGGTGCACCCCGATCAGGCAATCGAGCACCAGGTCGTTGATAAAGACCCGTCGGGTTGAAGCTGCCGGCGTGGCGACGGGATGCGTGGGAACAGGGTTGGCTGACATCTTCTCCGCTTTCTATTCGTGTACCGGTGGTGCGTCCGGGTCGGGGAAATCCCACCCCAGATGTTGCCCGCCGTCCAGAGAGATTAGTTGACCCGTCATCGACGTGGCCGAGAGAATATAGCGTACGCCGTCCGCGATCTCCGTCACGGGGGCGCCGTGACCCAGCGGCATCCGGGACGCCTGTTCTTCGAACTGTTCCCTGGATTGCCGCGGGCTCGGCAGCACAGGACCCGGTCCGATGGCGTTCACGCGGATGCGCGGTGCCAGGGACAGCGCGAGGCTTTGCGTCAGCGTCCATAATCCGGCCTTGCTGATGGTGTAGGACAGAAAGTCCGGCGGAATGTTCGCCACGCGCTGGTCGACGATATTGACAATATTGCCCGGAACGCCGTCGGGCAGGGCGCCGACGAACGCCTGCGACAGGCAGAGCGGCGCCCAAAGGTTGACGGCCATATGGGTATCCCAGGAACTCCGGTTCACCGTTTCCACCGCATCGCGTTCGAAGACCGAGGCATTGTTGATAAGGCATGTCACCGGTCCGGCAACCGAGGCGCGCTCTATCAGGTCGTCGGTTGCGCTGTCGTCGCCCAGGTCGGCTCCGAGCGTATACGCCCTGGCCCCTTTGTCCGTCAGTTCCGCGCAAAGTCCGTCGGCTGCTTCGGATGACCGGAAATAGTGTATGCCGATCGTCCAGCCGTCTTCGGCGAGCGCCGTCGCTATCGCGCGCCCGATCCGCTGCGCTGCGCCGGTGATCAGGACATTGCCTTTGGTATCGGAGTTCATGCTTTGAAAATGCGCCAACGCGTTTGCCGGTTCAAGTCGGCACCGCTCAGGGCATCGTTCCGCCGATGCCTGCGAACTGCGCGGCAACGAAGCATAAATACGCGCCCACGAACGCCATGCCCCCGATCCGGACCAGTTTGCGTCCGCTGAGCAGGAAAGGTAGCAGGATGGCCGTCGCCGCCAGCAATATCCAGAGATCGAAATCCACGATCTTGTCGGAAAACGGCAGCGGCACGAACAGCGCGGTGACGCCTGTGATGCCGAACAGGTTGAAGACGTTGCTGCCCAGCACGTTGCCGACGCAGACATCGGAATGCCCGCGATAGGCGGCGACGATCGAGGTCGCGAGTTCGGGGAGCGACGTGCCCAGCGCCACAACGGTCAAGCCGATGACTTCTTCGGGCACGCCAAAAGCCATGGCGAGGCTGGTCGCCCCCGTTACCAGCCACTCCGCACCAACGACGACCGCAAACAGGCCGGTGACGATGATGCCGCAGATGCTGACTGTCCGAAGGGGGATGATGCCGATTTCCTCCGCTTCCTCGCGGTGCAGCTCTGCCGCCGCATCGTTGGTCTTGTTGTCGTGCCAGACCGTGTAGCCGATATAGACCAACAGCATGACGAGCATCGCGATGCCGTGCCAGAACACGATTTGGCCGGTCATGCCCAGACCCACATATGCAAGCGTGACGATACCCATGGCCAGGGCATCGCGCCGGACGGCGGCAGGATGTACGGCGAATGGCGCGATCAGCGCGGCGACGCCGAGGATCAGGAGAATGTTCGCAATGTTACTGCCGATAACGTTGCCGACGGCAAGGCCCGGCGAGCCGACCAGAGCCGCGTTGACGCTGACCACCATCTCCGGCAGCGAGGTGCCGAAGCCCACGATCGTCAGACCCACGATCAGGGGCGACACGCCAAGGCGCTGCGCCAGGGCGACGGAACCCCGTACCACGGCTTCGCCGCCGAAAAGCAACAGTGCGAAACCGGCAATGATAAGGAAATAGGTCATTCGGCAGGCAAAATGAGCAGGTCTCGATATGGGCAGGAAACCGGACGAAACAGCTTCGTAGCACGCGGCTTCGCGACGCGCCAACTGCCCCGGCGTTCCAGCCGGTTCCCAGTGCTTCTTCTATATGGGGCGAAACCCCTAAAATTCCACAAATCATGATTGCCGAGAGATTAATCGTTTCCGCGCCGTGGTGATGGATGTGAATCTCCGGCGGGGATACACTGACCGCGATTTGAGGTGATGGACGCCCGCGCGGGCGTCCGGCGAACGAAAGGCGGCTATGCAGGACGCGTCATTTCTTGGCGAAACGCTGATCTTTCTGATCGCGGCGGTTGCGGTTGCGCCGATTTTTCAGCGTTTGCGCTCCAGCCTCGTGCTCGGTTACCTGGTCGCCGGGGTGATTATCGGTCCCGGATTTCTCGACCTGATCAGCGATTCCAAGCAGGTTCACAACATTGCCGAGCTGGGCGTCGTCTTCCTGCTGTTTACCATCGGTCTGGAACTCAACGTCGACCGGCTCAAACTGATCCGCAACCAGATATTCGGCGTCGGTACGGCACAGGTTGTGGTCACATCCCTCGTCATCGCGCTGATCGCGTGGATGGCCGGATTTTCGGTCGAAACGTCGGTCGCCATCGGCGGCGGGCTGGCGCTCTCGTCGACGGCCGTCGTATTGCAGCTGCTGTCCGAACGCGGCGAGCTGGCCACGCGGCGAGGGCGTCTGGTATTCGCGATCCTGCTGCTGCAGGACCTCGCGGTCGTGCCGTTGCTGGCGCTTGTGCCTGCGCTTGCCGGTGAAGGGGGCGGTTTTACCTCGCTCCTCTGGACGCTCGGCAAGGCGATGCTGTTGCTGGCAGGGGTGGCGGTGCTGGGACGGATGGTCGTTCGGCCGGTGTTCCGCGCCATCGCGGTGGGACAGAGTACCGAATTGTTTGCGGCGGTGACGCTGGCAGTTCTGCTGGGGATGAGCTGGCTGACCGCGACGTTCGGGCTGTCGCTGGCCATCGGCGGTTTCCTGGCCGGCATCCTTCTGTCGGAAACCGAATACCGCCATCAGGTCGCGGCGGATATCCAGCCTTTCCGCGGGCTGCTTCTCGGCCTGTTCTTCATGACCGTCGGCATCGGGCTCGATCTCGACATCATCGCCGACAACCTGCTGCTCGTTCTGGGCCTCGTGGTCGGGCTGATCATCCTGAAATCGGCCATCATCCTGATCCTGTGCCGGCTGACCGGCGTCACCGCCGGGGTCAGCATGCACACCGCCCTGATGCTGGGCCAGGCCGGCGAATTCGGTTTCGTGCTGTTCGCGCTGGCCGGCGGTTTCGGTCTGCTGGAACCGCGCGAAGCCACGCTTTTCGCCGCCGTTATTGCCGTCAGCATGGCGGTTACGCCCGGACTGGCCGCGCTGGGCAGCCATGCGAACCGGAAGATGGAGGCGCGCGCCGCGCGCGATCAGGATCAGGGCGACATGGCGGCGGAGAGCGCCGATCTGAAGGAGCATGTCATCGTCGCCGGTTTCGGCCGCGTCGGGCAGTCGGTGGTGAAAACGCTGTCCGCCGCCGGCATTCCTTATGTGGCCGTCGAATTCGAGCCCACCCGCGTCGCCGAAGCCCGCAGCAAGGGATTTTCCGTGTATTACGGCGATGCCAGCCGGGTCGAGGTGTTGCAGGCTTTGGGCGTGGAGCGCGCCCGCGCCGCCGTCATCATTCTCGACAACGCGATCGCGGCGGAGCGGGTCGTCAGCCTGCTGCACACCCGGTATCCCAATCTGAATATCTATGTCCGCGCCCGCGACAATGCCCACAAGCGCCGCCTGACCGATGCCGGCGCCAGCGGCATCGTCCATGAGACCTACGAGCTCAGCCTGCATCTGGGCGAGGCTGTACTGCGCGGCTACGGCACCCCCGACGAGCAGATACGCAAGATCGTCCGCGATCACCGCGCCGAGGATTACGCCCTGCTGTCCGACGTCATCCTGCCGACGGTGCCGGCGGAGGAGGAACATTCTGGCAAGGACGGGTAGGGGGCTCTGACCCGTCAGCGATCCGTCATTCCCGCGCAGGCGGGGATCTCCGGACGCTTTCGTTCATTTTGCGATCGATAGATTCCCGCCTGCGCGGGAATGACGACCTGCGGGGAGGTTGGCGCGGTTGAAGCCTAACGCCCCGGCTTCCCGCTCTTTCGCGACTTCCCCGGCTTGCGGTTCCGGCCCGTCCGCTTGGCCGCGTCGATGCGGGCCTGCAGGCGGCGGGGGCCGGTGGGGACGCCGAGTTCGACGTGTTCGAGGCGATGAATCTCGTCGCGCAGGCGGGCGGCTTCCTCGAATTCCAGGTTGGCGGCGGCTTCGCGCATGCGTTCGTCCAGGTCCTTCAGATAGGCCTGCAGATTGTGGCCGACCAGGTTGCCGGTGTCCTCGTCGCCGGTCTCGACGGTGAACGAATCCTGCGAATAGACGCTTTCCAGGATGTCGGAGATTTCCTTTTTCACGCTTTCCGGCGTGATGCCGTTGGCGGCGTTGTAGTTTTGCTGTTTTTCGCGCCGCCGGTTGGTTTCGTCGATCGCGTATTGCAGGGAGTCCGTCATTTTGTCGGCATAGAGGATCACGCGGCCGTCGACGTTGCGGGCGGCGCGGCCGATGGTCTGAACCAGCGACGTGCGCGAGCGCAGGAAGCCTTCCTTGTCGGCGTCGAGGATCGCGACCAGCGCGCATTCCGGGATGTCGAGGCCTTCGCGGAGAAGGTTGATGCCGACGAGGACGTCGAACGCGCCGAGGCGCAGGTCGCGGATGATCTCGATCCGTTCCAGCGTGTCGATATCGGAATGCAGATATCGGACGCGGATGCCGGCTTCCTGCATGTACTCGGTCAGATCCTC
>Ga0181578_10003059_pt1 | contig 15359 bp, 14 predicted proteins | sample 071ome_21_FD_148659 | JGI IMG/M metagenome (GOLD analysis project Ga0181578, IMG submission 148659) | Coastal salt marsh microbial communities from the Groves Creek Marsh, Skidaway Island, Georgia - 071401CT metaG (spades assembly) | ecosystem: Environmental > Aquatic > Marine > Intertidal zone... | reverse complement strand
ATTCCCAAAGCGACGCCCGCGATATCGGTGAAAAATGCGCCAGAAAACGCTTCCGCAGGGATAAGTGCCATCAATCCAGATATTGAGAACAAGACCCTTATCGGCATGCTCAACGGTCCGCTGAAATATCCCGCCAGAGAGGCTGACACGAGCCAAACCCCGAAACCTGCAGTCAAAATTGTAAAGGCGATATCACCAGATGTCCCGACCAAAATGAGCGAGGGAGAGAACACGAAAAGGATTGGAATCAAATAGGCCGTCCAACCAAATCTCATCGAAGCAATGCCCGTCGCCATCGAAGGGGATTTTGCTATCGAAGCAGCTGCAAAGGCAGCGAGTGCAATAGGCGGAGTGATCATTGACATCATGCCAAAGTAAAGCACGTAAAGATGGGCAGCGATCGGTTCTACTCCCAACTGGATGAGCGCAGGTGCCACGAGAGCTGCCAAAAGCACGTATACGCCCAATGTTGGCAACCCCATGCCCAAAATGATGCAAACAACAGCGGATAAAAACAACAACAAGATCAGGGAGGTTCCCCCAACTTGGACAAGAAGATACGTCAGATTGAAACTGAGGCCGGTGATATTAAGCACACCAATAACAAACCCACTTGCAGCAGAGATCAATAAGATTTCAACGACTGAGTGCCCAGTTTTAGACACCGAAGCGAGGATCTGCTTTAGCGTAGGACGAACACCGCCATATCCCAGAACGAGAGCGGTAAAAATCAAAGCAATAGCTGCCCAAAGCGCTGCGCGTTCAGGTTGGTACCTTTGCCAGAACAAGAGATAGATCAGTACTGCAAAAGCCGCTACAAAGTGTATTCCCCCGAAAACGCGTCGAGCCGACGGTATTTTTTCCTTTGAAACGGCACGAATGCCTAGGCGGGCGGCCTCAAGATCTGCTTGGATGAAAAGGGCAATATAATAAAGAAGTGCGGGCACAAGAGCAGCACTTACAATATCGGAATATGGTACCGCCAGAAACTCAGCCATCAAAAAGGCGCTCGCCCCCATCACCGGCGGCATCAATTGTCCCCCTGTCGAAGCGACGGCCTCTATAGCGCCAGCCCTATGAGCAGGGTATCCATCGTTCTTTATCATTGGAATAGTGACAACGCCCGTGCCAACAACATTGGCCACAGCGGAACCCGAGATAGACCCGAAAAGCCCTGACGCCAATACCGCAATCTTCATGGAGCCACCTCGAAAGCGCCCCATACCAATCATGGCCGCATCAGTGAAAAATGATGTGCCCCCAGTGATCCCCAGTAGAACGCCAAATAGAATGAACGCCACGACAATTGTTGTGGCAACCGACATTGGCAGTCCCAGAATCCCATTTGAGTCGACCGCCATATAACCGACCAAAAGCTGCCAGTTTTGCGCCCGCCCCTGAAGTCGCCCCGGTAAAAGATCGCCAAATAGCGCATAACAAAAAAAGGCTAAAATAATAATTACCAGTGCCCAGCCAGACGCGCGACGAAGGGCCTCCAGCGTCAGGACAACGATCAAAATGCTTGGCACCCAAAGTTCTATTGGACGCGCAAAAATCATGAGAACAAGATCGGGGTACTTCACCGCCACATATCCAACCGCCACCAGACTAACGAGGGCAAAACCCGCGTCATACCAAGGCACTGTCTGGCGCGTTTCGTTGCGTTTTGCCGGCAAAGTGCAAAACGCAAGCGCAAGAGTGATGGCAAGCATGGCCGCAAAGAATTGCTGTGGATAAATATCGAGACCGATTGTTCGCTGAAAGGATACGGCCCATCCAATTGCCAACAGCGTCAGAACAGCCGCCAAAATATCGCTGACGCGCTGCCAGCCGCGGGTTAAGAGGCCGCGAGCGGCCTCTTGAGGTTTGGATTGATCAACCAAGGTGAACCTACTTCAAGCCGACTTCTTCGTAAAAACGAACAGCACCGGGATGAAATTCAGCGATACCTGAGTCGCTCATCATATCTGCCGGCTTGAATGCACGCATAGGCGGGAATGTCTCCCCCATCACAGAGGCCTTTTCATACATCGCTTTCGTTAAGAGGTAGACGACCTCGTCGGAGGCCCCTGCATGCGTAAAGACAACTTGGGGAAAGGCAATATAGGTCGTGTCTTCCAAGACGCCCGGCATTGCACCTGCAGGCAACATTTTGAAGAAAGCGGTTGGCCAGTATTCACGCGCTGCGGCAAGCGCCGCATCGCTGGCGTCCCCAACGCCTAACGCACGAAGTCCTCCCACGGCGGCATCGGCTTCTCTCACTTTACCTGCGCCATGCGCAAAAATGAAACCGACCGTGTCACCGGCCATAAAGGCATTCGCGCCAGCGACCACTGAGGCGACTGAGACTTTTTCGACATCGTCACGCGTCATTCCTGCCGTTGCATAAAAGGCGGATAACTGCGGCAGAATTGTATTCTGTGCCGTGTACCCATCTGTCATAGCTTTACCTCTAAGATCGGCAACGGCCTTGATATCGCTGTCTGCGCGCACGAAAATAGCTTCGACAAGGGGCTGCAAGTGACCGACGATGCGAAGGTTTTCATTTTTCATACCGTTCCACCACGCTTCACCGGTGATCGCGTAGTTGACCTCTTGTAAATTTGCCACCCCGAACTCTATTCCGCCCGAGTTTATAAAGGGAATAAACTGGTTTGGGCTGGTCGCTGGCTGGATAGTTGTATTCAATCCGTTGGCATTCGCCGCGTTTGCGACTGCGGTGCCGATGTTGTGGAATAGCGACCCGGGATTGGACGTAGCAATCCCAGCATTTTCTGCAGTTGATGCAGTACCAAAGATGGCCGCAACACAAAATACTGCGGCTTTAAGCCTATGTTTCATGAAAAATCCTCCCAGATTTCGTTCAATTCGGTCGATTCTTTTGACCTTAAATCCCACTATATGAGATTTAGCATAAAAAAGCTTGTGAAAATTTCACATTCGATGCCTATTAGGGAAAGCAACCTCCTATTTGGGAACACCAATGAGCAAACAGAATGAGAAAACCGGTGCAGAAGCACTTTTGGAAAGCATGAAGGCCGCGGGAATAGATTACCTTTTTGCAAATGCCGGCACGGATTTTCCTCCGATCATTGAAGCCCTTATGCGGCTTGACCCGTCACGCGTTCCTGTCCCGGTAACAATCCCGCATGAAACCGCGGCGGTCGCCATGGCGCATGGTGCCTATCTCGTAAGCGGACGAACCCAAGCGGTCATGGTTCACGTTAATGTTGGCCTCGCCAACGCCACGATGGGTGTCATCAATGCAGCCTCTGATAACATCCCAATTCTGGTGATGTCTGGCCGGACTCCGATCACGGAAAGTGGACGGAAAGGATCACGGATGACTCCGATCCAATATGGGCAAGAAATGTTCGACCAAACGTCTCTGGTTCGAGACGCCGTGAAATATAATTATGAAATGCGCTATCCCGAACAAGCCGCCCCGCTCGTCGCAAGAGCCGTGGCTATCGCAAACTCCGAGCCTAAAGGCCCAGTGTATCTATCGCTTCCCAAGGAGCCCCTTTCGGACACGGCTGCGGTCCATTCCTCCGATGTAAAACCACAACCTCCAGCAATGACACCGTCCCAACCCGACCCCACAGCGATAGCGCGGCTCGCCCAAATGCTTGAGAGCGCAAGGCATCCTGTCATAATCTGTCAGCGCGGAGATGCAGAGGGCAAATTATCGTTCGCCCTTTCCGAACTCGCATCCACACATGGCATCGCTGTTTTTGAGCCTTTCAGTTTGAGAAATGTGCTCGCGTCGAAAGACCCCGTGCTGCAAGGCTATGCGCCTAATGGGACAGAAGGAGCCGATCTGATTATCGTGATTGACAGTGACACACCATGGATCGAAGCGACAAATGCTCCGACCTCTCAGGCGCAAGTGGTCCACATCGGACCCGATCCTCATTTTTCGAGGATGCCCGTACGCGGGTACCGAACAGATTTGGCAATCACATCAGATCCTCTGGCTGCCGTGCTAGCCTTGCAGGGGGCAGCACGTCCGACTGAGGCAGCCATATCCCGTCTCGATCAGCTGACAACGTCAGCAGAACGCCGTCGCCATACAGCACGCGCACGCGCAACCTCTTGCGGTGCGTCAAACCCAATGACAGCCGAATGGATCAGTGCCTGTGTTTCCGATATTATGGACCAAGATGCCGTCGTGTTTTCAGAACTGGGCCTCTTGCCGAGTTATATGGACTTGCATGGTCCAAACCGATTTTTCAACAATGTTCATGCCGGCGGTCTGGGATGGGCAATGCCCGCGGCCCTCGGCGCGCAATTGATGCGCCCGGGAAAGTTGACAATTGCGGCTATGGGGGACGGGAGTTACATCTTTGCCAACCCCGTCGCTTGCCATCAAATTGCCGAAGCCCTAGAGTTGCCAATTCTCACGATTGTGAAGAACAATGAAATGTGGAACGCTGTGCGCCGGTCTGTTATCAATGGATATAGGGACGAAATATCAACCCATTCAGATACTGTACCTTTGACATCTCTTAAACCAGTTCCCGATTTTGCGACCGTTGCAAAGGCCTCCCGTGCCCATGCGATACGGCTGGAAAATGGGGCAGACTTGCCTGCTGCGCTAAAGCACGCAATTGATATTATCCGCAATGAAAGACGCCAAGTGCTGCTGGATCTCAGCTGCGCCGTTTCGGATGCGCATTGATGGATTTTTACACTTTACTGCTGGCAACCGTTGCTTTTCTTTTGGGGGGAATCCTGAAGGGAGCTATTGGCGCAGGGAGCCCGATCATCGCCGTACCAATACTATCAATGCTTTATGGTGTGCCATTCGCGGTGTCTGTCTTTGTCTTACCGAACCTCGTATCGAATCTCTGGCAAGGCTGGCAGTTTCGCAAAAATCTGCTGTCGCTGAAATTTGTTCTCATCTTCGCGGTCGCAGCAGGAATCGGAGCTGGGTTGGGTTCAATTATGTTGTCAGCTCTACCGGCGGATTTTCTGATGCGGATCGTGGCATTTGTGGTCGTTGGATATGTAGCGTTTAAATTGATACGTCCAACTTGGAAGCTTTCTCCAAAACTTGCAAATCTGTTGGTTGTGCCGGCGGGCATGATTGGAGGTATTTTGCAAGGTGTTGGGGGAATTTCAGCGCCAGTCACACTAACATTTTTGAATGCGCTCAAACTTAGCCGTTTAACCTTCATGGCAACAATTTCTGTTGTCTTTGTCGCAATGTCATTGGTTCAAATTCCAACACTTATAAGCGTCGGTATTTTGACACCAGAACGAATGTTGCTCAGTGTATTTGCAATAGTACCCATTCTGGTGGGCATGCCGATAGGTTCGTGGATTGCGCGCAATGTAAATGTCGAAATTTTTGACAAACTGGTTTTGGTATTGCTGCTCTGCATCGCTCTGAAATTGATCTTTCTCCCCAATCATTAGAATTGTTTGGGACATTCTATGGACAGTTATCTAACGATCGCTGCCAAGCTGACGCATCGCGATAAAAGAGAAGCAGTGACGTTTTTCTATAACTGGTCAAATTTCAGATGCGAATTTATTTCTTATCTCACAGAGAAGCGAGCCAATTCAAAATGTGAAATGATGCATCCGCCGGTTTTTCAAATTGCGAAAAATGACCCGCATCATCAATGATAGCCAGATTTGCTGATGGTAACATTGACTGCATCTCCCGATGCTGACTTACCGGCGACCATTTATCGTCATTACCAACTCCGAGCAAAACTGGACAGTTAATACTTTCCAGCGTTTTGACGGCGTCTGGCCGGTTAATTAATGCATGTATTTGGCGCTCATGAAGCTGCGGCGTTTTGGTAATAACCATATCAAACAAAGGATCAAAAATAGCTCTGTCTTTGATCGATTTTTCATGAAGCATTTGTGGCAGCCATGAATTTGCCAGCACGGACATCCCTTGGTCGTATGCAAGATCGATGACAGCCTGTCTTTTCTCTATTTCGCCCGGCTTTAAAGGATGTGTACCCGTGTCAAACAACGCTAGCGCTTCAATCCTTTTCCCTGCCAATCTGGCAGCTTCAAGGGCTACGCGGGCACCCATCGAATGCCCCAAGAGAACCAGCGGCCCACCCGTTTCATCCAACACGGTTTCAGCCATTCGCGTGATATTGTCTTCAAGGTCAAATTCAATGAATTTTACAGGCTGGGTAAATTTTTTGGAAACCAAAGAAGCAGCAGGTTCCCAAACTCTGCGATCACTGAGCAAACCGGGAATAAAAACGAGCGTAAATTCTGTTCTTTTCATTGTTATCTGACCCTTCTAATACCCAAAAACTGCAAAATTGATAAGATGGCAACACCTGATTCTAATTCTATTTCAGTTATTTGGGACAGGTTTTTCATGTCTTGCTGGCGAGTTTGTTGCTTAGGTAGAGCTGTGCAGAGGCGCAGATCAAAAGTGGGGCACCAGCATACGTCCAATTTCCCCCGCCAAAGAAAATGAAACTTGCCACAACTGGAGACCCAATCAACTGCCCAAAAGCCGATCCCTGAAAAAGCAGGCCGTTGGCCGCACCGAGATGTTCTCTGGATGGACTGAAAACAGGAACATTTGCAAAAAGTGTCGATGGGACCAAGCCCGCAAAAAAAGAAAACGACAGGGCCGAGAAAACGGCGAAAATTGGTCCAAAAGTCGAAAAAAAGATACCACATGTTGACACAAACATTGCCAAGGTTGCGAACATCAGAATGCGTTTGGGCTTGTAATTAAGCTGGTTCAACCGTCCCCCCAAAAGATTTCCAGGGATATTCACAATAACCGCAAGAGACGTAAAGATGGCGGCATTTTGCAAATTTAAGTTAAAATTTTCCACGAGAAAGCTTGGAAACCAAGCGATTATCGTAATCCATTGAAAGGCATAAAAAGTAAATATCATCGATAATTTCAACAAATTCAGATCTGAAATTACGCTCCGAATGATATTCAAAGGATTTTTATTCGACAGAGTTTTATGCGTATTTTTGGGAATGAAAATATAGGCAATAACCAAGTACAGGCAGGACAGGATAGCACAGAAGGTCCACATATCCCTCCAATTTCCGTTGCTAAGTAAAGCGGATGATGTGGTTAAAGAAATAGCAAACCCAATAGGGATGAACAAACTCCAAATCGACAACGCTAATGGTCGATCTCGAGCGTTTGTAACAAAAGCGATGTAGGTTGGAAAAGTGACGGCTATTGCAACAAAGCACAACCCCTCAAAAATCCGGCTTAGAAAGAGAACAAATAAATCATCCGTTCGAGCACCAGCAACGTCACAAATCGCCAAAATAGCGAAAGCTGAGAAAATTATTTTACTGGATGCGACCTTCGTAAAAATCGACCCCGCACTCACACCCAAGAAGACCCCGATCAGACTGAAAATGGAGAAAAATAAACCTGCGAGAATCAGGTTCATCTCAAACTCTAACTGAATAATGGCTAAAGCTGTCGGGACCTTCCCGATATGGATCGCGGCAATTGTTCCGCCGGCTAAAAATATCGCAACATTTGTCCAGCTTGTGGTTTGCATACCGGCATTAATCCTAAATTTGGCTACGTTACCTATCTACTAAATTTATATTTTTGTATACAATTTTGATTTTCTTCTAACGTAATTCCTTATTTTTTTCGAAATATGTCTGTACTTCCTCCGTAAAAATACCATCTATTGTATACATCCTGAAAAACGTCGTGGAAGATTTCAGTGCCAAGCAAGCGAAACAAAGCAGTCACAAATGCCTTAGCATCGCTAAGAAACGATATCCTTGGCGGAAGATTCCAGCCAGGCGAAAGACTGACGGAATTGGCTTTATGCGATGATCTTGGCATCAGTAGAACGCCTCTTCGCCAAGCCTTTGAACAACTCATAAGCGAAGGCTTATTGACGCGAAATGAATCTGGCGGTTGCCTTGTCTCAAGTTTTTCAATTGATGATATAATTGATGCGATTGAAATTAGGGGGGTTCTTGAAGGAACGGCGGTCAGATTGGCTGCTGAACGTGGCATCGATGAAAGTCAGAAATTCAAAGTTGACCAAACATTGAGCCAAATTGATGGAATATTGAGTAAAGACGATTTTGTACTTGGCGACTATGTTGTTTTGAATTCCGAATTGCATCTGCAGCTGAACAATCTGTGTCGCTCTCAGGTCCTTTTAACTGAAATAGATCGCGTAAATCGGCTGCCTGCAGCATCCCCTGATGCGTTTCTTATAGAGCAACTCAAACTACCGAACTTTGGCGATAGCGTTAAGCTCGCGCAAGGCCAACATAAAGAAATTTGGAATGCTGTTCTGAGTCGCGAAGGCGCTAGAGCAGAATGGTTGGCGCGTGAGCACGCGCGATTGGCCAGAAAAAATCTGGAGTTTGTACTTAATACCAAACCGAGCCTCGCAAAAAAAATTCCAGGACTGGAATTAGTAACTCACAAAGGAGCATGAATCCGTGACAAGTTTAAGCAAAAAAATGCAGCAATTTAACAACCCAGTAGAGATGTTGAGAAACTCCCAAGCTGGAATGTATGTTTATCCGGTCGTCACACCCGAATATAGAAATTGGCGGAGCGAGCAAACCGCATGGCGTGAAGGTGCGGTTTTATTTGATCAGACACACCATATGGATGAAGTGATTGTAGAAGGGCCTCAAGCCACTGAATTTCTATCTCATCATGCAATAAACTCTTTTGCGAATTTCGAACTCAATAGGGCTAAACACTATGTTCCTGTTACGCCCAATGGTCACGTCATAGGCGACCACATTATTTTTCGTGAACATGAAAACAAATATATTTTGGTTGGACGGGCGCCGACCTCTAACTGGTTGATGTTCTGCGCCGCACAGGGGCAATGGAATGTTCGGCTTCGTTACGATCCGCGCTCCCCTTCACGACCAGAAGGAGAAAGGGTCATCCGCGAACACTATCGGTTCCAAATTCAAGGACCGTTGGCACCAAAGATTTTTGAGGAAATGAATGGTGGCCCAATCCCAGATATCAAATTCTTCCATGTGGATTGGATAAACATTGGTTCCAAAAAAGTGCAGGCATTGCGACATGGAATGTCAGGCGCACCAGGGTTGGAAATTTGGGGGCCATACGCAGATAAACATTACATTCAATCTGTTATACTGGACTCCGCCCAAAAAGCTGGTGTTGATTTGGTGCAATGTGGCAGTCGTGCTTACTCTACCAATACACTGGAATCTGGCTGGATTCCTTCTCCTTTACCGGGCATCTACACCGGTGGTGGATTGCTTGAGGAATACCGCAATTGGTTAGGAGCCGACATGTATGAAGCGGCCGGTGCGATCGGGGGAAGCTTTGTAAGTGACAATATAGAAGATTACTATGTCAATCCTTTTGAGCTCGGTTACGACTTTTACATCGGCTGGAAAAAGAAAGATTTCATCGGCAAACAGGCGCTGGAAGCAATCAGGGAAAAAGGGGCCAGACGTAAAAAGGTCACCTTTGAATGGAACAGAGAAGATGTATTAAAGGTAATCGCCTCCGGTTTCGAAGACGGCACGCCATATAAGTGGATAGATTTCCCGCAGCCAAATTATGCATCGTCAAGCGCGGATATGGTCGTAGACCAAAATGGAAACATGGTCGGCATGTCTATGTTCAACGGTTACTCTTGGAATGAACGCTCAATGCTGTCTCTTGGAGTGGTCAATACAGACGTCAACATAGGCGATGTACTGACGCTCCGTTGGGGAGAGCCCGATGACACACTAAAAACATCCACCGAAAAACACAGACAAGCGGAAATAAGAGTGCGTATATCCCCCACTCCTTATTCCAAAGAAGCTCGCGAAAATTACGCCGATAGCTGGAGAACCAAGTCAGTATGAATCACTAAATTGTGTGGGGGTCTCGGCGAAAATCCCACATCAGTTCAACAAAGGAGAAAATCATGAAGTACATATCAAGTGCAAAAATAGCTTTTGCAGTGCTGGCACTCGCATCACCGTTAAAAGCAACAGAGTTGAAATTTGCAAATTTCACGCCCCCGTTCCATACCGTGAATGCAAGCGTGATTGAAAAGCTGAACTCTGATGTCTCTGCAGCGACAAATGGACAACTTACGGTCAAAGGATATCACGGCGGAGAATTAGGCGCCGGACCCGTTGAACAATACGTCCGCGCAGTCCAAGGTGCTGCTGACATCACCTGGGGATTGCCGGGGTACACATCGTCACAATTCAAAAAGACGATGATCGTGGAACTTCCAGGCGTTTTGAACGACGACGAGTCAGGAGCCGATGCTCTTTGCAGAGCAATGGATGAAATCCGTTCGGAGTTTCCAGGGACTGTACCAGTGGCGCTATGGACCTCAGAACCCAATATCATGATCATGAAAGAAAAAGTCGTGCGCACGCCTGCTGATCTGAAAGGGCTAAAGATCCGTGTGGCAGGTGCCACCGCCGGAAAAGTCGCCGAAGCATTAGGCGCCACTCCGGTGCAAATGCCTATCAACCAAGTTTATAATTCCCTCCAAACTGGGCTGATTGACGGTGTATTCACAGGGTCTTCAACATTGGATGACTTTAAACTTGATGAAGTCGCTTCTTCGTTCACATTGGGTGCACCGCTTGGGCGTTTGAGTTTCTTTGCCGTGATGAATGAAGGCGCTTATAACAACCTCTCAGAGAGCGACAGGGCAGCTTTTGACGGAGCTTCAGGGTGCAGCTTGGGCAACAATGCTGAAACCGCATGGAATGCGCGGGGCCAAGCTGGGGTTGAACGCGCGCGTGGTGTTGCCAAAAACACCTTTGTTGATCTTTCAGCGGAGCAGGCAAAGATGTTTGCTGAAGCGGTATCAAATGTAACCGCAGATTATGTCAGCGATGTCGATGGTGCTGCCGCATTTTCAGCAATGAAGAGCGAATGATACCTATACTTAGAAAAGTCGCAGATGCATGTATTCATGCATCTGCGAGAATTAGCGCAGTTGCGTTAATATTTATTATGCTTGTGATTTGTGCAGATGTAATAGGACGCACGCAAGGGCATCCTTTGTACGGCTCACATGATGTGGTCACAATGGTAATGGTGATTGTAGTTTTTGGCGCAATGCCTTTGTGCGATAGAACTGGTGGAAATATTTCAGTCGATTTATTTGAAAAAAAATTCAGCCCGGGGATGAACCGCGTTCTAGACATTGTATCAAGCGCAATTGGCGCAATGTTTTTTGCATGTGTCTGCTATGCAACTTTCGAAAGTGCCAAAATCTCTAAAATGTTAAACTTATCGACCAATTTGTTAGAACTCGAGAAAGTTTGGTTTCAATACAGTATATGCGCATTTTGTGCGGTCTCAGCGTTTGGGTTAACTCTCCGCTTTATTGAACTTTCAATTAATTTTGGCGATGCCAGAAGAAACGACGAGGCAGTATAATGCAAGACTTCCAAATAGGCCTTTTGGGAATATCCGCAATGCTGCTGTTGTTGTTACTCAGAGTTCCAGTTGCGTTTGCCATGTTTATAGTCGGTTTCACGGGCGTTGCGGCGTTGAATGGTTGGAACGCCGCTTGGTCCCTTTTGGCCTCTGAGTCATTTACATTGGGTTCTTCACCAGAACTCGTGGTGATCCCTTTATTTATTTTAATGGGAAATGTTGCGAGCAAATCTGGAATGAGTGCGAAGCTTTATGATGCAGCTTATTCGATTATTGGATCGATGCGCGGGGGTCTGGCCTCTGCAACCGTGTTAGGCTGTGGCGGTTTTGCTGCGCTTTCGGGATCTTCGGTTGCCAGTGCATTAACAATGGGAAAAGTTGCCTTATCAGAAATGGACCGTTTCAAATATAACAAAAGATTATCAACCGGTGTGGTCGCTGCAGGAGGTACGCTTGGTATTCTAATCCCCCCTTCGACTGGCTTTGTGATTTATGCAATCTTGACAGAACAATCCATCGGTCGATTGTTCCTAGCAGGCGTTATACCGGGGATCCTTTTATCTCTGCTTTTCATCCTAGCAATTTTTATAATTTGCACCATGTTTCCCCATTACGGACCACAAGGCCCAAAACGACCAGAGAGGAGAAATTCAAATCTCTGCTGGGTGCGTCCCCAATCTTTGGCGTCGTCCTTATCACGATTGGTGGGATGTATACCGGAGTTTTTTCACCAGTCGAAGCTGCGGCGGTTGGTGCTGCTGTCGTAATCATCATTGCCGCGATAAATAGAACTTTGACGCTTAAAATGATTTTTCAGTCGTCCATGGATGCAGTTGTTACAACAGCGACAGTCATGCTTATACTGATTGCAGCCCATCTCATCAATCCATTCATTGCCCTGAGTGACATACCCGATGGCGTTGAAAAGTTCATTTCAAGCCTGTCTTTGGGGTTTTATGGAACATTGATTATGATTTTGATGGTATATTTGTTACTTGGCTGCTTTTTGGAGGGTTTCGCTATGTTGGTTTTAACCCTCCCGATTTTTTTCCCGATCGTGCAGGCAATGGGGATCGATCCAATATGGTTTGGAGTGCTGGTTGTTTTAACACTTGAAATGGGATTAATTTCCCCACCCGTTGGAATAAACGTATTTATCGTAAAATCAGTCGCCAAAGACGCGGAGCTTGCTGACATTTTTAGGGGCGTATTACCCTTCTGGTGTATGATGGTAATTTGTGTCGGGATCTTGATCCTGTTTCCACAACTTAGTTTGCTCTTACCTAATACAATGTTTGATTAGCATATACCCCGATTGTAAAGAAACCTTCGACTGAACGCTGGAACCGCGCATCTTTGCGCGGGTGAGGAAGTCCAGCGAAACCTGCCTGTAAAAAGCGTATTCTCAGGCCCAGAAATGCCCGCATTATGACGGTTAACACCAAATACTTTTCTATTTTTTGGGCGGTTCCTTATCGTCCATTATATCGTCAAAAGAAACACCCATCTGATCTCCAATTTTTTTCAACAGCGGCATTTGAACCGCCATATCCATAATTGAGTCCATCGCATTTCCTACAGGACTTCTTTCATTACCTTCAGTCAAAGTTTTACCAAATCCACTAACATGATTAACATTTATGGACTTAATTTTTTCTGCAGGCTTAACCATTTCACTCACGATTTTAGGCATCGCTTCGATACGCGCTTTTTTAAGCTCAAAATCGATGACCTTTTCTTCCCGAGCATTTTCTACTTTTAGATGTTCCAAAGCTGTTTCTGCCTTTGCAAGCTCGGCATATTTCTCTGCATCAGTTTCCTCTTTTCGGGCGGTCGCTTTATTTTTTGCTGTTTCTACATCACTTTTTGCCAAGATCAGATCTCGGGCGGCTTTGCGAGACGCTTCCGCTTCTGTCGCAATTTTTGAAATTTCCGCACGTCTTTTTTCTTGTGCTATTGCTTTGACTGTTTCCAATTCTTCCGAAGCTAAAACTGCCTGCGATCGAGCCTTATCCGCATCGGCGCGTGCGAGACTTTCTTCCTTACTTTTCAAAAATACAGCGATTTGCCTATCTTGCTCTGCGAGAGCCAGTTGTTGTTCTCGATGCACTTCCGCCTCTTGAATGGCTCTTTCCATTTCAATCTTAGCCTGCGTTGAGGCACGCTGGCTTTCGGCTTTCTCACGAGAAATTTCAGCAATCTGAGCAGCGGCAAGGGTTTCAATTTCCTGTTGCTGTATAATTTCTGCCTTACGTTCTTCGAGATCAATTTCAAGACGTTTTTTTGATGCTTCCATTGACGCGCGGCGCACATAGACTTCACTATCAGCGTCTATTTCCGCCCTTTCTTTTTTCGATTTTGCAATCACTTCCGCCAATTTCCGCATCCCTACTGCGTTGAACGCATTGTTCTCATCCAGCGAAGAATAGACCGTTTGGTCTAGCGCGGTTAGCGAAACGCTATCGATTTGCAAACCATAGCGCGCAAGTGTTTCAGATAGTCCTGAGCGGACTTCAGCGACAAAATTTGCCCTATTTTCGTGCAGCTCATCCATCGTCAGTCTTGCCGCGACTGATCTTAGTGCATCAACGAGCATACCTTCAATCAAGCTGCGCAGCTCTTCTCTTAAAAAGGTGCGCTTCCCTAATGTTTGTGCTGCCCGAGTTATTGCATTTTGTTCGGGAACAACAGAAACGTAAAATTCTGCGCCGACATCTACACGCAATCTGTCTTGCGTTATCAAAGCCTCCTCACCCCGTCGGCTCACGTCCAAGCGCAGCGTTTGCATATTGACCTTACTAATCTCATGAAAATAAGGCACAGCCAACACGCCTCCGTCTATCACGACCCGTCGGCCTCCGATCCCAGTTCGAAGAAGGGCGACCTCATTTGTGGCGCGTTCATACCACCAAGCTGCTAAAGCTATTAGGACGGCTATGACAAATATAGCGAGAATAAACCAACCCAGAGCACTCATTTTATTTCCCCCCTAAAGTCCGTGCATACCGCACAAGATGTTTGAAGACATGCCACCATCCGTTGGGATGTTCGTTCCTCTGATCCATGTTGTCATGTCGCTTAGCAAAAACATTATAACCGGAGCAATATCCTGAGGTGTTCCGGGACGATCCATGATACGCCTGTCTTCTTCTGCACGTGCGCCAAGTGTCTCCAAAAAGTCACCCAAAATCGGAGTATCGACAGGTCCGGGGCTTACAGAATTCATCCGAATACCACGATCACGCCATGTCCATCGATTTTGCATTGTCCAGACAATCAAAGCCTCTTTCGAAAAAAAATAACTCCGACCTTCAGCGGATGACACTCCCCAAGTCTCAATAAATTGGTCTAAGCTATTGTAATCCAAAGACTCTGCAGCCTTAATCGCCTGAACGGCTTGGGGCCAACCAATGCCAGCGAGAGATGCAACATTTACGATGCTCGCTCCCTCTGACATTTTTGGTATGAGCCCATAGGTCAGTCTTTTCAAACTAAGAAGATTCACTCTCAGGAGAACATTCGCATCCTTTGTCGGAGGAAGACCCGCGTTATTAACCAAACCGTCTATATTGTCTGGGAGAACATCTATCAATGCGTCGACGGTCCTCGCATCGCTTAAGTCAGCCCGATAAAATTCTTCGACGTGGTCAAAGTTCTTGTTCAAATCTACTCCCAAGACTTCCGCACCCTGCTCCGTTAGGATTTTGGATGTTTCCCAACCGATGCCAGAAGAAGATCCAGTCACGACGATACGTTTTCCTTGAACAATATTTTTCATGATCAAAACACCGGCGGGAATGGTTTTTTTCCACGATCCAAAGTTAACCATCTCGTCTCAGAAAAACTTTCAAGAGACCACTTTCCTCCGTATCTTCCCTGACCACTTGCCTTTGAGCCCCCAAATGCCACATGAGCCTCATCATTGACCGGCGAACAATTCACATGACACATGCCGGTTTCCAAT
>Ga0181578_10003055_pt1 | contig 15367 bp, 9 predicted proteins | sample 071ome_21_FD_148659 | JGI IMG/M metagenome (GOLD analysis project Ga0181578, IMG submission 148659) | Coastal salt marsh microbial communities from the Groves Creek Marsh, Skidaway Island, Georgia - 071401CT metaG (spades assembly) | ecosystem: Environmental > Aquatic > Marine > Intertidal zone... | reverse complement strand
TACGATTGCTCTTCCAACAGCCACGTGAACTGATCCCCGTTTTTGTCTTCACCGATGTAATACGCGTTCCCGTTTTCGTCTCTTTTCGCCTCGCCAAACCGTTCGCCCGCGATTGGACAGCGATACTCTTCCGCTTTCCTCCCGCTCATTCTCGGCGCCTTCGCGACCGTTTCTTTCGCGAACGCAAACATAGACGCCGCTTCGCTCGGTCGTTTCTCTTCTCCTTTGCCGCTCTTCTTCCTCCCCGCCGCGCCGCTAAAAATCAAATGTTCGACTTCGCCGTAACAGAAACCGTCCAAAGCGTGTCTCACTCTCGACTGCAATCGCATCGAAGGCGAAAAATCCGTCTCGTTCAATCGCGCGCCAAGCACGACGCCGACGTCAAATCTGTTTCGATTTCCTTTCCGACCAATCACAACGCCCTCGGAATCCGATAAATACCGATGCTCTCTCGCTAAAACGCGTTCTAACGGTAGCGATTCCGCCGCGACTGGCGGGTTTCGAATCCAAAATCCAAAAACAAAAGCGAGCAACGCGACGCTCAGAGTGAGCGACCAGAGCGGCATGGACGCGTGCGGATGGAGCTCGGACGGGTCGAGCTTACCTTCCTTTGTGATTTTTGGCATTCGCGTGAATCTGTTTGGCGGTGGCATTTTTGCTTTTTAGCGCAGAGAGAGAAAGAGAGAGAGAGGTTTTGTATTCTTTCTTATGACGTTCCAATTTCCCCTAATTTCAACTCGTACCTCTTTTCAAAGGATACGCGTAAATCTCCTTCTTCGCGACGCGATATCTCGCGCACACTCTGTACTTTTCCTCTTCGTCCTTCGAATCAGCGACGCGCAAATCTTCCTTGACCGTGGTACCGACGAACGGTCCGTTGGTCAATATTTCGTGACATCGCTTCTGGATGACGACGGCTCTTTGCGATTGGTTCAACGCGCACGCGTCGAACGCTTTGGAGAGGTTGGTTTCGATTTTGCCGTTGGCCGCGATGGAGAAGGATTGCGAGGAGGAGGAAGAGGAGGAGGAGGAGGAGGAGGAGAGGATGCGGGCGGCTAATTCGTCGGCGGTTTCGTTTTGACACGTAGCGCTTTCGATCTCTTCACCCGCGAGCTTCAAAAACTCGCTCAAATCTTCCGCGGAATCAAACAACACCGCGGTGTCGTTGTCGTTGTCGAAAGGAACAAAGCCGAAATAGGAAAAATAAATATCGTTCGATTGGTACCCGTACGAAATGGTAATCTCCTCTCCTTTCTCGATGGGTTTGAATCTATCGGGACTAACTTGCAGTTTCATTTTTATCTCCTTTTTCGCGCCGCTATCGCTATCGCAATCTTTCGGAACCTCCGAAACGAACCGGACGATGCAATTCGCCTTCTCTCCCGCGTGGTTGCACAAGTCGATTCCGGGAGCCGTAACGCGAACCCCGCCGTGTTTAAAACATCTCGATTCCATCAACCCAGCCGCCCAATCTAAATCTGCACCCGTGCATCCTATTCTCTCTAATCGCTCTTTTAACGCTCGTTTACTCTCCTCGTGCCTCTCTTTATCCTTCAAAGCGTTCATCACGCACGGCGGATATCTAATCAGCGCTTCAATCTCCTCGCGAGAGGCTAACTGAATCCCTGGCAAAAAAGGCGCCTCTTTTGGTAGACTTTCGATCCATTTTTGATACCTCTCCGACTTTCCACCCTTCGCGCGCTCTTCCAAGAGCTTCATTCCCATCCGCGCCGACCAACTCAACGAAGATTCGTTCTCGTAATCGTCCTGGAAGCAATACCGCATTGGAATCTCGAAAATAACTTCACCGGGGGACAATGACTTTTGCGCCATCAGACCTCGAACGCCGAACACATTTTTCTCGATGTTTACTCGCTCGGTGCACCGGTCGGAGGTGACGGAGGATATCCATTCTACTATGTTGGAAGAAGAAGATGGTCGCGGAGTTGAGGAAGAGGAGGAGGAACCGACGACGACGCGTCTGCGTTGAATGGAGGGCGTTGGAAGAGTTGTGTTAGGGGTTGAGGCGAAGCTTCGCATCCGCTTCGAGGAAAAAATGTGAGGACGAAAAGAGGAAGCGCCGCGACGAAAATGGTGATTGTATATGTACATACAGTGTTGGAAAAGAATATTTCTATGTTACAATTTGTATATGTCTCTCTCTCTTTCCTCGTGTCGTCGTCGCGTGTCTATCTCATGTACACTTTGATTCATTTTTTTACTTTAATACACGGCCAAATCGTCGAGGAAGACGCAGTCGGCGTCTTGGAGTTGGGTGTCCTCCGTGACCATGACTGAATTCACGTTGACGTATTTAGAGTCGAGGACGAGTGCTTTCTTACCCGCTTTCTTCTTCTTATCGTCTCCAGATGCTGATGCCTCTAACGCCATTTGCTTACGAACGGTACCAGCGGTGGTGCCTGGTGAAAAACTTCGGAGCGCTGGTGTAGTATCATCCCACGTTACGACGAGCAAACCTTTGGAGGTTAAATCGACCGTGGCAGATTGGAGCGCTTCGTTTTTACCGTTGCGTTTGGTGGAAAGCGCGAGTTCGGCTTCGAGTTTCGCGGCTTCAGTTCTCGTGAACTGCACCTCATCGCGAGTAGAAGACGGTTCTTTTGGAGTAAAATAAGGTCCCGGTGCAGGCGGCTGCGATCTTGCGAGAGCCTCATTCCACCCTTGCGCTCCGGTTAAATACGCTTCTTTATCGATGTCGCTCATTTTCTCGTCGAACTCATCGCGCAAACCTTGAGAGCGTATGATGCCAAGAGGCTGATTCGCTTTCTGCCATTTCATTATCATGCGCTTCATACGATCGGGCGCTTTCTTCTTGACTATCTGTGCGTCCTGGCTTTCAACATTTTCCTCTTCGTCTACGCCCAACTTTACAAAAATGTCCAACGGTTCCATGGTAATCCTTCCAGCTTTCCCGAGTTGATCTCGCTCGTGCCAGCGGCCGTCTTCGTATAAACAAAATTCAAGAATGTAGTACTCTTTCGTTTCTTGACGCGCGCTCTTCAATTTCTTCTTGTTCACTTCTTGAAGTAAGTTTTCATGCCCGTTCAACTCGAGCGCCCACTCTTTCGCGTCTGGCGTCATTGCGCTCCGTCGCGACGAAATCGGTTTTGCAACCGTACATCTCCCAGCCGTTTCGACACCTACAACGACGCCACCACCAGCGCGACTGGTCGGCGAAATAAGCTGCACTACTTGACCAAGTCGTGGCGTTTTGTCTTTGGTACCTTCGTCCTTTTGACTCTCCTTTGAGGATTTCTTTGAGGATTTGTTATCCGTTTTCGTTTTGTACAACCAGTGCGCGGCCACGCCCCACTCGGCGGCATCGTGCATACCTCGAGTCCGAATTTGAACCTCTAATGGTTTTCCATCGTCGCCTAAAACGGCCGTGTGCAAACTTTTGTATCCAGACTTTTTTGGCTTCGTGATATAATCATCGTATTCGCCGTTGATGGGACGGTAAATTTTATGCACCGCATTTAACAACGCATAACACGCTTCAATTTCACTCGGTAAACCAGAATCGATTTTATCTTTATCGAGAAACTCCGATTCACCTCCTTCACCGCCAGATGCTATCGTTGGTACTGGATCACCAACTATGATTCTCGTCGCACGTCCGTCGTACACTTCACTGAATGGAACGTTTTTCCTCTTCATCTTCTCGCTCGTAGAGAATAAACTCTTCAGGCGAGAAGACATTCGTACGTTCACGTTCAAAACGACACCGTCCAGTCTCAACGCTTGAAACATATTATTTTGCCATTGAGCGAGAGCTTCTAAAGATTTTCTCGTTGCCGGGCGCATAGGTGACTCGCGTAAAACTTTCTCGTCGATACGCATGGCTCCACCATCGCGCGTCGTCAACGCTTCAAATGGCTGTACGCACTGCAAACGCCTTCGTAACGCTCGTTGCGATTCGTTCAATCCCATCCAGGAAGGATCTCGTTCCGCTTCGTCTAGGGCATCCATCATGACGTAATTATTTTTGTTTTGTTTCGTTTTGAACGCAAAAAGCTCTCTCTCTGATTTATCTTTCTCGTCTCGATCTTCTTGAAATTCTGGAGCAATGGTGCCTTTAAAGGTCTTCCCGCGAAATCTGCCCCGCTTTGACTCTTCCAACCAAAACTCATCTCTGCTTCGCACGATTTCCTCGAAGCGTCCAGGTTCCAAAACCGCAAAACACATATCCTCCAATTCAGATTTGACGGTCCAAATGCCCAGTTTTTCGGCAAATGAACACCACACGCGCAGAGTTTCATCTGCGACGGTCTCCGCCTTTCGCGGATCCAAGGCATACAATGTTCGCATGTTGTGCACCCTTTCCGCGATTTTAATCAAGAATACTCTCGGGTCTTTCACGACATCTAAAAGTAGCTCCTCCAACTTTTCGTTATCGTCGATTTCTTCTTCTCTTTCTTCTTCTTCTTCTTCTTCTTCCTCAATTGGACTGTCGCTATTATTATTCGAGCCGCTACTCATCATACTATTCTCTCTTCTTTTCCTTCGCTGGCGTCTTCGAACACCCGCCATCACTTTACCCATCCTCGCCGCTTGCAGAACGAGCTCAGCCGTCGCGTTCCCAAAATTTTCTCTCAGCTCGAGCACCATCTTCTCGTTCATCTCGCCTTTCAATAAATTGCTACTCTTCGAGTTTGGGTCGTCCAAGGTTGCCACTAAAAGGCACGCGCTGATAGTCTCTCGTAACTTCTCTTGCGTCGTTGAGCCGAATTTGTTCTGGTCTCTGGGTTCTGGTAATGCAGCAGCTAATATTCTCGCCGCTTCCACTAAGTGAGTGACATAAGGCTCCCCTGTTTTCCGAGTTTGTCCTTTGTGCTTCTCCTCGGCAAATTTAACCGCTTTCAAGACGACTTCGTCCTTGAATATGGGGAACAGCGTGACATCGACGCCTTGCACGATGTGCCGTTCGCGTTTTCGCTTCGCTCCTCTTCTATCATCGTTGATGCCGTCTACGAATTCATTACCTTCTACTCTGTCTTCCTCTTCTTGATCTCCGAACACCGCCTTCTTCCCGAACGCTTCCCACAACGCCCAAAAGCCCGAGAAAACCGACAATCCAAGCGCGAATCCAATCTCTGGTAAACTCTCGAACGGAATTTCCGGCATTACCTCAAAGCTATCATTATCGCTACCATCTACATTTCCACCATCTAAAATATTTTTCGGAAAATTAAACGACACCTCCCCTCTCTTCGTGATGTTCTTCAACCTCTCGCCGACTTGGTGGTAGTTTTCGTTCCTTAACAACTTGGTATACGCGTCGTCCGGGAAGTCAAAGTCTATGTTGGGTATCGCGTTTGTCGGGGTAGTCGTTGACGTTCTCAATTCATCTCTTCTTATCCGTCTTCTTCTTCTCCTTCTTCTTTGTTCGACGAGACCGATCCCTTCTCGATAACCAGCCACCCGCGGAGAAGAAGAAGGACGAGAGGAAGAGGAGGCACCCCTAACGAAACCACTCATTCTTCTTCTCTCACTCACACCTGGGAACGCAGAGCGAGAACGAGCGAGCGAAAGAGAGAGAGAGAGATCGCGAAAACAGAGAAACAGAACCACTCCTTCCTTTTCGCGATCCGATCTCCTCTCTATCTCTCTCTCTCTATCGCGCGCAAAACCGACGAGAAGGAAACAGAATATTTTCTTGTCGTCGCGTGTGCGGCCGTGTATCCCGGGAGAAGGGAAGAAATGGCAAACCTTCTCTCTGCTCTTTTTCTTTTCGTAGAAGAATCGAATAAATCTCTCTCTCTCTCTCTCGACGACGACGACGACAACAACAACAACAACGACCCGCTTTCTGGCTTCTCAAAAAACGCGTGGGGAGCGCGCTCTGCGTCCCGGACGAAAACGCTCTGAAGTTTGCTCGGGCAGAGAAAAGCTGGCTCAAATTCTATTTAGGGTTTCAGAGAGAAAAGAAAGGGGCACTTAACAAACTTTTTGCAATCTACGAAACTCTCGCACACGCGCACAGACACGCGCACACACAGACACACGCGCACACTAATCGAGAGAAACGCTCAATGCGTCGGTATTCCGTTCAGCCGTTGCTTTCGTCGCTTCTGCTCGCCGCCGCGTTCTACATCAGTGGTGCACTGGCTGGGAAAACCTACGAGAATTACGAAAAAGCGCAAAAGATATTTATTGCGGAAATCGATTCCCGAGGAAATTGCTACGATGGGTCTTCGAGGTATTTCGAGATATTCAACGGCGGGGATTTCGCGTACGATGTCGCCGAATGGTCTCTGGTCGGCGTGGACGATAGCACGGGAGAAACGGAGACGGTGTTTACGTTTGGCGATTTCAGCAAACCTGTGTATCCAGGGGAGACTCGTTTGGTTGGAACGAGAGAAGGATGTGGCGACCTCTACCACGCCGAACGGCCGCGAGAGGATGCTATTACGGCGGGGAGAAATTACAAGTTATTGGACGAAAAAGGAGAAGTACTCGACGAAACGGGAGTCGTTCCAGAGGCGACAGACGCGACGCACACCTGGCAACGGATGAAAGTTTGGGATGGCGAACCAAAGGTAAAGTTTAAAGTCACGGAGTTCAGCGACTCCTTCGGATTTTATCCGGCGACGGCGGGACGGTACAATTCTCAAAATACCATCGTGTTGAATGAATTTTCAACCAGAACGAGCGATGGGTACTGTGGCGGGAGCGGTGATTTTGTTGAGATTGCCAACACGGGATCCGCAAGTGTCGATATATCTGACTACGGAATTGCCGAGAAAGACAAGGACTTCGACGACAGTAAATTGTACGTGTTTCCAGCTGGCTCTACCCTAGCGGCTGGTGCAAGAATCACAATTTGCGCGAAAAACGACACGCACGACGGTTTGGACTTTGGTTTGAGTATCGAAGAAGGCGTGACGTTGTATGATTCGAACGGATTCGTCATAGACACCCTTTTTGCCTCAGATCACAGCCAGCACGTAGATGGACGGAGCTGGCAGAGAGTTCCAGACATCGTCGGTCGCCTCGCAGTGGTCACTCCAAGCACACCGAATCAGCCTAACTTTGTTCAATCGATTCTATCTGAACCATCTAATGAAGTGCCAGAGCTGTCGGGTTCGTCTTCTCAATACTGCTGCTTCCACATTCGGTCTCTAGGAATGCAGCCTTCGTTTTTGTCGAACGTAGATATGACAAAAGAGGATTATTCAGTAATGCATCTGGTTAACGAACCGGTTACGCTAAATATTCGAGTTCCGGTTGCTATTCCCACCAGCGCGGGTACCGGCTTTGTGGACAACGCACTTTTCGATTTCAAACTGGTCTCCTATGAAGACGCGTATGAAATACCGATCCCGCAAAGCACGTGGAATCCAAACCTTTACGAAGACAACGCCGTTCGATTCTTACCCGGTATGACGGAAGTTAACATCACTGTTGTACCGAAACGAATGACGAAAGAAGCTGCCGTTACTGATACACCATCCAGTACCGAAAGTTACAATCCATTCGATCGCCTCTGGTTAGAAGCTGATTTAGATGGAGGGGGTTTGGCGGGCGAAGATACCTGGAACACTTACCAGGTTTGGAGGTACGGCGGAGAAGCTTCGAAAAGTAGCGATATGGCTACGTGGAGCCATAAACCATTCGAGCTGAAGAGCCGCAAGAAAAAGTTATATCAACCAACCATCGTGGGTTCGACCAGTGTTATACCAAATACCATTGATCAGATGGTAACATACATCTTGTCGCTTACCACTGAAGGTTTACCTTCGAACAGATCTCTTGGAATCACAGAAACTATTACTGCAGACGCCACGACAGGAGAAACTTTATCAGAGTGGAATACTGAAACAACCAAAGTCCAGCTCGATCTCGTGGGATCGGGATTGGTGTTTGGAACGCTTGCAGGCAGTATTACTGATCAGTTGACGCTGCCGTCCACATCGACAACCGCCGAATATCGGGTGTATGCTACGGAGTTAGGGACCATTCCCTTCAACGTGTGGTTAAAAATGGGTACAACTGGCTTCGAGGAATACATGCTCGATCCTGATTTATCGACAAGTGACGTGTCCGTTTTTGTTCGCTGTCAAAATAACTTTTACCCCGTGTTTGAGCTATCGCGATCGACGTGTCAGCCATGTCCTATGGGGACGAACACGCTCTCCAACACTTCGGCAACAAACGAAATGGATTGCGTTTGCTCATCGGGAATGGTGGATCTTAGACAACCAGGTATGCTTCCTGATCATGTCACTTTCCTCGCGTCGGCAACACTGTCCCCGTGTGTGGACGCTATGGCTTATTGTGATAATCCGTACGGTCACACGATCACGGAATGCATAACTTTCGAGGACGGCAAGCCTGTCACTATCAATTCCGATTGGTACCGTTGGAATTTCGATGATTGGACCTGGGTTCGAAACGATGGGAGTCAAGATGAGCTAATAATATCCACTAAAGATCAAATAAACCAATTTCTGACGCCGTATTTGACTGCAAAAAGTTGCGAAGAAGATAATATTTGTATTTTAAATGCCACGGGAACTGAAGGCGACGGTTGTGATGATGGTGCCTACGGTCCGCTGTGCGGGACCTGTAAATCTGGATATTTCTGGAATCAAGATAATTTAGTTTGCGATAAGTGCAAGAGGGGAAGAGTAAGCGGTCAAGTTTCGACCGAACTGATCATAGTTTCAGCTATCTTTTTAACTCTTCTTGGGTTGATGTTGTACACCTTCATACCGGTTCAGGAAAAGATGGAAGACATGGACGAATTCCGCAAAACTGTTCGAAGGGAATACCGAACGCGTTTTGATATATTCAAAGAAGACGTCAGAACGGGAGAAAAGAGGTTGAGCTACATCCCTCGCCAAACTTCACTCAAGGCGAGGCTTGAGTCCGGCCCGAAATTACCCAACACGTGGAGATATAAAATTGGCTCTAGGTGCTGGGAGTTGGAGGATTCCTGTCGCACGAAAGTAAAAATTCTGGTTGGATTTTGCCAAATTTTGGTGTTATGGCCTAAACAGATTCTTTCCGTACGTTGGCCCGACGATTTTGTCGAAATGACGGAGACTTTGAAGCTTTTCAGTCTGGACTTTCGATTACTCCCTCTTGATTGTTTGTTTCGCCGGGACTTCTACTCAAAATTTATTGTCGCTACATGCTCTCCGCTAATTCTCCTCGGCGGCGTATGGCTTGGTTTCTTTCTTCGCGGTTTCTGGATAAAGAACGTCCGGAGAATGATAGGTTATGCCACTAAAGTATCGCTGCTGATGGCATTCCTCGTATATCCATCTCTGTCCGGAATCGTATTGCAATTTTTTTCCTGTAAAGATGTTGGTTTGGGAAATGAATATATGAGATACTCGATTCAAACGAGCTGCGAGACTGATAAGTATGACGAATTCTTACCGGCGGCGTGGATATTCGTGTTCGCGTTTCCTATTGGGATACCGTTGGCCTTTTTCTTCCTCATTTATAGAGGTACAAGAGATGCCGTGCGCGCGCACGAAAACAAAACATATTTTCTCGAGCATGAAGATACGATTCGACGTAATCGGCAGATATACGGGTGGATTTATCGAGATTACAAAGCTGAATACTGGATGTGGGAAATTGTTGACATGGTGAAGAAATTTTTACTTGGATGTGCCGTGATCTTTGTCGACCCTGGTTCCGACACGCAACTATATGTCGCTATTTTCATCGCCACAGGGTTTCTCTTACTTTTGGCAGTCGTAAATCCGTATGAAAAGGTCCAGGATAACATCTGCGCGCAGTTATCGCACTTCTCGTTAGCCGCAATCGCAACGTTCGCCCTCATGATAAAAAATGAAGTCTGCGAAAAAGACAGATGGAAATGTGAGATTGTGGACTGGTCCATGCTATTTACGGTTCTGTTCGTACTGATTGCTTCAATCGGACTCGCAGTGAGCGAGGCGCTTTACCAAAGGCGATCGAAAGCAGATTTCATTCGATATGATGCAGATCTGTCGGGCGATTTGGATCGAAACGAAATCAGACAGCTTCTCACGGATCTTCGCATCGATAACTCCGATGAGAGCATATCAAAAGTATTCGCAAAGTTCGACAAAGATCACAGCGATTCCATCGACTTTGAAGAGTTCATCGAGTGCGGAGTTTGGCTGCACGGTTTGTCTAAGAGAGACCAAGGAAGAGGCTTATTTCGTACTCTCAAGAAAACGATGACCTTCAAAGCGTAAAGTATAATTATAGGTTGTATATATGCTGGTGCCACTGGTACATGTACATTAAAGTCACCCCTACTTACTTATTAGTTACACATCTTCCCTTAAATCGATATTCAGGGTACGGAAAAGTTAGTTATTTTTTTACGCCAAATTGGATTTTGGACAATTTAAAGGCGTTAATACTTTGCACGCATCAACGAGACACGCATGGGTGGAGATCCGAAAAACGTCGTCGTCGACGACGATGAAAACGAGAAAAACGCGGATTGGCGCAAAAATTTTACAGCTTTTGTCCGAAACAATCTTCCGTCCTCCTCCTCTTCATACTCTAATTCCTCTCTCGCCTTGCGCGAACTGATTTCCAATCCGCGGGTTGGTTTGCACTTCCAAGACATACAAAACAACCCGAACAAGTTCTTTGACGCGCATGAACTTCTCGCGAGAAGAAGTCCAGAGTTAGGCCCGGGGTTTTGGATTAGATTCACGGTGCATTTTAACCTGTTCGCGGGGACGGTTGTCGCGTTGGGGTCGCGAGAACATTTCGAGGTACTCGAGCGTGCCTCGGAGAAAGGGGAGATTGGCTGTTTCGCGCTCACAGAGAAATATGCCGGCGTGAATTCAGGTTTGGTGGTGGAGACGACCGCGGAGTACGACGAGAAGACGAAAGAGTTTGTTTTTAGCTCTAGTTCAGGTTTTGGGGCGAAGAAGAATTGGATTTCGCAAGGTTTAGTTGCGGAGTGGGCCGTTATCGTTGCCCGGTTGGTGATGTACGGGAAAGACATGGGTCCGCACGCGTTTTTGTGTCGAGTGAGAGAGGAAGGGACGAAGGAGGTGAAGAGAGGCATAATTTTCGGGAATATGGGAACGAAGACGATTGGAAACGATTTAGATAACGCGTGGATAGAATTCGATGGGTTTCGTTGTGGAAGAGGGTGTTTGTTGAACAGATATGCGGACGTGCAAGAGAGCAACGGTGCGTACGTAAGAAAAGGAGGAGACGTGAATCAAATGAGCGCGATCGGGCAGCGTCTGTTTACGGGAAGAATTGCAGTTGCAAAAGCGGCGTTGACGTTTTGCGAGGAAGTGTTTGAACACACGAAGAAGTATTCAGATGCAAAATTATGCGCCATGCGAGGGACTAATAAGACGTTGTCACACGTGCCGCAGTTGAAAGCGTTGTACGAGGAAGCCGAAAACAGATTGAAAAAGGTGGATGCATTCGTAACGTTTTGTAAGAAGCGTCTGTCGCAAGTGTTGAAAGTTCGCGAAACACCCTCGGTAGAGTTGCAAACGGCCATCGCGGTGTGTAAAATTCGCGCGGTGGAAACCGCCATCGAGTTGACATTTCGATTGAAGCAAGAGGTTGGATCGTACGCGTTAATGGACGAAGCGAGTTTTAAGAACAGCGATTTTTTGCAGTGTTGCAAATTTGCAGAAGGAGATTCGAGGATTTTATCGCAAAAGTTAGCCCGGGACGCGTTTTCTGGCTTTTTGAAACAAAATTCGGCTCGATCGATTCGCGAGGCGTCCATATGCGAAAGCATTCGGAGACAGATCCAAAAGTATAAGGAGGATCGGGGCGGGAAATATAACAAAATTGACGCGTGGGATAGCTGTTGGGAGGACGTTTATGAACTAGCAAATGCAATTTGCGATCGCGTGATGAGAGAAAATGATTTCGAAGAAGCAGACGAGTATGGTGAAAAAGGCAACAAAAGCGGTAATTTTACAAAGAGCAATCCATCGCTCGTCTCTCGTTTGTGATACAAAATAAACATCCGTGTGGGGATGGTCATTTTGTAATGTATATGTATTTTGTATGCGGTGCTGCGTTGTAATGCTACTACAATTCTCTAATATCGTCTGCTATGTTTCCTATCTTCTCTGTCTCTCGAGCGACTTCGGTCGCGTCGTCTGTGGTGATCCTTCTCCTTTCTACGCTCTTTGCGATCTCGCGACCGACTTCGCGATCTATCTCTTCTTTTCTTTTCTTTACGTCGTCTTCTCTCGCGATCGTCGTCCTCATCGTCTCTGCTACGACGGTAATGATTGTCGACATGATCGTAGGACTTTCTGTTATCATTAGGATTATTATGATAATGTTGATAGCCTCCTCTACTACCGCCGCCTCCTCCTTTCACCTCCAACGTTCTGTTGTTTGATTTCCAATCCGCACCCCCTCCGCCTCTCTTTGCGTTTGCCGCTTTCGCCATGTCGTCTTCTGTTCCTCCTTTTTTCCCAAATTTTCTAAAGTTTTTCCACAAACCGTGCATGCTCTGACTAAAATCTACGTGTATTCGTCTGTCATCGATTAACGCGTTGTCCATCTTGAAGTAGGCAGCCTCGCACATCTCCTTCGTCTCGAAATTAATAAACGCATAACACAGAGAATCCCCCGTTCGTCGATCTCTGATCACGTCGCAACTCGTGACCTTCCCAAACCGACTAAAAATAATCTCCAAATCTTCGTCCGTGGTCACTGGATTTAATTTGCAGACGAACAAACTCTCCTCCGGCGGCTTCGCGTCCACGTCCGGCAAATCCCCAATCATCTCCAAAACCACCGCCCTGGACCTCGCCTCCTGTTCTCTCGTCTTCTTCTCCAGCTCGATCTCGTCCATCTCCTGCACGGCTTCCGCATCGAAATCATCCTCTAATCTATCGTCCGGTATCGACCTGTCCACCTTAGGACTCTCGTCCGGCGCTTCCGGCATCCCTTCCGGATCGTCGAACGGGTCGTCTAAAACCATCGTATGTTTAATCCGAATATTTTGCCAAGGCCGCCCGTTCTCGTCGCAGTACGCCTCGTTTATGCGCTGCAAAACATCCAACCCTTCCATCACGCGACCGAAAATCGTGTGCTTCCCGTCTAAATCCGGAACCGAATCTCTCGTCGTTATCAAAAACTGCGACTGGTTCGTATCTTCTCTCCCAAAGTTCGCACACGAAACCGTTCCAATCTGGTCGTGTTTCAATCGATGGTTCTGTTCCTTATCCACGGTAATCTCGTCCGCGAAAAATCTCCTCTCCTTCTTCTTCTTCTTCTCCTCCTCATCACCTGACGCCTCGTTCCCATCCTCGTCTTTTGTCTTCAGCATGCCGTAAATCGACTCCCCGCCTTCCCCGGTGTTGGACGGATCCCCGCTTTGCACCGCGAAATCTCTCTGCACCGAGAAGAATTTACAGTCGTTGTAATACTTCAACTTGCACAGTTTGAGAAAGTTCAGCGAAGCTTTGGGACTTTCCTCGGTGAACAAATCGATCACGAGCTCGCCTTTGCTCGTTTCCAGGAGCACCGACATGATGATGGGTTTGTCCTTTTATTTTCTTCGCGCGTTTCGTGCGTTGCGAGTGACGGCGGATTTGAAGATTTTTGTTATTTTTCCAATTGGAACTCTATTAGCTCTCTTCACACTTCTCTCTCTCATACAACCGAGGTAACACTCGTTTCGATCGACGAAGAAAAAACGAAAAGAGAGAGCGTCCCTGTTTCTTCATAAACCCACGAACAGAGATCTCGCGCTACGACAGAAAACGACAGTAAAGGGAAGCGTTTCTGCCCGTTCTCTTGCTTTTAAATAAATACATTTCTTTTACCTAATTTCTAAAACAAGAAGAGAGAGACATATGTCTGAAGTCCAACAACAATCTTCTCTCCATCGCGAGGAGCTCGAGCGCATGCTCTTCTTCGAAGAAGCTCGCCAGAGAGCCGAAGCTGATCACGCGCAAAACCCAACCGACGCGCACGTGTTGACCAGATGGGGCGGCGCGTTGTTAGAGCTCGCGCATTTCCGTCAAGGCATCGAGGCGGTGGAGATGATCGAACTCGCGGTGACGAAATTTAACGCCGCTTTGGAGATTGATCCGAAGAAGCACGACGCGTTGTGGTGCTTGGGGAACGCGCTGACGTCGCAAGGTTTCTTGTTCGCGGAGGCGGAAAAGGCCCAGGAGTATTTCGAGGAGGCGAAGTCGTGCTTTGAGAGAGCGGTGGCGGAAGAGCCGGAGAATGAGATATACAAAAAAGCGTTGGAGATGACGGAGAAAGCGCCGAGTTTACACGCCGAGTTGCAGAATCAGCTGGCAGCGCAGCAGAGAGCGCAAGAAGCGGCGCAACAGTACGAAAGAGGGCAACAGAATGCGAGCGGTGGGGGTGGTAGCACTAGAGAGGGCGGGGAGCAAGAAGATCCGGACGCGTTTTACTATTCGATGTTAGGTTGGGGCACGTTCGCCGTCATCGCGACGAGTTGGTTGGTGATGATGAACGTACAAGCGGCCAGAGCGCAGACGTGAGAAGAAGAACGATGGAAGCGCTCGCATCGACGGACGAAGAATTCAGAGAATGAGAGATTGCGTGTACATATAAAAACGTTGTCATCCTTGAAATTAAAAAGAGTTGTGAACTATTATTATTACGCCTTTTCTGTCCACCATCGACATCGAAGGATCGAACGCTCTCTCTCTCTCGGGAAACATTTTCAAAAATTGCATCACACAAAAAAGCATTTGCATGCGCGCGTTCTCGATCAGAGCGCCAACATCAGCAGCAGCCGCAGCAGCAAAAACAACAACAACCGCACTCATCAAACTCGTCGCCGCGCGTTCGAGAAGACCCCCACATCTTCCGAGCGAAAGCAGGAGCGCTCTCGCTTCTTTTACGTCTTCTTCTTCTTCTTCTTTTTCTTCTGCCGCGCATCAAAAAAGTCGAACGAAAAGCTTCTTCTTTTCGTCGTCGTCGTTTCTGTCGCGCGATAGTCGTGTAACGCGCGCACACGCGAACGCCGACATGCCGCCGACGAAGAAAGCGATCAAACCGGATCCGAAGCAGAGAGGATTGGGGATGTTTTTGCAAAGAGGGGTGAACATCGCGACGCAAGCGAAAGGAGAAGGGACGACGACCCCTCCGAAGAAGAAGAAAGTGGAAGAAGAAGAGGAGGAAGGTGCTCAAAAACGAGAGGCGAAGAAAGAGGCGAAGACGACGACGACGACGACGACGACGCCGAAAGCGAAAGCCGCGACGAAGAAGACGACGACGAATACCGCGAAGAAAGAGACGACGCCGTCGCGACAGTCGGCTCGGAAGCGAGAGAAGCCGGAGAAGTTGGACGTCTCTTCGCCGAAGAAGAAACCGAAAGCGGCGGGACCGACCAAGTATCACGAAAACA
>Ga0181578_10003039_pt1 | contig 15404 bp, 8 predicted proteins | sample 071ome_21_FD_148659 | JGI IMG/M metagenome (GOLD analysis project Ga0181578, IMG submission 148659) | Coastal salt marsh microbial communities from the Groves Creek Marsh, Skidaway Island, Georgia - 071401CT metaG (spades assembly) | ecosystem: Environmental > Aquatic > Marine > Intertidal zone... | reverse complement strand
CTCTACGCCTTTGCTGAAGCCACGGTGCCCAAACTCACCGTTGTCCTTCGCAAGGCCTACGGTGGCGCCTACGACGTCATGTCCTCGAAGCACCTGCGCGGCGATTACAACGTGGCATGGCCGACGGCCGAACTCGCCGTGATGGGGGCCGCTGGCGCGGTGGAGATCATCCACCGCCGACGCATTGCCGGAGCACGCAATCCCGAACAGGAGCGCGAGCGGCTCACGACCGAATTCAACGAAGCCTTCGCGAACCCCTACACCGCCGCTGGCCTCGGCTACCTCGACGACGTCATCGAACCCTCGCAGACGCGCCGGCACCTGTGCCGCGCCCTGGACATGCTCTCCGACAAGGAGGAACTCCGCCCCGCGCGGAAGCACGGAAACATCCCCCTGTGAGTGAGCACGATGACCGACGAAGCGACCCTCCGCGCAGCCGCCATCATGGCCGTGCTGAGCCTCGTTGACGAGGGCAGCGGGCAGGCCGAGGTCGGTCGCCAGGCCGGCGAGGCATGGAGCATGGACCACCGTCGTCAAGCGATGGGGCGAAGCAGCCGCATGCACCAGCAAAGCGCGAGGGCCCCTTGGAGGTGACGTCATGAGCACAACCCGAACCGTGACCGTGGACGGCGAAACCTTCGAGGTCGTCATCAACGGCGATGGACCGACGTACAGCGTCGAGGTGGGTGGCCGTACCTTCGAGATCGAGGTCCCCGAGGCCGTGGCCGCTCCAAAGCGACGCGGCGGAGGCGGTGGGAAGAAGAAGCGCTCAGGCACCGTGTCCTCGAGCATCCCCGGGAAGGTGGTGACCGTTGAGGTCAACGAAGGGCAGCGCGTCGAGGAGGGTCAAGTCATCCTGATCTTGGAAGCCATGAAGATGCAGAACGAGATTCAGGCCCCCGTCGCTGGGACGGTGACCTCGGTCCAATGCGAAGAAGGTGAGGCCATTGAAGCCAACGTGCCCCTCGTCGTCATCGAACCCGACCCTGAGCCGGCCGAGGACGATGCTTCATAGGTGTTGAAGGCGAGGTGGTACCATGGATACGACACCCGTGTGTGATTTCCCAGGGTGCAGCGGACACGGGACCATCACCTCTCGGCTCTCACCAGAAGGCTACCTTGTGGCCACGGGCAAGAAGGCGTATTCCTTCCGTGAAGCCTACCGGCGTTTCAACTACTGCGAGCAGCACCACGACGAACTGATGACCGGCGTGTGGTCACGCGTTCGGACCCCCGACGACAAGCGCGACGGGCACGTGGCCCCGACCGCGATTTGAGGGAAAGCGTGGATAGCCTCATACGGCAGGTCCGTGACCTTCCTTCATGCGCAACCTGCGGATGCGTCCCGTGCTTCTTGCCCTGCTCCTTGTGGCCTCGGCCTTTGCCTACACCCCCAGCGTCGCCGCCGTTGGCTCGACGCAGTCCGACATGGGCGGCAGCGGCGACCTTCCGGACAACATGAGCAGCCCCACCTCCATCCCGAATTACATCTTCAGCGGTTCCCTGACGGGAAGCGGGGACCTGGTCTCAGGGACGGACGACTTCGACTACCTTCGCGTGGCGCTGAACGCCAACGAAGGGCTGGCGGTCCAACTCGACTTCAACAGCGTCGACGATTTCGACCTCGCCATCTACGACGCGAACCAGAACTGGCTCGACGATTCGTGGGTGAACAACCCCGAGACGGTCACCACGAACGGGACTGCAGCGCACGGCGGCATGGTCTACATCGAGATCTTCGGCTATTCCTACGGCGGATTCAACCCCGCAGGCACGTGGAACATCACCATCTGGAAGTTCACCGTCCAGAGCACCGGCGGCGGTGGAACGGGCAGCCAATCGAACGGCAGCGCACCACCAAGCCCCTGCACAGGGAACAACACCGTGAACCCGGACATCCTTGAGCCGAACGACAGCATTCAGGACTCAACGCTCGCCTCCGTGCTCCCTCTGGACTGCACCGGCTTGTCCATCGATTCCGCCACCGACGAAGACTGGTTTGAGGTGCAGATGGTTTCCGGGACCACGTACTACACCAACATCTCCTTCAGTCATAGCCTCGGCGACATCGACTTCGACTGGTTCGATTCGAGCGGCACAACCACGATTGGCGGCTCCTATTCAACGTCGAGCGTGGAGAGCGACACCATCGTGGCCACCAGCAACCAGACCACCTACATCGTGGTCTACGGCTACACCGGCTTTGGTGGCACCACCTTCGCAAACACCTACGACATCGAAGTGACGACGAGCAACCCTGGCGGCGGTCAAACCTTCGAAACCGTGGACGTGATGGCGTACGCGAACGCCACCGCCGCCGACGTGATGTACGATGGCCTGACGGCAGGCACGTCCTACATCACCGACGTCGGCGTGGTCTCATGGCCCATCAACGCCTCCACCTGGTCGGTGGGCACCGTGAGCAGTTACTGGGTGAACGCCACGGGAACGACGGAATGGGTCAACTTCACGTGGACCAACGTCGAATCCGAAGGCTGGTACGGCCTCGCCTCGGAACTCTACGACGCGACAGGGACCGTCCTGCTGTCCGACGACGTGGACGGCGCGTACGTCGAGATGCTCGACGGCGGCCTGTCGGGCTCCACGATGGCGATGCTCGACGCCACCAACCTGACCGCTGGCTCGACCTACGACGTGTACTGGGAGGTCGAGGACACCGGCAACGGCAGCGTCATTGACTCAGGCTGGTCCAATTTCACGGCCTCATCGTCCTCGGAGATGCTGAACATCACGTGGACGAATCCAATCACCACGCGGACCCACAGTTTTGCCGCTGGGATGTACAACACTACGGGCGAGATGATCGGCTTCCACGAGGACACCTTCGTGCCTCAGTTGCCCACGATCCGCATCGACAGCGCATCGGCGTCGGCCAACAGCAGCACCAACGACGTCGACCTGCGCGGCACGGACCTCGTGGTGGGCACCACCTACACCTGGTACGCCCGATTGCTCGACTCCGGCAACGCGACGGTCGCCCAGTCCGGCAGCAGCAGTTTCACCGCGACCGCACAGAACCAGTTGATCGACACGTGGACCTACACCACACCCAACGGCAGCGGCACCTACTGCATCGCGGCCTTCATGTTCGACGCCAACGGCAACCAGTACCCTGGCGAAACGGACTGCATCACCTTCATCATCGACGACGACAACGACGGCGTCCGCAACGAACTCGACCAGTGCCCGAACACGGCCGCAGGGGCAACCGTGGACGCCTACGGGTGCTCGCTGGCCCAGACCGACACCGATGGTGACGGGTATTCCGACGCCGTGGACATGTTCCCGAACAACCCCGACCAGCACTGGGACACGGACGGTGACGGCTACGGCGACAACACGAACGGTACGATGGGCGACCTGTACCCCGGCGACGCCAGCCAATGGGCCGACAGCGACGGAGACGGCTACGGCGACAACGCCTCCGGCACGATGGGCGACGCCTTCCCGCTGGACAGCACGCAATGGTCGGACAGCGACGGAGACGGCTACGGCGACAACCCGAACGGCAACAACCCCGACCTCTGGCCCGCGGATGCCTCCCAAGCGACCGACAGCGACGGCGACGGCTACGGCGACAATCCGAGCGGCACCATGGGTGACGCCTTCCCCACCGACGCGTCCCAATGGATGGATGCCGACGGCGACGGGTACGGCGACAACCTGAACGGAACCACGCCCGACCTTTGGCCCAACGATGCCACGCAGTGGCACGACACCGACGGAGACGGCTACGGTGACAACCCGACCGGCACCGACGGGGACGCCTTCCCCTCCGACGGTACGCAGTGGGCCGACCGCGATGGCGACGGCTACGGTGACAACATGAACGGCAACAGCCCCGATGCCTTCCCCGACGAGGGCACCCAGTGGGAGGACCGCGACGGTGACGGCTACGGCGACAACCCGGTTGGCTTCGAGGCCGACGCCTTCCCCGACGACGCCACGCAGTGGTCCGACCGGGACGGTGACGGGCTCGGTGACGAGATCAACGGCAACAACCCCGACCTTTGCCCCGACACGCCCGCGGGCGAGCCCGTGGACGCGAACGGCTGCGCCGACATCGAGCGCGACGAGGACGAGGACGGCGTGACGGACGATGTGGACACCTGCCCGAACACCGACGCAGGGCTGAGCGTCGACGCGATGGGGTGCGCTGAAAACCAGCGCGACAGCGACCTCGACGGCGTCATGGACGCCTACGACGCCTGCCCGAATTCCCCTGTGGGCCGCACCGTGGACAGCAGCGGTTGTGCCCTGGTCGAGTTGGACACCGACGGTGACGGCATCGACGACGCCCGCGACCAGTGCCCCACGACCACGCCCGGCATGAGCGTGGACGGGATGGGCTGCGCTGCGGACGAGCGCGACGCGGACGGCGACGGCGTCATGGACGCGGACGACGACTGCGCCTATACCGACGACGGCCTTGAGGTGGACGACCACGGCTGCGCGGACAACCAGCGCGACACCGACATGGACACCATCACCGACGACCTCGATGCGTGCCCCATGACCCTGAGCGGTACGGCCGTGGACGGCATGGGCTGCGCCGCCTACCAACTCGACGCGGACGACGACGGGATTTCCGACGCCATCGACGAGTGCGCGGCCACCCCTGCGGGAGCAGACGTGGACCTCGTGGGCTGTGCCGACACGCAACTCGACGAGGACGGCGACGGCCGCAACAACGCCGTGGACGCCTGCCCGATGACCCCTGCCGGCGCCGTCGTGGACATCCTCGGCTGTGCGAAGGAGCAACTCGACACCGACGGTGACGGCATTCACGACGGCCTCGACACCTGCCCGGGCTCGCCCGAGGGAGCGATCGTCAACGCTGACGGGTGTGCCAAGTCACAACTCGACTCCGACAACGACGGCGTGAACGACGAAGAGGACGCCTTCCCGATGAACGCCACCGCAACGAGCGACCGCGACGGTGACGGCGTGGCCGACCAGTTCGACGCCTACCCTGACGATGGGCTCCGCTCCACCGTCGAGGCGGAAAGCAGCAGCACCGGCCTCGTCCTCGGCGTGGTGGCCATCCTCGTCATCGCTGGTTTGGCTGGCCTCCTCATGGCCCGCCGGGGCGGTGGTGCCACGGTCGCGGCCGGCTTTGCCGACACAAGCGCGGTGGTCGACGCCGCCACCGAGCACGCCTTCGCCGACAAGTCCCTCCCCGAACTTGGGCAGGCGACCGAAGCACCGGCCGCGAACCCTGTGCAATGGGAAGAGAACGGCGTGCATTGGAGCAAGGCGGCCGACGGCAGCCTGAGTTACTACGACGCCGCGAGCGGAGCATGGATGCCGTACCAAGGCTGAGGAGCGTTCCTGATGCACCTGCAGCGGTTGGACGACGGGGCGGAGACCTCCATCAGCGCCCTGTACATGCTGGTCGCCATCATGGTGATGTCCTGCATCGCTTCCGCCCTGCTCATTTCGGTCCAGGAGCGTGCGATGACCGATGCCCGTGACGCGGGGATGCAATCGGCGGACGCCATCAACGGCATCGTGTTGGTGATCAGTTTGGAAATGACGGAATACGTGGACGGTGCGGCAGGCGACACGTTGCACGTCGTGTTTGAACTGCCGCACCTGACCGCTCCAATCCCTGAAACGTCCCTAACGTGGGTGATGTTGTGCAAGCGGGACTTCGGCGCCACCTCCTCGGAAATTGGCTACACCGAGGGTGATTTTCTCGACGCCACCACCGTGCTCGACGACGGCCAGACGGCCGCCACCATCGACGAATTTGAGGGGGACATGACCTACCACGCCTTCATGACAATGGACGCGCAATGCGACATCGGCCCCGACTTTTTCGGCACCTTGGTCATCGTAGTTGAGGATGGACGCACCTTCCAGACCTTCGTCGAAACCGATGGAAATCCAGAATCTGGCGAGGTCTTTCTCTGAGGTGACGGCATGGAGACGGAACACGACGATGAGGCCGCGATTGGCATTGACATGATCATCATGTACATCGCGACGGTCATCATGATCGCCGTGATTTCCGCCACCATGATGGAGGTCGTCGAAGGGCTTGCCCAGCAGTACCAACACACCGCCGCGGACGCGACCAAGTCCAGCGCCACCCAAATCGTCGTGGTCGGCGCATGGGTCGAAGACCAGTACGACGATTTCCTCTTCATGGTGGAGTACCAAGGCCAAGGGAAGGAAGTGGCACCCTCCGACGTGGCCTGGGTGCTCTGGTGCACCGAGAATGGGAACTTGCACTACAGAAGCGGCACGCTGGACGATTGGATTTCAGGGCCTCCCTTTAGCTCGGGTGGGGCCTCAATTTGGAAGGTTGGGGACGAACCCACCAACACCGCGACGGAATTAATCCCAGGGGAGCGCTACTTCTTCGGCATCGACGGTGGGACGAACGATGCGCCCTTAGGAAGCCAGTGTGGACCAATCTTCCTCGCGAACAACAACATCGACGCCCATTTGACGATCCACTTCCCGGACGGGGGCTCGTCCAACCAGGTGCTGCAGATCGGCGAGTTCGTCACCGGCTATCCCGTCATCTGATGCAGAGGTGGCCCTTTCGACGTCACGGACCTGTGGCACGCTTCGCGGGGCGGAGGGCCCCTTCGCACGCCGCCACACAGCAAACAGGCCGAAGCGCCTCGGCTCAGAGGTCCAAGGGACGGCTCAACGGTCCGTGGCTGCTTCATCGTCTTGAGCTGCCTTGATCATCGCTTCAATTTCCTTGTCTTTCTGCGCTGCGCGGGCCGCTCGCTCGTCCTTGTCCTCCCGGCTGCGGTGCGCGAGGAAAAGCACGGCGACACCGACCCAAAACAGGAGGAAGAGGGTGAAGGGGCTTGGGCCCGGCTCGGGGAGCACCTCCTCTGACCCGGACGCCACAACGCAAACCCCGTCCTCGAGCCGTGCCTCGCTCGCCGGCATGGACGTGGCATTGCGTGGGTCGGAACCGCAGGCCTGCTCGAGGTCGTCCGGAGCGCCGTCGTTGTCGTCGTCGTCGTCGCCGACGAGGGGGTTCGTTGATCCATCGAGGTCGTCGTCGGGTATGCCGTCGAGGTCCGTGTCTTGGCCGACCAGCAGGACCACCGTCACCTCCACGACGCGCTCTTGCTCAAGATCCAAGCCGCGCAGCGTGATGTTGGCGCCGGATTGCACCACCGAGGGGATGCCTTGGATGAGGCCGGTGGAGGCGTTCAGTTCAAGCCCGGTGGGAAGGGACCCGTTTGAGGACCACAGGACTGGGTTGATGTTCTCAAGAACGGGTTCGAACCGGTAGGACTGCCCGATCACAAGGTAGCCGAAGCCTTCCTCAGAGAGGTTGCTGTAGTGGACCGAGGCCGCCTCGAAGCGGTCGCAGATGCGGTCACCGTCGGTGTCCATTGGCACGTCCTCCGGGTCCAGTGGATCGGTCATGCACGCTGCTTCGTCTTCGGAGGACCATCCGTCGTTGTCTGGATCGGCTTCCAGCAGGTCACAGACCCCGTCGCCGTCCACGTCGCTTGGCACAGAGGACGCGTTCGCCGGATTTGTGGCGCAATCGACTTCCATCCGCTCCTCCCAGCCGTCACCGTCGGAGTCCCTCACCTTCGGATTGGTGCCGAGGGTTTCCTCGAGCAAATCCGACAAGCCGTCGTTGTCGTCGTCCACATCCTCTACCAGACCCGGAACGCCGCCGTTGGGCAATCCGTCCGGTCGGCCGTCGCCGTCGGTATCGAGCAGCACGGTCATGTTTAGATGGACGGCGAGACTAACCCCGGTGGTGTTGGCCCAGAGGGTCCACATGCTTCGCTCCCAGACGGTCGTTGGCGTACCGCTGATGCCGCCAGTGGAGGCCTCGAAGGTCAGCCCGTCGGGCAACTCCGGAGCCAGCGCCCACGTGTCCACCGTGCCGGCGAGGAGGGTCGGGCTCCACGTTGGCATCGGCCGTCCCTCGACGAGGACCACTTCGCTGGTGATCCGCACCACAGGCGTTGGGTCACGAACGGTGAGCACCAGCGTGACCTCGTCGCTACCACCTGCGCCGGTCGCCCGAATGGTATGCTGACGGGTGGGCATCGGCTCGGTGGGCAGGCCCCAGACGCTGCCGTTCGCGGAGGAGAAGGAAAGGCCAGTCGGCAGGTCAGGCGTGATGGTCCACGTGATCGGACCGTCCTGGTCGAGCATGGTTGGCGTTAACGGGAGCCGGGCGTCCGGCAGCCAGGCGACCAGCTCCAGCGTGCTTGGCATCAGGGTGATGCTGGGGGCACGTGCCTGCACCACGATGGTGAGGGAGGTCGTGGCCTCGCCGCCAGTGGTGAACGCCGTGACCGTGTAGCGTTGCGACGGAGACACCTCCTGCGGCGTGCCCCAAAGCGTGCCGTTGTTAGTCCCGAAGAAGAGTCCGGACGGCAGGTCAGGCATGATGCTCCATCCCGTGATTTCACCTTGGCCTGCCGTCGAGGGGGAGAGCGGCAGGAGGCTACTCGAGGTCCCGTTCGTCAGGGAGAGGCTCGAGGGCGCGTAGAGGATGGAAGGCACCTGATCAACCACGCTCAGGGTGATGGTCGTCGTGGCGGCGCCACCGGTGGTGTTGGCCCATACTGTGTAGGTGGTCGCGGTCCACAGTTCGGTGGCGAGACCGGAAAACACCCCCGTGCTGGCGTCAAAGGAGACGCCAGACGGCAGTTCCCCGGAAATCTCCCACGTGAGGATGTGCCCCGGCCCGGTGACGGTGGGGGCCAGCGGGAGGAAGGAGGACGGCGTGTTGTTCGTCAACGCAACAGAAGCAGGGACGTAGGCGATGCCCGGCACCCGATCGACCACCTCGAGGGTGATGGTGGTGCTGGAGGACCCCCCGCTGTTGTTCGCCCATACCGTGTAGGTCCACATCGGCCACAATTCCGTCGCGACACCGGTCACGGTGCCGATGGCTGCATCGAAGGAAAGGCCGTTTGGCAGGCTGGCGTTGATGGCCCACGAGGTCACGTCGCCCGGACCGGTTATGCTCGGCACCAGCGGGAGGCTGGGGGAGGCGGTGTTGTTGACCAACACCACGGAGGCAGGGACGTACGCCACCGAAGGCACTTGGTCCACGACCTCGATGGTCACCGTGGCTGAGGTCGAGCCACCGCTGTTGTTCGCCCAAATGGTGTAGGTCCACGAGGGCCACAAATCGGTCGGCGTGCCCCAGAAGGTCCCGTTCGTCGTACCGAAGGACACTCCTGCCGGCAAGGAATCGCTGATGGCCCACGAGGTGATCTCCCCCGGACCGCTCAAGGTCGCCGTCAGCGGGAGGTCGGGTGAAGCGGTGTTGTTGCGCAGGGAGAGGGCTGCAGGCGTGTAGGAGAGGGCGGGCACCTCGTCCACCACGATGATGGTGACCGTGGCTGAGGTCGAGCCACCGCTGTTGTTCGCCCAAATGGTGTAGGTCCACGAGGGCCACAGTTCGGTCGGCGTGCCCCACATCGTCCCGTTGCTGGTACCGAAGTTGAGGCCGGCCGGCAGGGAGGCGTTGATCTCCCAGGAGGTGATTTCACCTGGTCCCGTCAGCGTGGCTTCGAGCGGCAGGTCGCTGCTCGCCGTGTTGTTCGTGAGTTGCAGGTCGCTTGCCGTGTAGGAGAGGACCGGCACCTCGTCCACCACGCTGAGGTTGAAGTAGCCATACACCGTTCCTCCGCTGTTCAACGCCGACAATCGATAGGCCGTGGTGGGCCAAACTTGGGTCGGCGTACCCCAAATGGTGCCGTTGTTGTTGTTGAAGTACAAACCGTTTGGCAGGCTGGAGTTCAGCGCCCAGAGGGTGATCTGCCCCGGACCGTTGACGCTCGGGACCAACGGAAGGTCGCTTGACGAGGTGTTCTTGGTCAAGACGAGCGTGTTGGGGGTGTACGCGACGCTGCTCGGGAGCTGGTCGTTGACGGTGAGGTTGAGGTACAGCAGGACGGAGCCGCCCGAATTGTTCGCCCAAATCAGGTAGGCCGTCCTGTACGACAACGCTGTTGGTGTTCCATAGATGGTGCCGTTGTTGGTGCCGAAAGTCAAACCGGCCGGCAGGCTTGCGTTGATGGCCCACGACGAGATCTCTCCAGCACCCGTCAACGTTGGCACGAGCGGAAGGTCGCTGCTGACCGTGTTGTTGGTCAGCGTGAGGTTGGATGGAGCGTACGTCACGTTTGGAAGCGCGTCAATGACCCGTATGGAGAACATGTAGGTGGATGAACCTGCGCTGTTGTAGACCTTCACAGTGTAATTCGTCCATTGAGGTTGAACAACAACCGGCGTGCCCCATATTGTCCCGTTGACTGGGCTGAATTGCAGCCCTTGAGGCAGGGTACCAACGATGTTCCATCCACCGTTGATGGTTCGGTGGGTCTCGTTGGTGACACCACGAACAGGAGTTGAACTGCTGGAGGTTGAATTCAATCCGAAGTTTTCATCGCCTCCACTATATCCCCAACACTGGATTTCACCCGTACTCAACAGCGCACACGCCGTGTCCGTATCGAGGGCGACGCTGACAGTTGAAACATTGGTTCCGACATCAACGATGCCGGGAGTGTATGAATCAGCGGCTTGGAAACCGTTGTTGTTGCCCCAACAAAGCAGTGAGCCGTTGGTAGCGATACCGCATGTCTCACCAAACAAGGTATGAAGGCTGGCAAAGGTTGTGTTCGCGCCCAAACCGGTCACGTTCACTGGGGTTGAACGGGCTGTGGCGGTGCCGTCGCCGACCATGCCGTAGTCGTTTCTGCCCCAACACGATGCACCGCCTTCGTGGTAGGCTACGCAGGTACCAAGCCATCCTGCGCTCACGGTCGAGATCGTGCGCGTTCCAAGGTCAGCGTAGACGCCGAAAGGCCTGTAGGTGGTGGTTCCATCACCGAGTTGATAGTAATCGTTGTCGCCGAAACACATCAGTGAATTGTTATCGAGGAGCGCACAAGCGTGGAATGCTCCGACGGCGATTTGAACAACGGAACGGGTTGAAGGAAGGATTGACACACTGGTTGGAAGGGCAAGCGAAGTGGTGTTCCCTTGCCCCAAGTTGCCCCAAGCCCCGAGGCCCCAACATTGCATGTCACCATCGGAGAGAAGCACACAAGCCGTATCGTAGCTGACTTGCAGTTGAGTGACCGAGGCACTGCCACCCAGACCTGAAATGAATCGAGGCGGAATGATCCCGTCGCCGGCCCAATGACTCAATATTCTTGATTCATTTGAATCTCCCCAGCAAACAACAGAACTGTTGTCCAAGAGCGCGCAGGCAACTTCAGCGCCGACGGCAACACCTGTCGCAAATCGACCCAGTGGCATCGGTACGATGGTCGGCTCCAAGGAGTCGGATGTTGACGCTGTGGCATTGATTCGACCGTGTTCGTTCTGGCCCCAGCAGAGGACGGTTCCGTTCTCGGTCAACGAACAGAACGCATCAGAGAAACCAGCAATCCCATCACCCCCATTCGAGATGTTACCGCCGGAATTTGTTGCAACATAACTCACCGAACTTGCGTTGACTATGAGTGTCACGTTGGTGACGTTGTAGGAGATATTTGGCGCCAAAACGCTCACCTTGAGCCAAATGGTAGTGTTTGTACTCCCGCTACTGTTGTTCGCCCACACGGTGTAGGTGGTGTTGGTCCACACCTCGGTTGGTGTCCCTGAAATGACGCCGGTACTGGTGTTGAACGTCACGCCTTGAGGCAACGCAGCTGAAAGTTCCCAAGAGGTGATGTCGCCCGCGCCGGTCAACACCGGCGACATCGTCGTCATCGTCGTATCGAGGGTGGTGTTCTGACCGTTTGGAGTGTAGGACAATGGTGGAGGTGACGTCCACGCGACGGACGGCGAGCCCTCGGGGCTGAGTTCAGATTTTGGGTAGGACCACCCCTGCATCGCACCGATGTACGAGGTCTGGGCGAGCGCGAGCATCAGCACCGAGAGCACAATGGCGCGGCCCTGCTGCTTGTCCAAGCGATCACCCTCATTGTTCGGTGATCGCCTTCGCTTGCTCAACCCAGCCGGCGACCTTGCCCGACGCCCCAACGGCCTCCCCGAGGGAGGACAGGCCGTCCTCGTCGAGCGCGAGCAGGTCCGCAACTGAGGTCACGCCGGCGAGTTCGAGTTTCGCGATCATCGCCGGTCCGACGCCCTTCAGGTCCGAGAGCGACGCGGTTGGTGCGTCTCCGCTTGGGTCGCCCTCAGCGTCACCATCGCCCTCGGCTTCCGGTTCCGCTGCAGGGCTCGGCGCTTCCTCATCGGCATTGTCGTCCGACGTGGCCGCTACTGTTTCGGCGGCGGGCTCAGGTTCAGCGCCTTCCTCAGCGGTCTCCTCTGCATTGGCGTCGGATTCAGCCTCAGACGTGCCTTCGGCGTCCTCCAATGTGTGCGCTGATTCGTCAACATCGCCTGCAGCCTCCGCACCGTCAGCGTCGGCCCCGTCGTCCGCTGCTCCCTCGGCGGAGTGTTCAGCGATCTCGCGTTCGATGCGCTCTTCCTTGTCGGCACGAAGCGCTTCTTCGTCGAGCCCGTCAAGCGCGGCCCCGTTGCCTTCGTCGAATGCATCATCGGCATGACCGTCGTCTGCAGCGGCCTCGGCCTGCTTTTCGGCCTTCTTCAGGGCCTTTTCTGCCTGCTTGAGGGCCTTCGCTTCGGCACGGGCCTCAGCCTCCGCTTCTGCCAGCGCTTTCGCAGCCTCGATTTTCTCCTGTTCCGCCTGACGCTTGGCCTCGGCTTCCTCGGCCAGCGCCGCGACCTCTTCCTCCACCTCAGCCGCCGTCTCCTTCGCTGCCGCACGGGTGGTGGCTTCGAGTTCGTCCAGCGCGAGGCGCTCGGCCTTCTCCTCCTCAACGAGGGCGTCTTCGGCGGCCGTTCGCTCCGCGAGGGCTTCCTCTTGCTTCATCCCCGCGGCAACGGCGGCCTCAAACCGCGACATGATGGAGGCGCGTTCGCCGGTTCGGCGCACCTGGTTCGCTTCAAACGCAGCCCGTGCTTCAAGGAATTCACGGGCTTCCTTCATGTGCACCTCCCACGCAAGGTGGACGCGGTGCTTCCCCAGGGCGCCAAGGAAGTGGTATTGTTCTCCTTCGAGGGAAAGGTGCTCGCTGTCATCAAAGACAAGGTGGAAGGCAAGCCTCCCGTCGAGGCCGACCTTCAGGTCGAGGCCCGGCGGCGCGGTGCGGTCGACGGGCACGGCCTTGAACCGACCTTTGTTGACCTCATCGTTGAGGTCCTCAAGCCGCACGATGCTTCCGGGGATCAGGTTGCTCGCCATGATGGCCTCGGACGTCTGAATCAACCCCCCGGGAGGGACCAAGCGGCAACCGCGCACCACATAGGGTTCCTCCTCGCTGCCCGTCCCTCGCATGAACGACGGCTCGCTGGAGAGCATGTCCGCCGAGGGCGCATCTGCACGGCCCGCAGAGCGTGTGTACAGCATCCCGGCGCCGACGATGAGGGCCGCGATGAGCACGGCGACGTACCACGCCACGACCTGAGCAACGAGCACAGCGACGACCGCGGCGGCACCGACGAGCACCCAAGGTTGGTCCCGTTCGCTCACGCTCGCCACCATGAGGAAACCACGCAGGCTCGCTTCTTCAGCCTTGGCCCGTTCACACCCTCAAACAAGACCGCAGCGCATCGATTCATCGACCATCACGCATGCTTCTGATGCGCAAGGTTTCGGGCCTGCTTGGCCCATTCGTCGCGCTTCACGCGTCCGGGGAAGAACTCGATGGCGACGTTGACCTCCTCTTCGATCTCCGGCGTCATGCTGCCCACCTGATGGAAGGTGAAGATGCCCAAGGCGTGCAACTTGTCCTCGATGAAGGGCCCGATGCCCTTGATGCGTTGCAGGTCGTCGGCCACGGTCACGGTCGCCAAGGCCGCGAAGGCCCGCTTGAGTCCCGTCACGCCGGTTAGGCGCCGACCGTCCTTGCCGGTCCAGGCGATGTGCATGCCACCGTCTGCGTCCGAAATGAAGGCCTCGCCCTGCTCAGCAAAGCGGGATGCGTCCTCGACGTCGAGCGCTTCGGCGCCCTTCTTTACGGGCTCTGCGACGCCGCTGCTCGCGGCGACGCCAATGGTTCCGAAATCGATGCTCTTGGACTTCTCCGCCACGCGGATGAGTTCTTCCTCCCGCTTCCGGGCCTTCTCGTCGAGATCGGCGAGGCGCTTTCGACGCTCCTCAAGCTCGGCTTCCATCTTCGCCTGACGCGCTTCGGCTTCGGCTTCGGCTTGACGGCGGCGCTCGGCTTCGGCCGCTTCGGCCTCTGCTGCTGCTTTCGCCTTCATCTCGGCAGCCTCTTGCTCGGCCTGTTCCTTCGCAGCCTTCGCTTCGGCTTCCGCCTTGGCCTTCGCTTCAGCGGCTTCTGCCTCGGCCTTCGCCTTGGCTTCTGCAGCCTCTTGCTCAGCCTGTTCCTTCGCGGCCTTCGCTTCGGCTTCCGCCTTGGCCTTCGCTTCTGCAGCCTCCGCCTCGGCCTTCGCCTTGGCTTCCTCCGCTTCACGCTTGGCCTGCGCCTTCAGTTCCTCGGCCTCGGCCGCCGCCTGCGCCTTGGCTTCGGCGATCTCCTTCTCGGCCTTCGCCTTGGCTTCGGCAGCCTCGGCTTCCGCCTTGGCTTTGGCCTCGGCTGCAGCGGCGGCATCGGCTTCCGCCTTGGCCTTCTTGTCCGCGGCTTCCTTCGCCTCAGCGTCCGCCTTGGCCTTCGCCTCAGCCTTGGCTGCCGCGGCAGCCGTCTCGGCAGCAAGCCGGGCCTCAGCGTCGCCACCTTCGTCCTCTTCCTCGGCCTCACCTTCGATCTCGATCTCCCAGAGGACGTAGACCGAAGCCCGTCCGAACTTCAGACGGCCTTCGTAGGTCGAGCCCTCCGGGCTCGGTGCGGCGACGTCGTCGAAGACAAGCCGCACGAGGAGCGTGCCCTCGTCGTCGGCCACGAGCCGGGTTGACGGGGCTTCGTCGTCCTTCAGGTCCACCATCGCAAAGCGACCTTCACCGCTGGGCGAGGACAGGTCCTCGAGTTCCACGGTGATGTTTGGCGTCATGCCATGGAAGCGGATGGTCTGTTCCGACTGAACGCTGCCGCCCGATTCGACGGAGGCACCGACCAGCGCCCATGGGTGTTGCTTGGTGCCCTCGCCCTTGCCGGCTTCGGGAGCGACGATGGTGCGCTCTGGCTCAGGCCCGATCACACGTTCGCGCAGGAAGAACAGCAGGAGCAACAGCAGCAGCAGAAGGAGGCAGCAGAGCCACCACGGGAATCCTGTTGCGCCGTCCTCGACGGGGTCCTCAGCGAGGACGCAGTCCGGCTCCTGGGCCGCCGTCGGGTCTGGGACATCGGAGGCGTCCTTGGGGTCGGTGCCGCACGTGGACTCAAGCGCGTCCTGCACGCCGTCGCCGTCGTCGTCGGCGTCCGCCA
>Ga0181578_10003035_pt1 | contig 15418 bp, 13 predicted proteins | sample 071ome_21_FD_148659 | JGI IMG/M metagenome (GOLD analysis project Ga0181578, IMG submission 148659) | Coastal salt marsh microbial communities from the Groves Creek Marsh, Skidaway Island, Georgia - 071401CT metaG (spades assembly) | ecosystem: Environmental > Aquatic > Marine > Intertidal zone... | reverse complement strand
TGATTACCGGCACACCACGGTGGAGGCCCTCCTTGAGAACGAAGAAAACTCGTTTGATGTGGTCTGTTGTCTTGAAATGCTCGAGCACGTTCCTGACCCCGCCTCAGCGATAGAGGCCTGTTCAAAACTTGTGCGCCCAGGCGGCAATATTTTCTTTTCCACCATAAACCGTAACTTGAAGTCTTTCGTGTTTGCTATCGTTGGCGCCGAATATGTTCTCTCGCTGCTTCCCCGGGGCACGCACGATTACAAAAAATTTATTCGCCCATCTGAGCTTGATGGTTGGGCGAGATCTGCTCGGTTATCGCTTTCTTCCATCACGGGTATGCATTACAACCCGATCACCAAGCGTTACACCCTGGGCGACGGCGTTGACGTCAACTATCTCTGCCACTATTCAAGCCCTGCCGCTCCCGAAACAATCCATGGCGATTTTTGAGAACGGACAGCCTCCGCGACATGTCCTGTTTGACCTTGATGGCACGCTGGCGGATACCGCCCCGGATCTGGTAGCAGCCCTCAACCACACCCTGCGTTCGCTTGGTCATAGCGAAGTAGACCTTGGCGTCGCGCGCTGGTGGGTCGCAGATGGTAGCGTTGGACTAATTCAAAACGGTTTGAAAATTACAAAAGAAGAGGCCCGCAGTAGTCCGCATCGCCAGAGCCTGCTCGAGGAGTACTTCCGAAACCTCTGCACACAGACAGAACTCTTCCCCGGTATCCGCGACGTATTGGCGGGGCTCGAGAAGAGAAACATCCCCTGGGGCATTGTTACCAACAAGCCGCAACGCTTCACCAAACCACTGCTGGCGGCGCTCGGACTGGATGCCCGTCCGGGCAGCGTGGTCAGCGGCGATACGCTTAGCCAGTCGAAGCCTCATCCCGCGCCATTGCAGTTGGCTTGCGAAGAAATGGGGGTGCCGCCCGACGCCGGAGTAATGATCGGTGACGACCTTCGGGATATTGATGCCGGACGCGCGAGCGGAATGCGGACCATCGCGGTAACCTGGGGATACCGTCCCGCAGATCAAGCGAAAAACTGGGGCGCTGATCGGATTGCCCTTAATCCTGCCGAGTTGTTTTCGGTGATGGGGCTCTAGTCAGAACCGCTTAGCCTGCTTCACTGATAGATTGCGGTGATGGATTTCACTGACCGTCACCCTAGAGTCTCACAAAATCAAGGCGTCACTGCGATGGGTGGCGCGACCACAGGGAAGTGTCTCAAATGTCCGTCACCTAAGATTAACCGCGGCGGCGGGCGCCCCGGTTCCCCCGGGGCGCTTTTTGTCGACTCAGTGAATCAAATTTTATTCACAGCCGAACCAACGTTCTCGGCATTCGCTTTAGGAAGCGTTCGCTCCCAACGCGGCTTCTAACTGCGGTATTGCCTCGAACAAATCTGCAACCCAACCATAGTCTGCGACCTGAAAAATTGGTGCTTCTTCATCTTTGTTGATCGCGACGATAATCTTGGAGTCTTTCATCCCGGCGAGGTGCTGGATGGCCCCAGAAATACCTACTGCGATATAGACATTGGGGGCGACTACCTTGCCTGTTTGGCCAACCTGGTAGTCGTTGGGAACATACCCGGCATCCACCGCAGCACGCGATGCGCCCACTGCGGCACCGAGTTTGTCTGCCAAGGTTTCCAGCATGGCAAAGTTTTCCGAACTCTGCATACCCCGACCGCCCGAAACGATAATATCTGCCGTAGTGAGCTCCGGGCGCTCCGAACGAGTGAGCTCTTCCCCTGCAAATGTCGACAACTGGGCATCAATTCCGCCAGATACATCCTCCACCGGGGCTGCCCCGCCAAATTCGGCAGCCTCAAACGACGTAGTGCGAACGGTGATGAGCTTCAGAGCGTCATTGGATCGGACCGTTGCCATCGCGTTACCGGCATAAATCGGCCGGACAAAGGTATCCTCACTCTCGATACCGCTGATGTCGGAAATCTGTTGCACATCGAGAATCGCTGCAGCCCGGGGGAGAAGATTTTTCCCATAAGTCGTCGCTGGGGCGAGCACATGCGAATAATTCCCCGCCAGAGACTGCACCAGCGGTGCCATATTTTCCGCCAGGCCATCCGATAACGCGGCATCGTCCGCCTTGAGTACCCGGGCGACCCCAGCGATAGTGGCTGCTTCATCGGCAGCACCCTGACAGTCGCTGCCGGCGATCAGGACATCGATGTCACTGCCGAGTGCCTTGGCAGCCGTCACGACATTCAATGTAGACGGCCTAAGCGCCGTGTTATCGTGTTCTCCAATAACCAGAATACTCATCAGATCACCTTTGCCTCGTTTCGCAATTTTTCGACCAGTTCATCCGCGCTCTCTACTCTGACACCTGCCGCTCGGCCTGGGGGTTCCAATACCCGGAGGACTTCCAGTCTCGGGGAGACATCGATGCCCAACTCCTCGGGGGTGTGGGTATCCAGGGGTTTTTTCTTTGCCTTCATGATGTTTGGCAAGGAGGCATAGCGAGGTTCATTGAGCCGAAGATCCACAGTGATCACGGCAGGGGCGGCCAGGTCGATATTCTCCAGGCCACCGTCGACCTCTCGGGTCACCTTGACGGTTGACCCCTCTATCGACAACTTTGAGACAAACGAGCCGATCGACCAGTTGAGCAGTCCGGCCAGCATCTGTCCCGTCTGGTTATTGTCCCCGTCGATTGCCTGCTTGCCCAGGATAATCATCCCGGGATCTTCTTTCTCGGCCACCGCCTTCAGCAACTTGGCGATTGCCAACGGTTCCGGGATCGGATCCGTTTCGATCAATATGGCTCGATCGGCCCCCATTGCAAGTCCCGTTCGCAGAGTCTCCTGACTCTGACTCGGGCCGACGGCTACGACAATCACTTCATCTGCCGTACCGGACTCTCGCATCCGAATGGCTTCCTCGACTGCAATTTCGCAGAAGGGATTCATCGCCATTTTGACATTGTTCAACTCGACACCACTATTATCCGCCTTAACACGAACCTTAATGTTGGCATCGATCACGCGCTTGATTGGAACAAGTACTTTCATGCTGTCACATCTCGTGGTTATTTCTGCAATCACTTTCCTGACGCTGATCGAGCTAGTCCCGTTTAAGTCGCGCCAGACCTTGGATGGCGTATTCTATTTTCGCTATTGAGCCGAGTCTACGGTCTGTTGACACCCAAAGCCTTTAAAAGCGCCAGATTTCTGTGCAATTCCGTCGCACCGCAGCCGGCGCATCGACCCGGATCCCTTCTGGCTGCCGGTCAAGACTATTTGAGTGTCGTTCTTCTAAAATCCCCTTTCACGCGTGGGCTTGATAATCCTATTAATAAAACCGGTATCCAGTCATGAGTCAGGAACGACGACGAACACGAGGCAGTGCGCGCTCTGCGAAGCGCGCCAAACGCGCAGGCGTCACACGAGCGGGCATTCCCTACATCACCCGCCGGATCCCGCCGTACGAGCTCGCCAGCGAAGAGCTGCTTGAATTGATTGAAACCAATGCCGAGACGCTCCTCGCCGAGACCGGCATTGATTTTCGCGATGATCCCGACGCCCTAGCCCGCTTTAAAGAGGCTGGCGCCCAGATTGACGGGGAACGTGTTCGCTTCCCCAAAGGCATGTGCCGGTCGATCATCAACGCCAGCGCACCAAACGAGTACACACAGTTCGCACGAAACCCGGAGCGTAGCGTTCGCATCGGGGGCGATCATTGCGTTTTGGTCCCGGCCTATGGGCCCCCTTTTGTGCATGACCTTGACCAAGGCAGGCGCTACGCCACCCTGGCCGACTTCGAGAACTTTGTGCGTCTGGCTTATCTCAGTCCGTCACTTCATCACTCCGGGGGAACCGTTTGTGAGCCAGTGGATATCCCGGTGAATAAACGACACCTCGATATGGTCTACAGCCACCTCAAGCTGTCGGATAAACCGTTCATGGGCTCCGTGACGGAACCGAGCCGGGCGCAGGACACTGTCGATATGGCGAAAATCGTATTCGGTGCCGAATTCGTCGATCAAAACTGTGTCATCACCAGTTTGATTAACGCGAATTCGCCGATGACGTTTGATGCCACGATGTTGGGCGCAGCGCGTGTTTATGCCGAAAACAACCAGGCAACCGTGATCTCGCCGTTCATTCTGGCCGGCGCGATGTCGCCGGTCACCGTTGTAGGGACCTGCACCCAGATCCTGGCCGAGGCGATGGCCGGCATTTGCTTTACACAACTCGTCAGGCCTGGGGCGCCGGTAATTTTCGGCACCTTTTCGAGCGCCGTTTCGATGCAATCCGGGGCTCCGACTTTCGGAACACCCGAACCCAGCATGGTGATTTTTATCTGTGCTGCTCTGGCCCGCCGTCTGGGGGTGCCCTTTCGTAGCGGGGGCGGCTTGTGCGCCTCCAAGTTGCCCGACGCGCAAGCAGCCTATGAGTCAGCCAACACCCTTCAAAGTGCGATGCTCGCCGGTGTCAACTTCATGCTGCATACCGCCGGGTGGCTGGAAGGCGGGTTGGCTATGGGCTATGAGAAGTTCATCCTCGATGCTGATCAAGCCGGCATGATCGAAGTCTTTCTTTCCGGAGTTGATGATTCAGTGAATGGCCAAGCCATGGAGGCGCTTGCTGAAGTAGGCCCTGGAAACCATTTTCTCGGGTGCGGCCACACACAGGCGAATTTTGAAACTGCGTTTTATCGATCCACCACGGCCGACAGCAACAGTTTTGAGCAGTGGGAGTCCGAGGGTGCACTGGATGCTGCGCAACGGGCCAACGCAACCTGGAAACAGATGCTCGCCGACTATGAGCCTCCTGCTATTGACGAAGGCGTTGACGAGGGGCTACGCGACTTTATCTCGGAGAAAAAGAACGCGGTCCCTGACTCCAACGTGTAGTCTGCACCCTCTCCTCACAGCACGGCTGTATTAACTCAGGCGAACTCGACGATTACCCGGCGGTTCTGTTTGCCCTTCTTTTCGATCTTGGAAACCCGCACCTCTCCAATTTCTCCTGAGCGGGCAACATGCGTCCCGCCACAAGGCTGAAGATCAATCTGCTCAAACTCCACCAGACGCACCTCACCCTGCCCCATCGGCGGACTCACTGACATTGTGCGTACCAATTCGGGTTGGGATTGAAGTTCCTCATCGGTAATCCATCTGAAATGTCTCGGTTTATCCTGCTGGACTAATTTATTCAGCGCATCGGTGAGCGCTTCTTTATCGATTGGCTCTGGCAGATCAAAATCCAAACGCGCCCGACCCTCGCTCACCGAACCGCCGGTAACCGGAGCGTCAATCACCGCACAAAGCATATGCATACAGCTATGCATTCGCATGAAGCCGTAGCGCCTCTCCCAATCGATACGGGCGGTCACCTCCGCACCCAATTCAGGCAACGATTCCTCCTCATCGAGCATGTGCAAATGGGCTCCGGTTTCACGGTGCGAAATCGTATTGACTATCTTTTTTGTGCTGCCATCCGAAAGGATCAGTACGCCGGTATCCCCCGGTTGCCCGCCTCCCTGGCAGTAGAAAACACTACGATCCAATGTCACGCCATGATCCACTATGCCGGTCACCTTTGCCGTGCATTCTTTCAGATAAGGATCTTCGTTATAAAGTTTTTCGGTTGCGGTCATCTCACACCTTTACCCTTGCTGAACGCGGATCATACATGGGCGACAGGCTCGCTCTCGCACTAACACGCTCTCCCGCCACTTCGATCTCCCAAGTCCCTTCCGATACGAACGCGCTGTCAATAGCCTCATGATTTTCGACATAACCCAAGCCGACGCAGCCACCCAGGGTGTGCCCGTACATTCCTGAAGTCGTTCTACCGACGCGCTGTCCATCCCTCCATATAGGTTCCTCGTGATAGAGCATTGCCAATGGCTCCTCTAGAACAAACTGGACCATTCGCCTGGTAAGAGGCTCGTCCACGGCCCGCAACAGGGCTTCGCGCCCTATGAATCCCCCCGGCTTATCCAGGGCCACTGCAAACCCCAGCCCGGCCTGGAACGGATTATCCTCAGGCCCGATGTCATGCCCCCAATGACGATACGCCTTTTCAATCCTCAGGCTGTTGAGCGCGTGCAGCCCGGCGGGCTGTAAGCCCACTGCCTCGCCGACCTCCATCAGACGGTCGAAGACTCCCAGAGTGAATTCCGTCGGGATATATAGCTCCCATCCAAGCTCTCCTACGTACGAAATGCGTGTCGCCCGGACCAGGGCGTAACCCATTTCGATCTCCTGGGACGTTCCGAAAGGAAAAGCGGCATTGGAGAGATCTGCTGGCGTGAGGGACTGCAGTGCTTCGCGGGATTTTGGCCCCATCACGCTCAACACGCTGTATCCGCCTGTCACATCTGTCGCAAAGACGTGCTCGTCAGTACGAATACTGCTTCTCAGCCAATGTAGGTCGCGCGTCTGCGACGCAGCAGCAGTGACCACAAGATATTCATCTTCGCTCAATCGGGTCACTGTCAGATCTGCCTCGATACCGCCTTGTTCATTAAGCCATTGGGTGTAAACCACCCGACCTGGCTCGACAGCCATGCTATTCGCACTTACCCGATCGAGCAGCTTGCAGGCATCCCGGCCTTGAACAAGGTATTTGCCAAAAGAACTCATATCGAAAACGCCCACGTTCTCGCGCACCGCCTGATGTTCCCGACCGGAGTGTTCGAACCAGTTTTGCCGACCGTAGCTGTACTCATAAACTGGCTCAATCCCTGATGGGGCAAACCAGTTCGCGCGCTCCCAGCCAGCAGTCTCACCAAAACAGGCGCCCAAATCCCCTAGGCGTTGATGCAGCGCTGAAGTGCGCACGCCTCGCGCTGTTTCCGGCTGACGGAAAGGCCAGTGCATGGCATACAACAGGCCAAGAGCCTCCACGGTTCGGTCGTGGAGATACTGCTGGTTGACCTGAAAAGGCATCATCCGCCGAGCGTCTACATCCCAAAGATCCATCGGCGGGGACCCGTTAACTATCCATTCGGCCAACACCTTGCCCGCACCGCCCGCTGATTGAATACCAATCGAATTGAATCCAGCCGCCAGAAAGAAGTTCGGTACCTCTACCGAAGGGCCGAGCCAGTAACGGTTGTCGGGCGTAAAGCTCTCAGGCCCATTGAAGAAGATCTTGATTCCGGTCTCACCGAGCACCGGAATTCTCTCGATTGCACAACTCAGTTGCTCCTCGATGTGCTCGACGTCTTCCGGCAAAGTCCCAAATTCAAAATCTTCTGGGATACCTTCCATGCCCCACGGTTTCGCCACGGGCTCGAACATCCCGACCATCATCTTGCCGGCATCTTCTTTATAGTAGTTACACACCGAGGGTTCCCGAACCACCGGAAGGTCTCTCGGAAGATCTGGAATAGGTTCGGTAACCACATAAAAATGTTCCGCGGCATGAAGAGGTACCGAAACGCCTGCCTTCAAACCGAGGGTTCTCCCCCACATCCCGGCGCAATTGACCACGGTCTCGCAAGCGACTCGGCCCTGATTGGTCACAACGGCGCTAACCCTGCCTCCCTCTTTCTCGAAAGACTCAACGGTGACGCCCTCAAAGATCCGCACGCCTTTATCCCGGGCACCCCGCGCCAACGCCTGCGTCGTATCGGTAGGGTTCGTCTGGCCATCCCGCGGGAGAAAAACGGCGCCGACAAGGTTCTCGGTGGACATGATCGGATAAAGATCGAGCGCTTCTTTGGGGCTGACGACTTCGACTTCAAGCCCAAAACAACTTGCCATGGACGCGCCCCGTTTAAGTTCCTCGAACCGCTCGGCGTCTGTTGCAAGACTGAGGGATCCATTCTGACGAAAGCCGGTTGCCTGTCCCGTCAGGTTCTCAAGGTCCGCGTAGAGATTGGTGGTGTACTGGGCCAACCTTGTCAGGTTCTGCGTAGCCCGCAACTGCCCCACCAGTCCGGCTGCGTGCCAGGTTGTGCCACTGGTCAATGACTTACGTTCCAATAACACAACGTCCTTGATCCCTAGCTCCGCCAGGTGATAAGCGACGCTACACCCTACGACACCCCCACCGATGATAACGATCTGTGCCTGATCTGGAAAATCCACTGCCATCCTGCCTCCGATAAGCTTCAAAATAAGGTCGCGATTGAAGCCGGGTTCTTAATCCCTGCCCCCAAGTCTGCTTAGGAGCTCAATGCCCGCGAGTGTATCAAAGGACATTGAAAGAGATCCTTTTCTTGCCGCAAGAATCGGGTTGCGCTGCCTTGGGCGCAAACTTATTCTTCGCGGGTATGCAAAAGACTGTCAAACCGCCTGACTCGGACTACGTGCGGGTTGCTAAGGCCTTGGAATTCCTGCGGACACATTCGCGTGAGCAACCCACTCTGGCCGAAACCGCAGCTGCTGCGAAACTGAGTCCCCACCATTTCCAGAGACTCTTTAAACGTTGGGTGGGTATCAGTCCCAAAAAGTATCTGCAGTCCCTGACGCTGACGGACGCCCAGAGACAGCTACGCAGCGGCGAGACCGTCCTAAATACCGCCCTGAATGCTGGTCTGTCCGGATCCGGGCGTCTGCACGACCTGTTTGTCTCCCTCCAGAGCATGACGCCAGCGGAATACCGCGATCAGGGGGCCGGGCTTACGATTGGTTTCGGGATTCACAACAGTCCTTTCGGAATCTGCCTGTTGGGTGTAACGGCGCGGGGCATCTGTTGGCTATCTTTTGAAAAAGCCCAAACAGATCCCTCGCAGATCCTTCTCCCCCTTAAAGAGACCTGGCCCAGCGCCCGCCTCACCCCTGCTCGGAAAGAAACGGCTGACCTTCTTAGGCAAATTTTTCCCGGCCAGGGATTGCCACCGCGCGGTCCATTGACGCTATTGGTCCATGGAACAGATTTTCAGGTCCGAGTCTGGCGAGCACTCCTGGGGATCCCTCTCGGAACAACGATGACTTATGGCGACTTGGCGGCCGATATCAAGAAACCGAAAGCCGTTCGCGCTGTCGGGACAGCTGTTGGCCACAATGCAATCTCATTTCTCATCCCCTGTCACCGAATCATTCGCTCTGACGGCGGCATTGGCGGCTACCGATGGGGAAGCCCGAGAAAAGAGGTCATGCTTGAATGGGAGCAGATCCGCCTGTTGGATAAATGAAGTGGGGCTCGCTAAGGCAGGGTTCAAGCTTAGAAAATCAGATTCAACATGACCATCATGATCACCAGAAACAGAATGGTCATGATACCGCCCGCCCGCATAAAGTCCGCAACACGATAACCCCCGGGGCCCATGATCAGCGCGTTTACCTGGTGTGTTGGGATCAGAAAAGAGTTAGAGGTTGCAATTGCTACCGTCAATGCGAAGACCGCAGGATCAGCCCCTGCTCCAATCGCAATATTGACCGCCAAGGGCACCAGCAAGACTGTCGCCCCAACGTTGGACATCAGCAAGGTAAATATCGTCGCGAGCACGGCAATACTCGCCTGCAGCACCCAAATCGGAACGTCTCCCAGCACTATCAGCGTCTGCTGGGCCACCCAGGCGGCCGTGCCCGTCGCCTCCATTGCGAGCCCGAGGGGAATCAGGCTGGCAAGCAAAAATACACTTTGCCAGCCAATCGACTGATAAGCCTCATCGACGCGGATGACACCACTGATGATCATTCCGATCGCCCCAGTCATCAGCGCGACCGACAGCCTTAGCTCGGTAAACAGGATGAGCCCAAGCGCAATCAAAAAAAAGATGAGAGCGTGGGGAAGTTTTTCCGGACGGGTATCCTCGCGCGGAAAGTCTGTCACAACCGCAAAGTCCTTATTCTTTGCAATCGGAGCCACATCCTGCCAGCGGGCATGCAATACAAGTGTATCCCCTGCTTGAAGTACAAATTCGGGCAACTGCCGATCAATTACTTCGTCAATTCGGAAAATCGCCAGGACCGTTGCGCCGTATCTTTGCCGTAGGGACACCTCACGAATTGACTTCCCGATGAGATTGGAATCGGGAGGCACAACAACCTCTACAATTCCCGCTGCGGTCGGGCTGAGCAACTCCGAGAAGACGTCCATCTCCCTCTTGAGCTCCAAAGCGTTCTCGGCACAGAAATGTTGCACCGAATCCATGGGTCCCATGATGGCGAGATCCGTCCCCGGCCAAAGCTCAGTTTCTCCCGACGGTGCAACGGTAAATTTATCGCCGGTTCGCACCGCAACGATCCAACCGCCCCGCCCCGCACTGTCGATGTCAGAAAGCGACCCGCCGGCTAGGGGGCTGTCCTCTGTGACCCGCGCCTCGAATACCTGTCCCGAGATTCCATACACTTCCGAAAAGTATTGAAGGGTGCTGCCCGATTCCTGAGGCTTGTCTTTGACCACTGGCAACACAAACCGGCCGAGAAGCACGAAGTAAAGGATGCCGCTCAGCAACATCACTACCCCGATGGGGGAAACAGAAAACAACGAAAACGTCTCCATCGGGGCGACGGCGTCCGGCAAATTACGGTTTGAGGTCTCAATCAGGTCGTTGAGCAGGATCAGAGGGCTTGACCCAACCATTGTCATCGTCCCGCCTAAAATCGCGCAAAATCCCATCGGCATGAGCAGTCGGGAAATCGGCAGATTGCCCCGCCGCGCAATCCGGGTCACGACGGGGAGAAAAAGTGCCGCGGCGCCGATGTTCTGCATGAAACTGGAGATGACTCCTACGGTGGCAGAGATGACCGTAATAATCCGGCTCTCCGTCCTGCCCCCATATTTCAGGATCTTTCCCGCCAATTGACTCATGATCCCGGTCTTATCAAGACCAGCACCAATGATCATTACGGCGATGATGGAAATAACGGCGTTACTGGAGAATCCATCGAATAAATTGCCGATCGGGACAAGTCCCGCATACCCGGGCAACATACTGGTGAGGCCCAGCAACACCATGATGCCCACCGCCGCCACATCGACCCGGACAATTTCGAATGCGAACAGAAAGATCGTTATAGCCAGTATCGCCATCACCGCAACCATCTCTGCGGTGAGTACAATAGTCTCTGTCAAAGAGCCTCCCGATACTGTTTTCTTGAGCCGCCAGCCGAATAGCATGCGGACACTACTTTCGTCATTATAGCATTCGGTTACATGTATCTTTCGGGGGCGGTCATCCAAAATATTTATATCCGCTTCCTATGCCGCTTATCTTTCTGCCCACGAACCTCATTTTTTAGTGACCCTTATCGGTGAGACTCCGGGAGCCATTTCATGCCGAGACCGGTTAGAAGCCCCTTTCATATCAGATACCTTGGGAGTTGGATCGCCCTAGGCTTGCTGCGGCTTCTGAGCCTGGTGCCTCTGCCGATACTCTCCCATCTGGGCACGGGTCTTGGGGACCTCCTGCGGATCGTCCTGCCATCGCGCCGTCGGGTCGCTGAGCGAAACCTGTCTCTTTGTTTCCCTGAACTCTCAAGCCGAGAAGCAGCAATGCTCGCCAGGGAAAACATCCGCAACACAGCTCGAATGCTGCTCTACACCGGGTTCGTCTGGTGGGCCTCGGAGGAGAAACTCAAGAGACGGGTAAAGATCCGCAACGAGGCGGCTTTGCGCCAGCTTGAAAACGATGGGAAGGGGTTCATCCTTCTTGCGCCCCATTTTCTGGCTCTAGAGCTTGGGGGCATCTTTATTTCACTCAAATCCCCAGGAGTGAGCGTTTATCAGCGAACGCGAAATTCTGTCTTCGATCGAAGCATGCTTCGGGCACGGCAGCGATTCGGGAGCAGTTTGTACGAGCGCAAAGAGGATTTGCGGCCAATGTTCAAAGCGATACGCCGAGGAACCGGGTGTTATTACCTGCCTGATCAGGATCCTGGTCGGCGGCGCGCTGTTTTTGCGCCGTTTTTTGAAGTTTCGACCGCAACCTGGCCCGTGCTGGGACGAATCGCCAAGCTCTGCGCAGCTCCTGTGCTGCCCTGCGCTACCTATATTCTCCCTGGCGGAGCCGGCTTTGAGATTGTGATCGGAGAACCGCTCAAGGACTTTCCCACGGGAACACAGGAAGGAGATGCCCAATGCATGAACTCAGCTATTGAGGACTGCATTCGCAGAGACCCAAGTCAGTATTTCTGGGTGCACAAGCGTTTCAAGACCCGTCCGCCCGGAGAGCCCTCAGTTTACGACTGACGCGCCCTTTAGCCCCGCCCGCACGGTTTTAATGTCGGGCCGCCGCTTTAGGTCCGGATGTTGGCTATCTATTTCGGTTTTCGAGCTTTTCGTTAAGTTGAGCTATCTCTTTACGCAGCCCACGGAGTTCATCAATTACTGACGCCGGATCGTCTTCTGTTGGGCTTTTCTTGCTCTTTTCATCCTCATCAGATTTCGCATGCAAAGTCTGCATCGTTTCGACAATTATTCCGATAAAGAGGTTCAGCATGGTGAATGTCGCGACCAGGATAAAGAGCACGAAAAAAATCCAGGCAAAAGGGAAAACCTGCATCACCGGACGTACCACACCCATGGACCAACTCTCCAGCGTCATAATCTGGAACAAGGTAAACATCGAACGGCCAAGGTTTCCGAACCAGTCGGGGAATGCCGCGCCGTATAAGCCCGTCGCTACCACCGCAAACACATAAAAAATAATCAGGATCAATACGCCGATCGACGCGATGCCGGGAATGGCATGCAAGAGCGCTTCTACAACAAACCGCAGGCGTGGCACGACCGATATCAGTCGCAATAAACGCAACACTCGCAATACCCGCAATACCGCGAAGGGCCCGCTCGCGGGCACAAGAGCAATAGCGACAACAAAAAAGTCAAAAAGATTCCAGTAACTTCGAAAAAAATGCCGCCCCGAGGCGGTCAGTTTCAAGAAGATTTCGAGGACGAAAACGGCAAGGATTAATTGGTCTAAAAGAGACAGCCAGGGACCAAAGTGCGCCGTCAGACTCGCCGAGGTCTGGATTCCTAAGATCGCCCCGTTGAGCACAATCAGGGCGATAATGAATCTCTGCACCGGGGCCCTCTCGAGCCAGATGCTGAGCTCTTTTCTAATCTGGGAACTAGGCACGCAACTCCTCCGACGAAACCGGGATTCTATTCGGCGCGCCTGATCTATATCACTTTTTATGCTCGCTCAAACAGGGAGGCACTCAAGCTTTGCCTATCGGATGCGGATTGCCCAATCCAGCTCGACAGTTGAGTCGCTCTGCGACTGAGCCCCCGACAAAGCAGAAAAGCACTGCTTCCGCCCGCAAAACTGACACATAGTCCAAGTGTCATCAGTTCAGGGCCGGTTAAAGCGGTCGTTCCGAGGACACCACTGAATCCAAAAACCGCGGCGGCGAGAATTGTGAAACCAAGCCATGAAAGAAAATCAAGAAAGTCCTGCATTTCGTATCCCTTGTTCTAGTGAGTTCGGGGACAGTTTGGGCTTCAGAAGGCTCACAGAATGAGCCGGCATAACGGTATATTTTCTTTCGCTTTTTCAATAGTTTACCGCGCAGATCTAAAAGGAGATGGGAACTTTTCAGCTACAGTATGGTCCTAAAGTAGTCGATTGTTCTTGCCAGGCCGTCCGCAAGGGGGATTGTCGGCTCCCAGGACAGCTCATTTCTTGCGAGCTCAATGTCGGGCCTGCGCTGTTGCGGATCATCTTGCGGCAATGGCTTGAATTCAGGAGCAGAGTTAGACCCGGTTTGCTGAATCACTTGTGTCGCCAGTTCCAGCATTGAGAATTCTCCGGGATTTCCAAGATTCACGGGGCCTGTGAAATCCGTCCTTGATTCCATTAATCGGATCAGGCCGCCAACAAGATCGTCCACGTAGCAAAATGACCTTGTCTGCGATCCATCGCCATAGATGGTCAACGGCTCTCGCCGCAGAGCCTGGACAATAAAATTGGACACAACCCGACCGTCGTCCGGGTGCATTCTTGGGCCATAGGTGTTGAATATCCGCGCTACCTTGATCTCCAATCGATGTTGGCGCCAGTAATCAAAAAACAATGTCTCCGCACAGCGCTTGCCTTCGTCGTAGCATGACCGCACACCCACCGGATTTACCTTACCCCAATAATGTTCCGGCTGCGGGTGGATCTCAGGATCACCGTAGACTTCACTGGTAGACGCCTGGAGTATCCTCGCCCCGGTTCGCTTAGCCAGTCCGAGCATGTTGATCGCCCCATGCACGCTTGTTTTTGTCGTCTGAACAGGGTCATGTTGATAGTGAACCGGAGATGCCGGACAGGCGAGGTTGTAGATCTGATCTACTTCAAGATACAGCGGAAAGGTCACATCGTGGCGGATTAACTCAAAGTTGCTCTCGTTTAACAGATGCGCAATATTCCGCTTATCGCCCGTATAGAAGTTGTCAACGCAGACAACATCGTTTCCGGCCGAAACGAGACGATCGCAAAGATGCGACCCGACAAATCCGGCGCCTCCCGTAACGAGGATTCGTTTTCGGATTGTTTTATTCATTTTGGAAATGCACTCTAATAGCCGCTTCGAAGAGTCGCTTAACAGGAAATAGTGGTGCCGGAGATAGGATTCGAACCTACGACCTTCGCATTACGAATGCGCTGCTCTACCAACTGAGCTACACCGGCAACAGACCTGTCGGCGCGTGGATTATACGGAGATTCCAACGGCGATAGTGTGCCAACCGCCGATTAAATCGGCCTTACCTTCGAATCCATAACCCAACGCACGCGACACTCATGAAAAACTTCCGCTCATGTTGTCGAATAAGAAAGGGCTCATCTCCGATTTTCGTTTGGTGAAAATCCGGCTCAAGAAGCTCTGCTACTGTGTCCATGGAAGTCACTTCTTTGCCATCCTGAATGAATCCTCCAAGCCGCTCCTCGGGCTGAGTAAACTCATCCCACCAGGTAAAAGGGGAGCAGATGATTACTTGACCGCCCGGTCGCGTGATGTCACGAAGCCTAGACAGCACTTTTCGTGGATGCGCTACTCGATCAAGCAGATTGGCCATTATGATGACATCGAATTTACCCAATGAATCAGGTAGATTTTCCGCATCCCCCTGGCAAAAGGAAACCCGTTCACGGTCAAGATCAGACGGAAGTCGAACTTGCGCCGATGTACTAAGATTACCCTCTCTCGTTAACTGAAAAGCAACGAGCCCGCTCTCTTTAATCTTTTTTGCCGATTCAACAAAGGTTGTCGAGTAGTCAACCCCAACGACTGATTCACATGTACGGGCCAATTCGAAACTAATCCGACCCACTGCACAACCAAGATCGAGCGCGCGACAGCCAGTATGAAGCCGGCTCTTGTCTACCCACCCCACGAGTCTCTTGTGAAATCCGAGGGCTTTGACAGGCCCAAAATCCCACGGCAACACTGACGCGTCGTTTGCGTAATGGAACACTAAATATTCGTTTAGCTGCGTCGCTGTATCGTAGTAATCTGGCATAACCCGACGGCGCCTTTAAACGTATACGTGTTTCTGGCTAAA
>Ga0181578_10003034_pt1 | contig 15418 bp, 18 predicted proteins | sample 071ome_21_FD_148659 | JGI IMG/M metagenome (GOLD analysis project Ga0181578, IMG submission 148659) | Coastal salt marsh microbial communities from the Groves Creek Marsh, Skidaway Island, Georgia - 071401CT metaG (spades assembly) | ecosystem: Environmental > Aquatic > Marine > Intertidal zone... | reverse complement strand
GACGGACTCGGGCGGCCAGCCGACCTGATCCTGCTGGCTCAAGAGCGGGTCGGCGACGACACCGAGCTCGTGTACCGTGCCACATGGGGCGACCAGCGCCTGCGGGTCACGCTTTCGATCGGGCCGGACGGTGGCCTCACGAACTTCGTGTTCATCGTGCCGGACACACCGTGATGCGCGTGCGTGCGGCGGTTTCGGTCGTGCTCGCCGTGGCGGCTGCCACCGGCTGCACGGAGGCGCAGGTCTATGACACGGTGCTCGCGGGAGGGATGATCGTCGATGGTACGGGCGCTCCCCCGTTCATCGCCGACGTCGCGATCGTCGATGGGCGTATCGTAGACATCGGCCCCGACCTCGGCCCACTGGGCGCGGAGACTGTCGACGTCACCGGCCTCACCGTCACCCCCGGCTTCTGGGACAACCACGCACACCTCGTCACCCTCGAAGAACACCCGGACGCTGAGAACTTCATTCGGCAGGGCATCACGACCGTGCTCGCGCCGCTGCACAGTCAGGAGCAGCCGTGGCCGCTCGACGCGTACATGGACCGCGTGCGTATGGCGCCCAACGTCGGGCTGTTCGCGGGTCACACGTGGGCCCGAGAGCGCGTCATGGGTCTGGAGAATCGTGCACCGACCGGTTCCGAACTCGCATGGATGCGCGCGCTGGTCGATTCGACGATGCAGCAGGGGGCGCTGGGCCTGTCGACGGGGCTCGAGTACGTGCCCGCCGCATATGCTGAGCTCGATGAAGTCGTCGCACTCGCGGAAGTGGCTGCGACCTACGGCGGGATCTACGTGACGCATATGCGTGACGAGGGCGTGCGCGTGGTGGAAGCCGTGCACGAGAGCCTCGAGGTGGGTCGCCGCGCAGGCATTCCCGTGCAGATCAACCATCACAAAGTGACCGGCGCGGACCAGTGGGGCGGCACGAGCCGCACGCTCGCGCTGCTCGATTCGGCCGCCGCCGCGGGGCAGGAAGTCGTGCACGACGTGTATCCCTACACGGCGTTCAGCACCTATTCGGACCTGCTGTTCCCGTCATGGGCGCTCGCGGACGGCGCCGATGCCTTCTCCGCGCGCGTGGCCGACCCCGCGACCCGGGCTCGCCTGGTGTCCGAGATGCGCACGATCTACGGGCAGCAGACCGGCCCGGGGCCCGAGAGCGTTCAGTTTCGGACGCTCGACGGCCGCGAGGACATGACGGGTCGCACCCTCGCCGACTACCTCCTCGATGCGGGGCGGCCGACCACGCTCGACGAGACGATCGAGGCGTTGATCGAGCTGCAACTAGGGGGTGGGTTCATCGGCATCTTTCACGGCATGGACGAGGCCGATGTCATCCGCATCATGCAGCACCCGACGGCGATGTTCGAGACGGATGGCGATCTCGTACAGCCCGGCGTGGGCTTCCCGCACCCACGCACCTACGGGTCGTTCCCGCGTATCCTGGGCCGGTACGTCCGCGAACTGGAGGCCCTGACCCTGGAAGAGGCCGTGCGGAAAATGACGTCCGCACCCGCGGATTGGCTGGGTCAATCGGACCGGGGTCGCCTGGCCGTCGGTATGGTGGCCGACATCACCGTGTTCGACGCCGATCGCATCACCGATCGTGCAGAATTCACCGACCCGCACCACTACGCCGACGGCGTGGTGCACGTGTGGGTCGGGGGTACGGCCGTGCTGCGAGCGGGGGAGATGACCGGTGCGCGGCCCGGGCGCTTTCTCGAACGCGAGCGGCGCTAGCCGGCCTCCGCGAATCGCGATCGGATTCTCACGCTCGCGGAGCGAGGGCTTGTATTGGACCGCGGGGCTTCCGGCTTCCTAACAAGGAATTGCTGCTGTCCGCGTTGCCCTAGAGCGTCCGACTCGCTACGCTCGCGGTGGCAGCGAATAAGATGCGGCAGCAGAATTCCGAGTCGTTAGATAGCGCAGCTCTTGGTCGCCTGACGGGCTCTGCCCTGGACCATCTCATCTTCCTGTCGGTGAGAGCTTTCGTCGCGCTTTGCGCAGCGGATTAACGCACGTGCTGCGGCCCGCATCTACCTGTCGACCACACGGACAACAGACGGGCAGGGTGCGGCAGCAGAATTCCGAGCCGTTAGATAGCGCAGATCATGAATCAACCGACCCTGTTCGCAGCATTTGCCGAGCGCCAGTAGCACACCTGCTTTGTGAGCGACTTCGGCGGTGTTGGTGGGTATAGGCGAGCGCTGGAATCGCTTGATTCCGTGGCGGAGTGCGTCGGTCGGAACTGGTGGGCGCCGACACAGTTTTTGGCACAGCGTGCCGGGAACGTAGGCACTGAGTCGCGGTCGACCTCAACTGCCGTAGCGCGTCCATGGGCGCCCGGATCCTTCGGGGGTCTGCTCCGCCGTGCCCTGTAGTCCACACGACCGCAACAGGGCTGATCGCTCAGGGGTTACGGGCACTTGAGCGCGGAGGCGCTCGGCGAAGTGCCTGCCGGAATGGCCTCTGAGTCCGGTCTGGCGGGTCTCCTTGAGGACGACGATTGGGATGATGCCGCTCCGATGTTGGGCGCCGCATGCCGTGATCTGTGCCAGTAGCGGGGAGGGCGCCAACACCTTCTGGGGGGTGCCCGTATTCATGATAGAGGGTAGTGAGACAGCGGCCCTGAAAAACTCACCGAGGGGAGCGAAGCTCCCCACGCCCAAGAAGAGAAAAGACGAATGAACGCAAGCACGCTGAAGCGAGGAATGATGGTTGCCGCGGCTGTGCTGGCCACGAGCGCGACGCAGGCTCTGGCCCAAGACATCAGCGACGAACGGTTGGGTGATTTCGAGGAGCGCATCGAGGAGTTCCAGACCCGTCTCGGCCTGACGGACGAGCAGCTGGAAGAGTTTTGTTGAGAATTGTAAAGGTCCCGAGCGGTGTCGTTGGGAGCGTCGTAGTCTGTAGCCAACAAACAGGCCGACCTACGCGTTTGGCCAGAGAACGGAGATGGCGTTGCAGAACTCGGCTCTTGTGATAGGCATCGTGACCTGGGCGCTGCTGACAGCATGCAACGGAGATAGCGACGGAATCACCGCCCAGGATACCGGCAGTGCCGAAGACGGAAGCACCACCAGGGACGGAGGGGCTGAGAGCGTACATATTCTCTCCGCATTTTTTGGACTGGACAACGGTGTCCCAGGTCTGCTTTTCGGATGTGGATTGCCCGGTCTCCAGGATGGAATGCCGATTGTGCTTGATCGGCGAATCCCCCTACCAGCACTGCTTGATCCTTCCGTGTTTGTCGTGCATCGCGCCTCCGGAGCAGAAAGCCCGGTTGGCTGCGCCACGCTAGCGCCTGCGGACGAGGCGGAAGAGCGAAGGACGATCCTTCTCCTTGGGGAGTTTGCCAGCGATGGTGATCCTCCTGTTGGAGTCGAGATCGTTGGCACACTGTTGACCGACGATGGTGTTGATGCGAAGGGGGCCCTGGTCGAGACGGTGGTTCCTCTCGCCGCTGGTCCTTCCATCGTATTGGCGGAGCACTACCTCATCTCCGAGCTCCCGACGGGGGGCACAGATGAATGCCCTGCCGATACGGATCACATCATCAAAACCACTTGGGAGGGGGGCGTCTCAGGTCCTGGGGGAGCAGACCTCGACGAGTCGCACCGTCTTGGGACCACGGTGGAGTATGCAAGCGGCGAGGTTCGGGTTGCGACGCTGCTTGCGGACGCATTCGACAACGACAATCACGTGGAGTTTTGTATGAGTGCACCGGGCGAACCCGTCGCCATCACCGCCGGTTCCGGTCTCTATGAGGACCCGCACGGTGACCTAAATGTGTTGCATACTCAGGTCGTCATTGACGCCCACGAATTGACGCCATAGAGGTCTCTGATCAAGCCGCTACGTCAGCTTGCACACTCTGCGGAAGACCGGATCAACCATCATGGAGACGCTGGGAGCGCCACGCGCAGTCGTCCAGGCGACTCTCCGGCACAAGCGGCCAACGGTGACGGATGTCTACGTCGATGTCTTCGAGCAGATGAGGAAGCATGTCGAGGTGCTCGCACAGAAGCTGACCGAGCCGGGCGTCCCTCAATCGTCCCTCAAAGGGGTACGTCGGACGCCTATAGCGCGGGGAACGTCAAAGCGGATCCCGAGACAGCGTATCGGTTCGCGAAGGGCCTTCCTGTGGTCCATCCGGGTCTGGGGAGCCGGCTGCGTCTCGATCGGCCACTCGATTTCCTCGTAGTGGCGGACCACTCTCCGGTCGGACGAGGGGCTCCTGTCGAAGGGGACCGGCGCACACGTGAGTTCCGGACGGCCGCATGGTCACTGTACGTGGACGCGGGCGAGACCCACGAACGAGTGTACGACGTCGCGTGGGCCGGAGACCGCAGACGTGACGTGAATGGTAGGGTGCCCGCCATTGGAAGCACGGTCGACGTGGAGGCGTTGACCTACGACAACGCCATGGGAAGCGCGGAGCTCTCCACCGTGTGGGTGGACCCCGACTTCAATCCGGACGAGCGCGCGTTCTACTACGTCCGAGTGCTGGAGATCCCGACTCTGCGACACTCGACGTACGACGCGGTAGCGCTCGGTCAGGACTCGGCCGAAGCTACCCCGCGTCCTTCGGTCATCCAGGAGCGGGCCCTCTCGTCACCGATCTGGTACACGCCGTGACCGAGCGGGGCCGCCCGACGACTCATCGATGGAGCATCAGGTATCAATCATGAAATCAGTGCTCGAGTTCTCTGTCTTCTTCGTCATGCTCTGCGGCCCTTCGACGTTGCTCGCTCAGGACGATGACTTCGTGTTCTACTCAGACCTCGCGCGGGACTGGTATCAGGGAGGCGACTATTTCGAATGGACTTCGACGACAGAAGACAACGACGCCGCCGTGGTCAACGTTTTCTACCGAACCTGGGGTGACCCGACGAATCCGAAACTGGTGCTGATTCACGGCTTTCCCAATTCCAGTTTCGATTTCTACAAGATGATTCCCTACCTCGAGGACGAGTATCACATCGCGGCGCTGGACTTTCCCGGTTCAGGCTTTTCTGACAAGCCGCTGAATGGCTACAACTACATGCTGGCAGAGAACGCGGAGATCGTGGACCACTTCGTGCGCGAGGTCGTGCGCTTCGAGGATTTCGCGCTGTTCACCCATGATCGTGGCGTGAGCATCGGCCTCGCCTTCCTCGGCAACTATCTCGACGATCCGAGCCCGGGCTACACGATCAATTATCACTTCCTGTCCAACAGCGGCATGTTCCTGCCGCTCGCCAATCTGGTTCCGTTTCAGATGGCCCTGCTGGATGCCGAAGCGGGTCCGCGCATGATCGAGGCCCGGGCAGCCCAACCGCGGCAGACCGAAGGTGATCCCGAGGCACTCGCCTTCTCCGACATCTTCGCGTTCAACGACGGTCGGCGTGCCCTGCTCTACGTGGGCCGTTACCTGCTGGAGCGGCAGGCCAATGAGACGCGTTGGCTGGAGAACCTGCCGCGCAGCCCGGTCCCCGTGGCCTATCTCTGGGGACTCACCGACACCGTCAATCCGGTGCGCATTCCCCATTATGTGTGGAACACGTACCTGAATGACCGCGATGTCGAGAGCAGTTTCTGGATCTTGCCGACGGCGGATCATTACCCTCAGCGCGATAGGCCCGAAGAAGTCGCCAAGATCGTGCGCATGGCGCTTACCGGTCAGGTTCCGACTCGTGAGTCGGAGAGCGAGTTCATGCGGCGCTATGCGGCGAGCAGATCGGTAGATGATGCGGTCTACGTGGGACGCTCGAGAATCGAAGCGCTGGATTTCCCGAGTTCGATCGAGTACACGCCATCTGGTTATCGCACCGCTCGCGGTAGGCGATAGTGGGAGGGGCGCACCGGCGACCACGAGGGCGTGCCTTTCGAGCAACTCGCCGCGGAGATGGACGGCGCGGCCCGAGGAACTCGGACGGCGGGAGACCAGACGGTAGAATCCCTTAACACACTGATGTAAAACAACTTCGGGGCGTGGCGCAGCCCAGTAGTACACCTGCTTTGTGAATGACTTCGGCGGTGTTGGTGGGCAAAGGTGAGCGCCGGAATCGCTTGATTCCGTGGCGGAGTGCGTCGGTCGGAACTGGTGGGCGCCGACACAGTTTTTGGCACAGCGTGCCGGGAACGTAGGCACCGAGTCGCGGTCGACCTCAACTGCCGTAGCGCGTCCATGGGCGCCCGGATCGTTCGGGCGTCTGCTCCGCCTTGCCCTGTAGCCCACACCACCGCAACAGGGCTGATCGCTCGTGGGTTACGGGCACTTGAGCGCGCGGAGGCGCTCCGCGAAGTGCCGGCCGGAATGGGCTCTGAGTCCGGTCTGGCGGGTCTCCTTGAGGACGACGATTGGGACGATGCCGCTCCGATGTTGGGCGCCGCATGCCGTGATCTGAGCCAGTAGCGGGTAGGGCGCCAACACCTTCTGGGGGGTGCCCGTATTCATGACAGAGGGTAGCGAGACAGCAGCCCCGAAAAACTCACCGAGGGGAGCGAAGCTCCCCACGCCCACGGAGAGCAAAGACAAATGAACGCAAGCACGCTGAAGCGAGGAATGATGGTTGCCGCGGCTGTGCTGGCCACGAGCGCGACGCAGGCTCTGGCCCAAGACATCAGCGACGAACGGTTGGGTGATTTCGAGGAGCGCATCGAGGAGTTCCAGACCCGTCTCGGCCTGACGGACGAGCAGCTGGAAGAGATGCGCCCGGTGATCGCCGAGAATTTCGAAAAGATCCTTCTGGCATTCGATGAGGCTGGTCTTGAGCAGGGCGGGGGAGGAGCATCCTCACTGGGCCGGCGCGACCGGATCCGACTCGGCCGACAGATCCGCGGCATCCAGGAGGAGACCGACAAGAAGATGCGGGACATCCTCACGGACGAGCAGATGGACGAGTACGAAGAGATCCAGGAAGAGCGCCGCGAAGAACTGCGGGCGCGCATCCAGGGCGGGGGACGCTAGGAGCCGAGGGAACGAGCGGTGGTGGTGAGCCTCATCACCCCCGCCGGCCCAAGCCTGGCAACCGATCATGGAAGCGACTGCCGCCGCGACTCGAGAGCTCGACAACCAACTTGTCGAGGAGACCCTTCGGGGCTCGCGGGAGGCCTTCGGAACGCTGGTGGAGCAGCACTTCGACCATGCGTTCGCCGTGGCCTACCGGATCCTCGCCCAGAAGGAAGACGCCGAAGACGCGGTGCAGGATGGGTTCATCAAGGCGCTCGAGAAACTGAGTTCCTTCGACTTGAGCCGGCCGCTGAAGCCTTGGCTTCTCAGGATCGTGGCGAATCGAGCCTACGACCTACGGGAAGCGAGATCGGTTCGCACCACACAAGCGCTCGACGAAGGTCTGGTCGGGCACGCAGCAGGACCCGAGCAGGAACTAGAAAACGCAGAATTGGGGGAACGACTAAGAGCGGCCCTGAGACAACTGCCCGAACAACAGCGAGTGATAGTCGAGCTCTTTGAGATCGAGGGCATGAACAGCGCAGAAATCTCAGAGGTGTTGGGAATACCTAGGGGCACGGTGCGATGGACGCTGCACCAGGCACGAAAAGTCCTCCGAGAAGCCATGGAGACGATGAAGAATGACTGCTGAAGGCAAACACGAGCTCGAGCAGGACCCCGGGCGCGACGCGGAACTAGGTGAGCTGTTGAAAGACCTTCGGCCGAGCGCCGAGCTCTCAGCTGACGAACGGGGACGAGCGATTCAGGAGATTCTTGATCGATCTGACTTGCCCCTACGGCGGATGAGTCGCCGGCCAGGACTAGGTGCCCTGGGAGGTGAGTGGGGCCGCAAGCTGATTCCAATCGGGCTGGCAGCTGAGTTGCTGCTGGGCTTCGGGATCCAGGCACTGACTCAGCCGCAGCCGGCCGAGGCTGAGTTGAGCGCGACCGAAGCGCTGATGGTGCTCAACCTGCTCGAGACAGAGACCGGCCGGCAGGTGCTCGAGGGGACGCTCGGGCAGGGATTGACCCTCGAGGCATTGAGACCCGAGGGAGAGGATGATCAAGGTGACAATGATGAATAAGGCAAACCTATCAATCGCAGGACTGGGGCTTCTCATCGCGGGCTTCGGCTTTCTCGGGGGCATCACCACCGAGCGGGTCCTCTTGGCCCAGGAATCGTCGGGGGCCCAGTCCATTGCGGAGCAGCTCATCCAAGACTCAGGAGCGGACGGGGCGATGCGCGAGCGCCTTCGCAACCGAGTCCTTGCCCGGATCCGAACGGATTTGGAGATGACGGATGAGCAGTGGCAGGAGTTCGAAGTGATCCTAGAGCGCCAGCGAGATGACACCGACGTCGCCATCGGCGAGCTGCGGGGGGCGGTCACGAGGAGCCTCGAACGCACAGTGGAGGACTTGCGACGAATCCTCAGCGAAGACCAGCGGCGCCAGCTGCGCGAGCTTAGGCTGACCGACGTTGGCCTCTGGGAGGGATAGTCCAATGCGTATCCGGACGTCGCAGATGGGTGTGGCCCTCGGGGTCGCCCTGGTTTGGCCCACGTTCTTCGGAACGGACGCAGGCCACGGCGCTCAGCAGGGCGATTCGGACCACCGGCCGACGCTTCCACGCCGGGCTGCAAGCCCTGTCGTCAGCTTCAGGGAGTCGGTTGGACCGCTCCTGGCGGAGAACTGTGCCGGGTGCCACACATCCGGGGGAATTGGCTCGCACATGCTGGAGCTCGCCACCGCACTGGATGCGCAGGACAACGCCCGTCGCTTGGCGCGAGCCGTCTCCCGCGGCGTCATGCCGCCGTGGAAGCCGGCGGGCGACACCCCGCCGCTAAAGCACGACCGGACGTTGTCTCCTGAGGAGCGAGTGATCGTACAGCGATGGTACGAGGAAGGGGCTGGGCTCGACGTTGAACACGTGACTCCCATCGTGCCGCCGCCGCCGAGCGGAGCTGCTCTGTCGCGCGACTTCCACTACGAACTGCCCGACTCCTATGAAGGGACGGGTGCGCTCGATGACGACTACCGGTGCTTTCTCGTGGATCCCGGATTTACCGAAGACACGTACATCACGGGCCACGAAATTGAGCCTGATGAATCGCGAGTCGTTCATCATGCGCTGGTCTTCCTGATCGGACCCGACGAGGGTGGGGCTGAGGAAGCTGCGGGCCTCGACAGCCGAGACCATGCTCCTGGCTGGAGCTGCTTCGGTGGGCCGGGGGTCAGCGGTGCCCAGGGCTTGATCGCCAGCTGGGTGCCGGGGCAGGGTGCCACCCTGCATCCGGGGGGCACTGGGTACTTGGTGAAAGCGGGGAGCGTGCTCGTCTTCCAGGTCCACTACAACTACCGCGGAGGCGTCCACGCGGATCAGAGTGGCTTGGTTCTTCAGACGCACTCGGCCGGGTCCGACGTACGGGCGCTCAGCTCCGTGACCATGTTCGCTCCGGTAGAGATTCCGTGTCCGGACTCTTTACGAAGTGAACCGCATTGCGATCGCCAGGCGGTCATCAACCAACGGCGCATCGATCACGGCTTCCGCGGGGGATTGATCCCAGCCTTCATGCTGAACAGATGCAGCAAAGAGCCGGAAGACTTCGAGGATCTCGATCCCTCAGATGTTCTCAGTGAGTGCGACATCGACATCACCGAGGCAGGTTCGCTCGTCGAAGTGGGCGGGCATATGCACACCAAGGGCAAAAGCCTCCGTGTTGTGCTCAACCCCGACCGGGACGATGAGCAGACGCTGCTGCACATCCCGGAGTGGGATTTCAACTGGCAGGGGCGCTACCAGTACGTGACGCCGATCTCGATCGAAGTCGGCGACGTGGTCCGTATCGAATGCCGATGGGACAACGCTCGCCCAGGATCGGCACCGCGTTACCACGTATGGGGCGAGGGAACCGAAGACGAAATGTGCCTTGGCGCCCTCACCGTGCTACCCGCGGAGCCAGGCCTGTGAGCTCAGTTCAGGCCTAGAGCTTCCGAATAGGCCAGCCCCAATCCGGCTGGCGGCATTCCGAAGTACCTCACGTGAACCCCATGGCGGAGCCATGCCCACGATTCACGTCCCTATCAACCACCTAGCCTCGAACGAAAACGATGAAAACTCGACATAGATACGGCGGACGGTGGACGGGGAGAGCCTTGCTGCTCCTCCTCGCTCTCATGGCCACCGTCCCAATGACCGGCCACGCTCAGGTCGCCGACTTGAGCGGCGTGGTCCGCGACTCGATCAGCAATGAGTCTCTGCCAAACGCCGTGATCACGGTGGTGGGGCAGGGGCAGCGGACCCTGAGTGATCCGTACGGGCGCTTCAGTTTGGTATCGCTCCCGCACGGAAATCACGTCCTGCGGGTCGAATACCTGGGCTTCGAGGTTCGCCACGTGCCTGTGGATATCCCGACCGCCGGGGTGATCGCGATCGAGCTGGCCCCGGCTGCAATTGAGCTCGAGGGCGTGACCGTTGAGCTCAGCGGGGATCTCGCCCAGGTCGCGGATGGGGTCAGTCAGATCACTTTATCACCACGTGATCTGAGCAACATGCCATCACTGGGCGAAGCGGACGTCTTCCGTACGCTGCAGTTCCTTCCGGGCGTTGGCGGCACCAATGACGCCACCTCGGGGCTGTTTGTCCGCGGGGGTACGCCCGATGAGAACCTGGTGCTCCTGGACGGGATGACGATCTACCACGTCGACCACTTCTTCGGGGTCTTCAGCGCCTTCAATTCAGATGCCATCAAGGACGTACGGCTCTACAAAGGGGGCTTCCCCGCGAAGTACGGCGGGCGGACCTCGAGTGTGGTCGAAATGGTCGGTAACTCCGGAGATCCGGAGAACTTCGGTGTGTCGGTTGGGGCCAACATGCTGAGCGGCCGCGCGGTCGCTGAGGTGCCCCTGGGTGGTGTTGGATCTCTCCTCGTGTCTGCACGCCGCTCCTACACCGACATCCTCCAAACGCCGCTCTATACGGACATCTTCGGCACGCTGTCGGCTTCGGATACTCAGCCGGATGTGACGTTCCCCGGCCGGGGAGGGTTCCAACAGCAAACCGTTCAGCCCGACTTCTACTTCTACGATCTGAACGCCAAGCTGACCCTCACCCCTTCGAGCAAGGACATCCTGACCCTTTCGATCTACAACGGTGAGGATCGGCTTAATGAGTCCATTCCGGGGCGTGACGTCACGATCCCCGGCGGGCAAGGGTTCTCGATCCCCGAGCGCACGGACGTTTCGGGCTGGGGCAACACAGGCGTTAGCGCTCGGTGGTCCCGGACCTGGAGCTCGAGATTCACCACTGACTGGCTTGTTGCCACGTCCGAGTACTTCAGCGAGGGCGCTCTCGACGTCGTCGCGCTCGATGTCGCCCGAGGCCTGCGCGAAGACAACCGCGTCGGTGACGAAACCGCCCGAATGAACAACACCTGGCGGCTTTCTGGCTCCTCGATGCTCGAGTTCGGGGGCCAGGTCACGAGGAGTGACGTTGCCTACTCTTTCCAGCAGCTGCGGGGTGATTCGATCCGCGGCGAGCTCGACCTGAGCTCTGAAGGCACGCTCCTGTCGGGGTACGCTCAGCACACTTGGACGCCGCTCGGAGGTCTCGAGCTTACGGGGGGCGTTCGCGTCTCTGACTATGAGCTCACCGGCGAGACATACGTGGAGCCGCGAGCCAGTGCTCGTTACGCCCTCTCGAACGGCCTCCAGTTCAAGGGTGCTTGGGGGCGCTACAACCAGTTCGTAAAGCGAATCGAGAACGAAGACGTCCTCGAGGGGAGCCGCGATTTCTGGCTTCTCGCGGGGGACGAGGTCGCTCCTTCTGCTGCAGAACACCGGATCCTGGGCGTCGGATACGAGACGGATCGGTATCTGTTCGACCTCGAGGTCTACGACAAGAACTTGGACCAGGTCTCCCAGTTCTCGACGCGAGCTCGTACGACGCCTGACGAGGAGCTGACGGACCTCTTCTTCAGCGGCATCGGACAGGCCCGCGGCATCGAAGCGCTCGTGCAAAAGACGGCCGGTGCCTTCACTGGTTGGGTCGGCTACACCCTCTCGAGCGTCGACTACGAGCTCGAGGACTTCAACGAAAGCGCGTCGTTCCCGGCCAGCCACGACCAGCTTCACGAGGTGAAGGTCGTGGGGACCTACCAGCATGGCCCGTGGACGTTCTCATCGAACTGGGTCTTTGGCTCGGGCAAGCCCTACACGGTTCCGGAAGCCCAGTACCCGATCGAGCTCCTGGACGGCCGTGAGATCAACTACATCCATGTGGGCGAGAAGAATGGCGTGAGACTTCCCGCCTATCACCGTCTCGACCTATCGGCCGCGCGCCGCTTCGAAAGCGATACGGCTTTCATGGAGGTGAACTTCACGCTGTTCAACGCCTACGGGCGCGACAACACGTGGTACCGGCTGTTTGACCTCTCAACCCTGCCGATGGTCGTCACAGACGTCACGACTCTCGGCTTCACACCCAGCATCGGCGTTCGCGTCGGCATGCGATAGGAGCCCGGATCATGCTCACAAGCATGGGCGCCCCTCGCGCCTCTCTTCTTTCAGCTGCCGCCGCCCTGGTGATGGTGGCCTGCGAAGCTGATTCTGGCTTTGCACCGATCGATCCTGAGCTGTTCGTCGTCCAGGGCTACCTCTTTGCCGGCGAACCCGTCTCAGACTTCACGGTCACGAGCGTGCTCCCGATCGACTCTGACTCGAGCGTGGTCCCCGAGCCCATCTCGGACGCGCAGATCACGCTGATCCGGGACGGGGCACGTTTCGATCTGGTACCAACGAGCGGGGAGCCGGGCCGCTACCACTACCCGGGCATGGATCTGACCGTACGGGTTGGTGACCTGTTTGACATGGAGATCTCACACGGCGGAATCGAAGCATTCGCTCGGACCTCGGTACCTGAGAGGCCTACCGGGCTGCGGCTGTCTTCGGACAGCCTCTTGGTGCCCGATTTCAGCACGTTCGATCCACGTCAAGGACGCCCGGATCTGCCGGAACCAATGCTAGCCCGTTGGACGAATCCGGACAGCGAGCTCCACTTCGTCGTCGTCGACAATGTGGAGCCGGATCCCGAGATCTTACCTACCACTGAGATCGCGACGCGTATCGCCCCTCGGCTGATCCAGCCGCCGACAGCGAATGACAGTTCGTTCGTGGCGCTGCTCTCGCTAACGCATTTCGGAGATCACTGGCTGCGAGTCTACCGGGTAAATCAAGAGTACGCAGACCTCTACGAGGGTATCGTGCAGGACTCGCGAGATCTGAACGAGCCACCGTCGAACATCGTCGGCGCCTTGGGGGTGTTCTCCGCCTTCAGCGCGGACTCGGCGTTCTTCGTCGTCGCGAGAGCCACGGATGGCTCCTAGATCCAAGGCCAAGAGGCTGGAAAACGATGGTCCGGGTCAGGTAGAGGCTTCTTCGAACGGGCCGTCGTCGCCTCCCGATGCGAAACTGTTGGCCCTCCTACGTGTGTGCTACGGCCCGGTTCCCAAGGAGGTGCTCCGATCAATCGAGGCCAAGGTGATGGAAGCGATCCGCCGGCCCGGATGTCATGGAGGCAACGAGGCTTCGGATCGAGGCTGTGCTGAATAGGAGCTGGCGGTCGGGTCGGTTCCCTGTCCTCGGAACGGGCTCCGCCTGCTTCACAAGCAGGTGTGCTGCCGAGGGGCGGTCGTACCGGATCGGTTCGCGTGCGGAGCTCCTTGACTCCTCGGGCGGGACAACCGCGCTATCTAACAAGGAATTGCTGCTGTCCGCGGAGCCGTTGCGGTGATGTCCGGTAGCGCTTCGGATTTGTCAGCAGAGAGGTGCGGCAGCAGAATTCCGAGCCGTTAGGAAGCCACCTGTCCCGAGGAGCGGTGTGTCCGACAAGCACGAGACAGCGAAGGATGTTGCCGAGACGGCGAAGGATGTAGCCGAGACGGCGATGGGCATGCTCACTCTGATGGGATTCGCGGCCTTTTTGGTGTTCCTCTTCATTGGGTACGTCGCGACTGGAGGGGACTCCCTGAGTGGCTTCTTCTGGTGGGTCCTCGACGCACTTCTACTGTTCTAAGGTCAGGGGTCGCTGATGGAGCCAAGGGATCGCGTCCCGGCTGCTCTTTGAGAGGAGACCCCCAACTCCGACGCGCGTGGCTTCCTAACAAGGAATTGCTGCTGTCAGGGTAGACTGCCGGAGTACGTCGGGTAACGCCTGTGGTTTGTCAGGAGGCCGGTCCTGCAGCGGAATTCCGAGACGTTAGACGGCTCAGCAACGCGCCGCTCCAGTCCGCCAAGCAGGGAGGGACTACTTTCGGCGGTGCTTCCGGTACTCGACGCGGTCCAGGCCTGAGAAGTCGGCGTCCTGAGTCCAAAGCGTGCCGTCGACGCGACGTGCTGTAGCCAGAATCACGCTGTCGGCCAACGGCAACTGCAGGTCAGCGCTGAGGGCGGCGGCAGCCACGGCGAGGTCGGCGTCGAGGTCGACGACCGTGCCCCGCTGCATCTGACCGACCGCGTAGAGCGCGGCTTCCTCATCGCGCTGGGCGGCGACTCGCTTGAAGACCTCGAAGAGCGTGATGGAGGGAACGGCCAGCGAATCGGTGTCAGCAATCACTTGCGCGAACTCCTGCGCATTCGGCCCGTCGGCGAAGAATTCCAGCCAAGCCGAAGAGTCGACGACGTTCATACGCGGTCTTTGTCCCGGGGGACTGTGGTGTCGATGCCTCGGAGGAACCCACGAGCCGACTCGATCGGATCCAGGGGGATCAACTCAATTCGTCCCTTGAAGGGAATCGCCTGGACCTTCTGCCCGGGCTTCAGCTTGAGCCGTTCCCGGACGTCTTTCGGGATGACGACCTGGTAACGCGACGAGATGGTGACAATGGCCATGAGGCGTACGTCGAAATGGGGTCGATAATGACATCGCAAGACGCAATCTACTCGATGGGTAAGCCGTCTAACAAGGAATTGCTGCTGTCCGCGTATATACTGGGGGGCAGCTCGCTAGCGCTCGCTGGCGAACTAGAAGCTGCGGCAGCAGAATTCCGAGCCGTTAGGTTGCTGCAGGTTAGGCGAGGCGGTCCAAGAACGCTCGTGGGCGAAGTACTTGGACATTCTGCCACCCGGCGACGTCCAAGAGGTGAGCGTCACCGGAGACGACGATAGCCTCAGCGTGCCGGGCGCATCGCATGAACTTGTCGTCGTCCGGATCGTCCGTGACTCGCTCGTCGCCTGGTGGGTCAGAGATGAGGGTGCCGTGGCCCGCGATCGTAGCGAGCACTTCCTCGTAGGAGAGGCCCGGACGTGCCTGTGAGAGTCGGGCGCAGGTTCTCAGGTACTCGTCGAAGATCATCGGGGAGAGCACTAGCTCGAATCGGCCGCCTTCCCACGCATCGAGGATTTGGCGCGGCACGCCGCCGAAGAAGATGCCTGAGATCAGGACGTTGGTGTCCAGGACCGCCTTCACTTCTCGCGTCGCACCTCT
>Ga0181578_10003024_pt1 | contig 15448 bp, 15 predicted proteins | sample 071ome_21_FD_148659 | JGI IMG/M metagenome (GOLD analysis project Ga0181578, IMG submission 148659) | Coastal salt marsh microbial communities from the Groves Creek Marsh, Skidaway Island, Georgia - 071401CT metaG (spades assembly) | ecosystem: Environmental > Aquatic > Marine > Intertidal zone... | reverse complement strand
GCGGCTGCCCGCCACCTTCTTGATCTGCAAGTCTTCCTTGGCGTTAATCTCTGCCAGCACATTAACCGGCACGAGCTTGCGCTTCACCGCCCACTTGAGGAGCTGCTTGGTATTGGTGAGCAACCTGTCGGCAATACCTGGGCGCTTCTCTGCCTGCGCCTCTAACAGATCTAGCCATTGGTGCAGCGTAATCTTTTCAGCAGGGAGTTTTCCCAGATCTGGCAGAACATACAGTTCGAAGCTGCGCTTGATCTCATGATGCCCCTTCTTGTTCTTCTTGCAGTAGCTTTCATACCACTGCTCGAAAAGGGATTGAAGAGAGGCCGCATCCATGATGGCTTGCTTCTCAAGCCTTCTGACAATCTTCGGATCGTGACCGCGCTCCAGCTCCTTTTTGAGGCGCTAGTTTTCATCCCGCGCACCCTTCAGCGACATGAGCGGATAGGAGCCAAGATCGAGGCGCTGAAGCTTTTTGTCGTAGCGATAGCGCATCTGGAAAATGATTTTGCCTTTGGGCGTGACGCGCACGCTCAAGCCATCACGATCACCCTTCTCTTCGCGTTCCGCTCGCTCTTTCCTGTGGTTTGCTTTAAGCCAGCTATCTGAAAGCGCCATGGCTCGTGCCCTCAAAACACCCGTGTGTACATATTTTCTGAAGAGCCTGAAAAACGCTTTTTATGTACACAGATGTGTACACATTTATGACGGCTCAGCTTGTCTCTGGATGTCTTTCATTGTCGCTCACGAATACAGATAACGCAATGTAATCAGTGGTTTTAGAGGGTTTTTGACTTGGGTCGTCTTGGGCTGACTCAGACACAATTATAGGGGTGTGAGATGATCGCTAGAACGCGCCTGCGTTCAATTTCGTCGTTGAGTTCCTGCTGATGCATTACAGATGAAAATCCGTCCCGGTAAAAGGGGCGCAAGTATAGCAAGTGGGAGTTTGGCGGCAAACAGGCCGCAGATAAGTCAAAGTTCGAGTAGATACCATTGCCCTCGCGGTGCGCAAATCCCTGTAATGGCATCATCCCGCCCAGTATAATTTCCGAAAGTTGGATTATCGGAGAATAGGGCCATGGATTTTCAATTATCCCCAGAGCAGCAGCTATTGCAGGAAACTGCCAGGAAGTTTGCCCGCTCGGAACTGACAGAGCTGGCCAGACGGATAGAGGAGCAGGACGAGCCCCCGGGCATCGAACTCCGCAAGCGCTTCGCTGAAATGGGATTCCTGGGTGCCAACCTGCCGGAAGAATTCGGTGGGGCCGGGATGTCGCACTTGGATGCGGTAATAGTACTGGAGGAAATTGCCAAGGTATCTATCGCAGTGGCTTTCCCAATTTTCGAGAGCTGTTTTGGCCCCAGCCTGGCTATTGCCCATTTCGGCAGTGCTGAACTCAAACATCGTATGCTCCCGAGGGTCTGCAGCGGCGAAATCGTTATTGCGGTCTCCATGTCCGAGCCCAATGCAGGGTCAGCACTGACGGACCTGACTACCCGGGGTGTCTTACAGGGCAACCAGATCATCCTTAACGGCCAAAAACGCTGGTGCTCCGGTGCCGGGCACTCTGAAGCTTACGTCGTCTATTGTCGCCTGTCTGATGCGCCAGGCGCGCAGGGAATAGGAGCGGTTTTGGTGGAAAAAGGTGTGCCAGGATTCAGTTTTGGCAAACGGGATCACCACATGGGGTTCAGAGGCGTTTGCAGCGCCGACATGTATTTCGACCAGGTGGCTGTACCGGAGAGCAATATAATCGTTCCGGCCGGTGGGTTTGGCAAACTGATGGAAGCATTCGATCTGGAGCGCTGCGGAAATACCACTATGTCGCTCGCAGTAGCGCAGTCTGCCTTTGATATCGCCCTCAACTACGTGCAGGAGCGCCAGCAGTTCGGTAAACCGGTGGTCGATTTCCAGGCGGTGCAACTTCAACTGGCAGAAATGAAGATGCGTCTCGACGCCTCTCGCCTGCTGCTCTACCGGGCTGTCGCAAATGCGCAACAGGGACTTCCTTCAATAAACGACAGCTCCATTGCCAAATGTTTCGCCAATGAAACCGCCCGGGAAGTCACCGGAAAGGCTATGCAATTGATGGGTGGTTACGGTTATTCCAAAGAATTCCCCATGGAACAGAAACTGCGCGATGGTTGGGGCTGGGGCATCGCCGGCGGCACGATAGACATTCAGAAAATAAATATTGCAGCATCACTGGTTGGGAGACGATTCAATCAGCGCGGCTAGACCTGCCCGCGGTCAGAGCAATGGGTAACTGCCGACGAACAACCGTTACCAGTAACATCGACCAATCCGGCTAGTCGCCGAAATCGTCCCACATGAATACTGGAAGTTAGGTCTTTTAGCTAATAACAATTGGAAGGCAATTTCATTAACTGCCTGTTAAAACTACAGAAATAGAGTCGGAATTGCGCTGCGACTTTTTTCCACAGAATCTGTGGATAACTCGGTGAATAAAATAATCGATTCATGGTGAAAGCATGAAAATCTGGCATTTCACGTTAGATTGTTCATTAATTGATCAATTTTATAATTGTATATATTTCAATACTTTATGAGTTTTTGACGGTTCGACTTAAAAAAAAAACCTATAAATACCGGGGTTTTATGACACCCCCGCAATTTTTGTGCATAAATTCTCGGGTTGAACGGACAACGCGAATTTCAGACTACTATTTGTTGTTGTTTTTAATAGACTTTTTCGCTTTCCATTTACCGCTCGTTCAGCTTACTTTTTGCTCTGCTGGTGAGCAGCAGCGACGGCATGCGTCCGGGACGCCAAATCAGGCAAGGACCAGGTCGTAAAGAGTCGGCACCAGAATAAAACTGCAAACCATTGCCAGAAGTATATCTTGATCTATGACGTAGGCAGCCATTATGGTTCCAGATAGATTGATGGCCAGCACGCCGACAAGGACACAAAGAACCAACAGCTTTTTCTTGCCCAGCAAAAGCACTGAGAACAGTAAGCCGAGGCTCACGATATAGACATAGTTATCCCCCAGGCCAACTCGCGCCAGCATTTCAGTCGCCAGGCTAAAGCCTATCAGTGAAAACAAGATTAGAACCACGACGGCTCTCTGGATAGATTTTTTTTCGCTTTGCAAGTTATTTCTCCTCACAGCGACGCAGATGTCAATTAAGCGTTATGCTCAATCAATCATTCAGCAGGGTCAAGCAAGTAAGGTAGATTGCGCAGGTCTTTTGCTGAATCTTGGGATTCTGTTCACAGTTTAAAGGCAAGCACAACCCGCACGGCGAGCTAAACTGCACACAACTGCTATTCCGCGACCACCCGCAGAAGTTGCTGATAATCGGAAAGTCCCGCAAGTATTTTTTCAATTCCATCCTGTTTCATGGTGCGCATGCCGTCGAGCTTGGCCTGCTTCCTTAATTCGGCAAGGCTTGCTTTCTGATAGATCAGTGCTTGCAACTCATTGGTGCCTACCAGTAATTCATGAATAGCGATTCGGCCACGGTACCCGGTATCACCGCACTCCTTGCACCCTGTTGGCCGATAAAGCGTCAACCGCTCTGCATCAATACCAAGCCGCACAAAGTCTTCATCACCGTATACCGAGGCCAGATGCTCCAATTCTAATTGCTCGGGCTGGTAGCCTTCTTTGCAACTAGGGCATAGAGTTCGCATCAGTCGCTGTGCCAATACTCCTAGCAATGCATCCGAAAAATTGACCGGGTCCATGCCAAGGTCCAGCAGCCGGGTTATTGTTTCCGGGGCCGAGTTGGTGTGCAAAGTAGAAAACACCAGGTGCCCGGTGAGAGAGGCCTCTACACCTATGTTTGCAGTTTCCTCATCCCGCATCTCTCCTATTAGAATGACATCGGGGTCAGCGCGCAGAAACGCGCGCATGGCGGTGGCAAAGGTAAAATTGATCTTCGGTAACATCTGCACCTGCTGCAGCCCGGGTTGGGTGATCTCCACCGGATCTTCGGCAGTCCAGATCTTGCGATCCGGCGTATTGATGTGGCCAAGAATGGCATGCAGTGTCGTCGTCTTTCCGGAACCGGTGGGTCCCACCACCAGGAAAAGGCCGTGGGGGTGACTCGATAGGTCGACGATTTTGTCGTAGTTTTCCTTGGAAAGATTAAGATTATTGAGTGGCAATGCGGAGCCCGCAGACAACAGTCTCAGAACGGCACTTTCCCCATGAACGGTAGGCAAGGTAGCCACCCGTAATTCCAGTTTCTTGTTCCGTACCTTGAGTTTGCATTTTCCATCCTGTGGCAAACGCCTTTCAGCAATATCCAGCCGCGCGATGACCTTGATTCGCGAGATCAGCGCTGCTGTATGTTCTCGCGGGACTCGCAGTAACTCCCGACAGCTGCCGTCTACACGAACACGAACGACACCAGCTGCGCTATCCTTGCCGGGCTCAACGTGGATATCCGAGGCTCCCAGTCGGGCTGCCTCGGTGATGATCTTGTTAACCATTTGGATGACTGCAGAGGTGGCTGCCAGCGCTTCATCATTGTCATCGTCCTCCTCCTCCAGATCGATCCCGACCTGTTCATCCAGAGCAGAGAAAACTTCATCAAAGCTGGTGTCACCTTCCTGATCCATCGACCCGTTGTTAAGGTATTGCTGGATATGTTCCGGAAGACCGACTCGGAACACAAAGTTACGCGCATCTACGACGCCCTGAATTTCCATAATGCGCCGATAATCGCTCGGGTCATCGATCAGAATGATGGCTTCCTGTTTATCTCCAGCGACCGGCAACCAGAGATTGCTCCGCAGATAGCTCATGCTTATGTTCTGCAGCAAATCCATGGGCAGCTCAATATCAGGGTCATATCCCATGTAAGGAACCCGATAGTAGCACTCCAGAGATTTGCCTATGATGGCAGGATCTATCTTGTAGTCTTCCATCAGGATACGCGTGGCAGATCCTCCATAAGCGGAAGTTTTTTTCAGCACCGCGTCCAGATCAGGCGCCGTAATCTCACCCTTCTGAACTAGATAGTCAAACGGCCCCTGAGTAGCCTGCAGGGCCGAGCGAAATCGCTTGCCCAGCAGCTGAGCAACCATCACAGCGTGCTTCAGCTCCGCGCGGGTAAATTCCGGATCACCTTCGAACCTGACCAATTGTAGAACCCCGAGCAGTACGTCGTCTGTTATCGGGACGACAATCTGGGATTTGACGTTCCAGCCTCTTTCCAGACTGAAGCTGCTATTGAACTGGAGTCGAGGATGAATTTGGGCCAATTCGTCAGTATTATTGACATCCTTAATCAACAGCGGCCGCCCGCTGGATGCGACGTAACCGGCGAGGGCGCTCGGGCTAATGGGGACGCGAATTTCTTCGTCTTGACCTTCAGGGTCACCGGCTTTGATTATCGTCGACAGTTCACTGCTATGGGTAACACACTGATAGATGGTCAGAAGCTTGATATCGAGCAGTGCAATCAGTTCCTGCTCTGTTTCGCGCATGGCCACATGCAGCTTCTTGGTATATTTGAAGCGCTGGCTTATTTTCGCCAGGTCATTAATAAAAGCCTTTTCCGACTCATCACTAGCATGGGTCTGAGAAGATGCATCAACTTCTGCTGCGGTTGATCCTGCCATTAACTTACTCGCTGTCTAGCCGATAGCTGGGGGTAGGTATCCTACCCACTCTGGGTTTTCATTCTACTACAATTCAGACTTTATTCCGATTGCCTTATTATCTGAAAAACTGAATGGTCTTACCAACTTGCACTTCAAATTGCCAGTAAAATCCAGCAAATTCAACGCCTATGTCGCCGTTTTGGGAATTGGGTCTCTTTTCAATCCCCTGCTTGATGCCCAGGCCTCGGAATCTGATGGATTTGCCAATCAATGGATTGCCGAACAGATATTCGCCAATGAGTGCAACAGTCGAGCGGATTGTCTAACCAGCTGGAACCCGGGGGAAGAGTTTCCTTCTCTTGGACTCGGTCATTTTATCTGGTATCAGAAAGACCAGCAGGAAATTTACCAGGAGACTTTTCCGGGACTACTGGACTATTACCAGGAGCAGGGCATCCGTATTCCCGACTGGATAAGACAGCTACCGGCGCAGGATTCACCCTGGGCAGATCGGGATCAGTTTTATGCCGAATTCGATGGGGAACAGCTAACCCGACTGAGGGAGTTTCTGCAGCAAACTCTGACAGTGCAAGCCAACTTCATAATCCAGCGGCAGGAACAGTCGCTGGATAAAATTCTTGATTACGCCCCGCCTGAGCAGCGCAAGGATCTTGCTCTCCTTTACCGGGAAGTTGCCAACAGCGAACCTCCGCTGGGCCGCTATGCGCTGATCGACTATGTGAACTTCAAAGGCGAAGGAATCGCTGCCAGCGAAAGGTACCAGGGGCAGGGATGGGGACTGCTGCAGGTTTTGCAGACAATGCTCAAAGCACCGGAAGACCAACCCGTGATGGTAAGATACAGTGATGCGGCCGCCGAGATCCTGCGCCTCAGGGTGAGTAATTCACCGTCGGAACGCAATGAACAGCGCTGGCTGGATGGATGGCTCAACCGAGTGCGGACGTATCGGCCAAGCGCCCCGGAATCGCCGCTTCCCTGATCTGCGATCAGACAGTCATGCACATTGCAACAGGAAGCGGGAGAAGCTTGCCGAAAGCGGGGGCAGGTATTACCCTTGCGAGCTCCACAATGTGCCATTGGATCAGAACTCAGTGAGCTACGAACGAGCCAATATCGAGTCAATGACAGGATACGTGCCAGGCGAGCAACCAGGCACCGCCGATGTCATCAAGCTCAACACCAATGAAAATCCTTACCCTGCCAGTCCCCTGGTGGCCTCGGCGTTAGCAGCTATAAAGGTGGATGATCTCCGCCGCTATCCGTCTCCCACCGCGCAGTCTTTCCGGGAAGCAGCCGCCCAATTTCACGGACTGCAGAGCGATAACATTCTGCCCACTAACGGTGGCGACGAGCTCTTGCGTCTGGCAATAACCACTTTCGCCGGACCGGGCGAGGTGGTCGCTATCGCCGAGCCCAGTTACTCGCTCTACCCGGTGCTGGCTGAAATACAGGATTGCCGGTTATTACGGGTTCCCCTGCTCGAAAACTGGCAATTGCCGTCAGATTTTGCCGCCACGCTAAACGATGCAGAGGCACGTCTGGCCCTGCTTGTTAATCCCCACGCACCCACCGGCTTGTTGCTACCAGCAACGCGCCTGCGGGAAATTGCCACTGCTTTTCGCGGCGTGCTTGTTGTGGATGAGGCATATGTGGACTTCGTCGACCCGGAGCAGCAGTATGATCTCACTGCGGCCGTAAAAGACCATGACAACGTGTTAATTTTGCGGACCCTAAGCAAAGGATACTCACTGGCGGGACTGAGATTTGGTTACGGCATTGGCGCTGCCAAATTGCTGGCGCCGATGATGTTCAAAACCCGGGACAGTTACAATACAGATCACGTTTCCCAACAACTGGCCGTCGCCGCCATTCAGTCGATCGATTACGCCCGAGACACCTGGCAAAAGGTGAGGACCGAGAGAAGCGGGCTCATCCAGCAGCTTCAGCAGCTCGGTTTACCATGCCTGCCAAGCCAGACAAACTTTATTTTGGCCCAGTGTTCAAACCCAGATAGTGCCCAGAGAATCTACCAGGGGCTAAAAAAATCTGGCATTCTGGTACGCTACTTCGATCAGGACCGGCTGCGAGACAGATTGCGAATCACCGTAGGCACTCCGGAACAGAACCAGCGACTACTGCAAAACCTGTCTGGCATTCTCCGTTAACCGCAACAGCAGCCCCCTCAATGGACGCCGATGCCATGGTGGAGCAAAAGGATTCAACATCGAAAATAAAGCAGTATGGCATCAGCCAGGTGCACTATTGTCCTGACTGCAAAAAACCGCTGCGACGCAAAGACGGAAAGATGGGCCCTTTCTGGAGCTGTACCGGATTCCCGGTCTGTCGCACTACCTTCAACGACCGGGCCGGAAAGCCCTCCAGGGAACCGGACGAACATTATTGCTGCCCGGTTTGCACGCGGCGCATGGTGCGTGTTCAAAAAAGCGACGACAACGTGTTCTGGGTTTGCACCGGATCAAGCAGGGGTTGTAAAGTCAGGCTGAACGATCAGCAAGGGCGGCCTGGGAGCGCACATCGCTGTGGAAACTGCGGCCATATGCTGATTATGAGGGAAGGTAAACACGGCGTATTCTGGGGCTGCAGCAGTTTCCCGCAATGCACCCAGACCTATCGCGATCGCAATGGAATTCCGGATATCAGCAAACCTTGATTTTTTCGTTTCTCAAGATTCGTAAGAAAACCAGCGCTGCGATCGCCGGGCTTCTCATTGGCGGCGCCTGCCTTTGGGGTATTGCCCTGTGGCAGGATATCAGCCCACGCCAGCTGTTTTCGATTTTTCTTGGCAGCTTCGCATTCATCCTGGCCATCATGGTTCTTGCACTGGGGTTCATCGTACTGGCAAAACTGCTTGGGAGATTGACCAATTCGGCAAAGAAAGAAGGATAAGGCTACGGAGCTGATATAAAAATTGGCTTTTACCAGGGATATCGAATCCAGACTCACAGGGGCAGCGTTCGGGACATAATCAGTGCGTCCTCGCGCCCTTTGTCAGAAGGGTAATAATCCTTCCGTTCACCGATGGGCAGAAAACCCATTGCCTGGTAGAGCTGCTTTGCCGGTTCGTTAGACATGCGGACCTCCAGATAACAGACTTCAGCCTCGCCCCGAAATGCCCGGTTAAGAAGAAATTCCAACAAGCGACGACCGTGTCCCGCGCGCTGGAAGTCCGGGTGTACGCACAGGGTGAGCAGATGACTTTCCCCGATAGCCACTGACATAACCCCATGCCCTATCAATCTGTCATTATTCGCCAATACCCAGCATTGATAGCCGGCTCGCAGACAGTCGATAAACACTCGCTTGGTCCAGGGGTGATTGTCGGCGGCCAGAATTTCATTTTGAACCACCAGATCGAGATCGCTGGCACGCATACGGCGCACCGTAAATTCAGTGTGTAAATTTGTCGCTGTTAACACTGTCTTCTTCCTAACACCCGATTGCTTGAGCACCGCATCAATTCAGCAATGCGGGTATTACGCGAATCGAATCCCAGACGGATCGCTTTAAGCTCGGAACCCGCAGTATTGCATCGAGACTGTGCGTGTGGATCAGGCGCTCGCTGCTCTCAGTCAGCAAGTCACCTACTCCACTTTTATCGAACAGTTCCTCACACTGATTACCGAAAACAAGAATGACCTTATAGGAGTCTGAACCCAGCCTCTTTCTCATGAAGCCTGAAAGCGCCTGAAACGCTTCCGAAGCGCGCCGACTCGAGGCGTCGTCGTCCGCGCCTAGCGGCCAGTTGAAGCGGACAGAATTGGGCGATTCGCCAAACTCCTGCCCCAAAGCACGCAGGATTGCTGTCAGTAATTTGTTTAAGTCTTGTTCGTTGCTGCTGGAGCGGAGGAATGGCACTTCATTAATTATGGCAAGCTTTTCTGAGATTCTGTAGAACTGCACGCTGAATCGTAACTCGGTATCCTTATCGACATCGTCATTAAGTTCGACTTCCTGGTTCTGGGCAATTGCTTCCTGAGGTTTCTGCGAAGTTCCTATCGTTTCCTGCTCCTTAGCCTCCGGTGCAATTGCCAGAAGCTCAATCGACCCGTCTTGGAGCTCCGAAATAGTGGCTTTCGGTTCGGACAGAACCGGCGCCTCTTGATCCGACATCGGGAGAGAGTCCTCCGGCGTACCCACTGTCGCGTGCGGGGATTCCCTTAAAACGTAACAATCTATCCCCATTGCGCTCAAGTACGCGAGGCGGCGAGCTTCATTCATAATCAGGAAAACTTACGAATTGTTGGACATTGCAAGCGTTCGACTATACGCCTTTCACTCATGCGCAACAACAAGGCAATGCAACCCGGCAAAGTTGTGATTCTTCGGCAATCGTGATTGAATCGCGCTTCGTAAAAAAAGGGCAATTTGATGAAAGCAATTGTTTGTAACTCCTACGGTCCACCGGAAAACCTAGCATTGGAAGAGCTAGACGATCCGATTGCCGGTGCCAACCAGGCGGTGGTAGATGTCCACGCAGCTTCATTGAATTTTCCTGACACGCTGCAGATTCAGGGCAAGTATCAGTTCCAGCCGCCAATGCCGTTCACGCCTGGCTCCGAAGTCGGTGGAATTATTCGGTCGACCGGTCCCGGACTGGAGGGCTTCAGACCGGGAGATCGGGTCATGGCAACGCCTTCCATTGGAGGAATGGCCGAGCAGGTGGTGGTCGATTCGTTGGGGCTGCGCAAGATTCCCGACAATATGGATTTCAAGACCGCTGCCAGCTTCGCTATGGTCTACACCACCTCGTACCACGCACTGAAACAAAGAGCAAATCTCCAGCCCGGCCAGACCCTGCTGGTTCTGGGCGCCAGCGGCGGGGTGGGCTTGACAGCCGTTGAACTGGGCAAACTCATGGGAGCGACGGTAATTGCCGCCGCCAGTTCTGATGAAAAACTGGCGTTCGTAAAACAATTTAATCCCGATCACTTCATCAACTATGGCGATGGCGAGTTAAAGGAAAAGGTAAAATCGGTTACCGATGGCCGTGGTGCTGACGTGATTTACGACCCCGTGGGCGGCGATCTCTTTGACCAATGCACCCGCTGTATCAATTGGAATGGACGATTACTTGTTGTGGGCTTCACCAGTGGCAGAATTCCGGAATACAAGGCCAATCTGGCATTGCTGAAAGGCGCTTCAATGGTTGGCGTCTTCCTGGGTCGCTTTCGCAAGGAAGAGCCTGAGGCTTATGAGCAGAATTTTCAGGAACTGTTGACAATGTACGCTGAGGGAAATCTCCGGCCCGTGGTCACTCAATCGTTTTCAATGGAGGATTTTGCAGCAGCCTTCAATGTGTTCGCGCAACGTCGGGTCATGGGTAAAGTTGTGCTAGAAATCAGACAGACTAGCTAAACGCCAGGGGAACCGCAGTATGCTGAGTCGCGAAGAAATTATTAAAGACCTGGAAGAGCTGCGGGAGATTGTTATTCGCCATAAAGAGCCCGGTCAGCCTCTGGCGACTCACAGAGAATTGATAGATGGCATCGAGCACGATGTCTTCACCAACATTCCCCAGACACTGCCGGAAATATACCGACTCAGCTTAGAAATCCAGGACCAGGATTTCATGGTCTACATGGATGAGCGCTATTCATTTGGTGAAACACACCGCCTGGCGGAGCGTCTGGCGCGAGTACTTGTGGATCGCTATCAGGTAAAAAAAGGAGACCGGGTTGGCCTCTGTTCGCGCAATAATCCGGAATGGTGCCTGACCTACATGGCCGTCACGATGATCGGTGCGATTATCGTACCGATGAATTCCTGGTGGACAGGTGTAGAGATTGAATACGGATTGGCAGACAGCGGCGCAACATTGCTGTTTGCGGATCAGGAACGGTATAACCGAATCCAGCCTCACCTGCAGTCACTAGACCTGCAGGTGATCGCAATACGACCACAGGAGGAACTGCCCTACGCAGAATTCCATCAGCTACTGATCGACGACAGCAGCGAACATATCGATCTGGGCCGCATTGAAATAGCGCCTGATGACGACGTTTCCATCATGTACACATCAGGGTCCACCGGTCACCCCAAGGGCGTCCTGTCCACCCATCGAAATATTACTAACGCCCTGTACACCTGGTTATTCGTCAAGGAAGTTAACGAAATCCTGAGGCCAGAACTGGTGGAAAAAAATCCTCCCTATCAGCCAGCCCTGCTTTGCAATGTGCCCTTGTTTCACGTAACGGGCAGCCATGCCCAGTTTCTCAATTGTTTTATCACCCGGCGTAAATTCGTCATGATGTATAAGTGGGATCCCCAAGTCGCTCTGGAGCTGATAGAGCAAGAGCGGATATCCGTATTCCATGGCGTTCCCACCATGACCTGGGAACTGATGGAGGCACCTAGTTTCCAGAGTACCGATCTGAGCAGTCTGCGACACGTGCAGAGTGGCGGTGCCGCAAGACCCCCTGAGCATCTGGCGCTGATGTTGAAGAAATTTCCCACGCAGGCCGTTCCGGGGCTTGGCTACGGACTTACTGAAACCAATGCGATTGGCGCTATCATTTCTGGAAAGTTCTACGAAGCGAACCCTAGCAGTACTGGAAGACCCACCCCCCCATTGACTAGCGTCAGAGTTGTTGACCCCCAAGGCAATTCTCTGGAAGCTGGCGAAGTTGGCGAGATCTGCATCAAGGGTCCAACGGTGATGCGCGGCTACTGGAACAAACCGGATGAGACGAGGGACGTAATTCGCGAAGGTTGGTTCCATACCGGTGATATCGGCATGCTCGATGACCTGGGGTTCATCATCATCATGGACCGGGCCAAGGATATCGTCATTCGCGGCGGCGAAAACATTGGCTGTGCTGAGGTGGAGTATGCCATTGTCGAGCATCCCTCGGTCAGCGAAGTTTCGGTATACGGAATACCGGATGATCGACTGGGGGAAATCCTCTGCGCCACAATAATGCTCAGGCCGGGCGAAGTGGTGTCTCTCGACGAGCTAAAAATATTCCTCAGCAATAAAATTGCACAATTCAAAATTCCCGAACATGTTTTTTTCCAACACGAGCAATTACCTCGTATTGCCAGCGGAAAAATCGCCAAAAAACAACTGCGAGAGCAAGCGCTGGCGGTGCTTCTGTGAAGTATCACAAGAGTTAGAAATTTTCTTAACTAAGACTATTGCCTTTTCCCTTCAATAGCCCTATATAGAGGCCAAGGAGGACGGGGGGAATTCGGCAAAATTTCGATAAATTTTGTTGAAGATTCCGTCTGTTTAATCCGATAAAGTTTGTAAGGACCTTGTGTCTGAGATGTACTGAATGGTTTTGTTTTCAACCGATCTCGCTGGCTATCCCGAGCCAGCAGCACCACGAGGGTTGTTCACATGGCAGATTTGACCGAAACCAGGGACGATGAGTGGGAAGACGGAGACGAGCCCGCCGAAGAGCTTGAATCGATCAATCCAGACAACGTCATGCAATTTAGCGATTTCGTAGAAGCGGACGAAAAAAAATTGCAAAAGCAGCGTATTACCGAGCTGCGCAGACGTGCCGAGGAGCGTCAGGACTGGAAGCGAATCAGCTATGACTTCGACTGGGATCTTGATCAGGACGATTTACTCGAGGAAGCCTGACAAATAATGCGCTAGTGGCCATAAGCCATCGCGGACCCCGGCGAAATCGGGCAGAGGCTGTTGATCTGAACCAAAGATGTCCGTGAAATCAGACCAGCTGAATTTCCAGTTCGTCCAGGCCTTCAACCTTGGCCAGAAGTGTATCGCCCCCCACAACCTTGCCTACGCCAGCCGGTGTGCCCGTGAAAATAAGGTCTCCAGGCCGCAAAACAAAAAATGTCGAAAGCTCGGCAATAATTTCTGGAACACTCCAGATCATGTCTTTGATATTGCCACGTTGACGCTGTTCGCCATTCACTTCCAGACTTAATTCAGCCTGCTTGAGAATGCCGACACGGGATACGGGATGAATAGCCGAAATCGGTGCTGAATAATCAAACCCCTTCGCTACATCCCACGGTCTCCCTGCTGCTGCCGCTTCAGCCTGAAGATCGCGTCGAGTAAGATCAATACCAACCGCATAACCAAACAGCAAATCCTCTGCCTGTTCGCGATTGACATTGCTGCCTTCCTTGCCCAACGCCAGCACCAGTTCAACTTCGTAGTGCAGGTTGTCAGTTCGTCCTGGAAACGGAACGGTGTCTTGACCGTGTACAATTGCATCGGCCGGCTTGGAAAAGAAGCATGGAGGATTTTTAGCGGGATCGCCGCCCATCTCCCGAGCATGATCGGCGTAGTTCTTGCCCACACAATAGATTCGATGCACCGCCATGGGTAAAGAAGTCCCGGCTACAGTAACGCTTGGAATTTTCGCAGGAAACAGAAATTCCATAGATGATAATCTCCTACAGGATCCAAACTACGATCAACAACCCAAACGTTCCAGCAGCGATCCCGTTGGCCAGTCGTTGGCCGCCGGAAAAAATCGAAGCGCTGCCCCGGACTCAATATTCGCCAGATCTGTGAACTGATCGCAATGACTGGCATGCACCGGCAGGTTCTGTGCAAATAGAAACGCTGCCAGCTCACCACGATTGTTCGCCACTACCTTGAAAAATGCCGCTGGCACACTGGCACCGCCAGCATTTCTGCTACTTTCGCCATAAACTGGCCCGGCTATTACTGTCAGCTCCCCTTCTCTGGCTACCAGCTCGTTAATGGCCTGATCGAGTCGCGACCAGGATTCCAGTCTCAGATCGCTTTTCATCAGCGCCATGATCGACAGCAAATTAAGGTCTGACCAGTAGCTGGTGGAAGCAAAACTGGTCATGGGCACAAGCCTTCCCCGATCCCCAGCGTTCACGGAAAACTCGGAAATGCGATAAACACTCTCGGGTTGATTTCCCAGATTAGGCTGAATCAACGCACCCCCTGTTTCGTCCAGATCTGCGGCCTGAATACCGTTTTGAGCCAGCTGATCATCCTGCCATTCTCTTGGAAGCAATGACGCAACACCAATACTACCGGGCAATATACGGTATGAAACCCAGTCAGCAAATCCCGTCTCAGCATTGACGGATACCGCGTATAGATGCCGGACGATAATTTCGTTCTCGACAGGAGTTCCTGTTGGACAACCCTGCAGGCAGTGAGCAATGTGTATATTGCTCATCGATTCGGCGCCAGCCGCATAAGCGTTGGCAGTCAGCAATGCAATCAGGATCAGGAGACGGGACATAGGTTCTGAGGTTGAATTGAATTCGCGGCTAAATCTATTACAGGCTAGTTATGCTGGCAACTCGGAGGAATCCTCAACCCATCGGATAAAGGTACTGTTTATGTACCTCATCGCAGGCTCGCATGACATCGTCGGCCAGCGTGATATCGAGCGCCGCCAGCGATTCATCCAGTTGCCTGGCAGTCCGGGCTCCAATAATCGTTGACGCAACAAAATCGAAGTTCATGCTCCAGGCAGTGGCGAGGGTGACCGGAGACATACCTGCCTCCCTGGCTATCTCCATGTAGCGCTCGGTAGAGGCCAGCGTTCCTTCATTGACAAATCGCTCTCCCATCGCCCGCTGGCGAGGATTTTCATGCTTGAAATAATCGCTGAACCTGGCCATTTCCGGAAAAGCACCACCATTGTATTTGCCACTCAATACGCCTCCTCCAATGGGTGAATACGGCAACAAAGAGACATTCTCTCGCCGACATACGTTAGCGAGTTCATCGAAGAACCGACGGTTCAGCAATGAAAAATTGTTCTGAATAGACTGAAAGCGCGCCATCCCCGAATAGTCAGCAATAGTATTGGATTTGGTCAACCCGTAAGCCGACTCGTTGGAGGTGCCGAGAT
>Ga0181578_10003013_pt1 | contig 15500 bp, 10 predicted proteins | sample 071ome_21_FD_148659 | JGI IMG/M metagenome (GOLD analysis project Ga0181578, IMG submission 148659) | Coastal salt marsh microbial communities from the Groves Creek Marsh, Skidaway Island, Georgia - 071401CT metaG (spades assembly) | ecosystem: Environmental > Aquatic > Marine > Intertidal zone... | reverse complement strand
CAAGGTTACGCAGCGGGGACGGCACGTTCCACCTCACCGGAGGGCTTCAATTCACCATTCACTATTTTAAATTCACTATTCAAAATGGGACGGCACGTTCTACCGGCGGAGGGCTGTCAGGTAGATCGTATCGTCTCGATGCGCCCGCTAGTGTCAGCTATGCGGATGTAGGGTGCTCGACTACCAAAGGCTTCCCGAAACGTAGAGCAGTTTTGGTTAAGAACACCACAATTTACTATTTATAATTTACTATTCACTATTCGAAAGCATCTCGAGATAGTCGAGCAGGCTGGCCATTTCTTTGACGGAGAATCCGGCCATCAATCCTTCGGGCATGATGGAGGTTTCGAGGGTGCGACGTTCCTGGATTTCGGTCTTTCGAATGCTATGCTCCTGGGCGATGATGTCCCTCAATACCACTTCGTCGCCCGCTTCGTTCACCACAAATCCCGTCAATTCCTGACCGTTTTTCAGACTGATCAGGTTGGTGGCGAATCCCTGCGCGATGGTTTTGTTCGGGTCAAGAATGGATATGGCAAGATCGTTTCGACGGTAGGTGTTCGCGATGTTGCCCAGGTATGGTCCTTTCTGTTGCTGATCCTGACTGACCGTGTGGCAGGTCACACAGGCCGCCCGCATGAAGACGGCTTCACCGAGTGCGATGTCTCCCTTGAATTCGATCACTTGTTCGAGCGCTTTTTCTTGTGTCAGATCTCCTATTTTGGGCGTTTTATCTTCACCGGGTTCAGGGATGCGCAGTCTGCGTGCTGCCGCTTTGGCGGCGCTGGCGATGTCTGGATCAAAATCGTTCAATGAAGCCCTGATCCGTGCGTCCAGATAATGGTTGCGCATTTGTGCCGCCGCTTTCATGAGAAGCACCCGACGGACGGGATCCTGCCAGCCCAGATCTATTGCTTTTCGGACATGTACAGTGACTTCCGGACCGATGTTTTTGCGGTCAGCCAATTGGAGCAGCGCGGCGTTGGCCCATTGAGCTGCGGGCGATTCCAGGTCGTTTGCCGCCAGTTTTTCCAGTTGTTCATGTTGATCAATCAACAGAGAGCTTCTCAAAAAGGCCTGACGTCCGGCAGCCTGTTCCTTTCCGGAACCTTCGGCTTTGTCGAGTGTGCTCAGGGCGGTCAACATGGCGGCCAGCGCCGATTCGTGACGTGTCTTGGCCAAGCCTTCGATGGTTTGTGACAGCACGGCGGGGGTGGAAGAAATATTCCGCGCGGATTTGATCAGCAGGGGAATAGCCTTCGCAGGAATATCTTCAATGGCCGCCAATTGGGATACTGCGGCACTGACATGTGTTTCGTCGCTCAGGGCAAGATCGATGATGCGTTCCAATGCTTCGTTGGATTGGATGCGATTCCGGTTCATTTCCCGAACCACCATTGCCGCTTCTTCCGGATTGGCGGTTGAAAGTTCCTTTTTCAGGGCATCAAGGATGCGTTCGGATTGTCCCCAGGCGTCCAGTTGGTAATAGGGACCACGAGTATCGGGGCGTGTCCCCCAGCTGTCGCCTTTCCATTCGGCTTCCCGGTGGTAGAGCCGGCAAAGAGCGGCTACGACATGTGGTTTAATGGAAGATTTGTCGGGATCCTGCAGTCGTGCGATCAAGCCTTCCACCACATCTGATTGATGGATGCGCATCAAGGCAAACGAAGCACCTTGCTTTTGTGCTTCACTGGAAGCAGTGGAATCCAGAACGGCAAAGCATGCTTCGCTGGCTCCAAGTTTGGCCAGTGCGCGGAACGCCGTATGCGCGATGACTCCGTCCGTATGACCCAGACTGGCGGCAATGTCATTGGCGGTGTTGAGGCGTCCCTGATGGGTGGCGGCAATCAAGGCTTCGAGTCGTGTACGGGGATCGTTGCTGTCCAGTCCGGACTCGAACAGTTCCGCACTGACAGGTCCGGGTTGACCGGCGGTCTGGAGGTCCAGTCCCATGTCTCCCAACGCACGCAATACGAATGCTTGTATCGATGCATCCTTTAGAAATGGCTGAACACTGGTGATGACTTCTTCGCTGTTCCGGCTGTCGATGCCCCGTTGGGTGACCGTGTAAAGCGCTGCAACGCGGGCGCGCAGTTCCCTGCTTTTGTTGGAAGCCAGTTTTAACAATGACTCCGTTGTTTGAGGTGTCGCATCCCGACGGAGCAGGGTGCGTTGGGCTGTGAGGGCGCGGATGTGGCTGGGGGATTCGAGCAGTTTGATCAACTGTTCGTTTGTCAGACGATTGAAATCGGGCAATGGATCAGGGGTGAATCCCTTGGGCGTGACACGAACGATGTAGCCGTGATCAGGGCCTGCCCAGTTAAACGTTGCCGGCCCCTTCCAACTGGCCTGGTAGACGCGACTCATCGCATCGACATCGGCATCGGTTGGGCGTGTGACTTGAATGAAGGGTTTGGGAGCGGTGGTTTCCACGAAGGTGGCCCCGCGTCGTTCAACGCTGTGATGGAACGTGGCGGCACGTCCCCAGTCACAGGTGAACGGTGCGTTGGCCCATTCAGCCGGGAAACCGGGTTCGTGGATATATACCGATCCACAACCGGAACCACCACCGTAGTCGGCCAGCGGTTGGATGTGTTCTTCACCGAAGTTCTTGTAGAGCCTTGGGTATCCATGATCTTCGAGCCCGGTGAAGTGGTGCAGTCGCACGTCCCATCCTCCACCGTCATTGGTGTTGTCCCGGGCGAACATATCGAGCAGGGGGCTCATTGGAGTGCCCAGGATGTTGCGGGTGCCGGTCGCGAAGAGTTGCAGTCCGGTGCCGTCTGGGCGAAAGCGAATGACGCCGCCGCCACGGTGCTGCAGTTTACGTCCGTCGGTTCCCACGGCATTCATGAAGCCGAAGTCACCGCCTGCAATGTAAATCCAGCCGTCGATTCCCATTTCCAGACCGTTGGTCGTGTGATCGGGCGGGCGTTGATCGAAATCGAAGGCAATGCCGGAAATAAGTCGTTTGGAATCTTCCGCGATCCCGTCGCCGTCCCGGTCATAATGCACGCTGATGTGGGGGGGGTGAAGCAGGTAAAGACGGTCGTTGTCCCAGATCAATCCCCTGGGTGAATCAATGTCCTTGATGAATTCCTTGACTTCGTCGGCCTTCCCGTCGTCGTCAGTGTCGCGCAGGCGCAATACGCGGCCCCGGTGCGGGTTTCGTCCCAATGAACCGTTTCCATCGCTGGAAACGTAGAGGTCTCCGTTGGGTGAAGCTGCTACATAGACCGGATAATTAGCCGTGGCGGATGAGGCAAACAATGTGACGTCGAATCCCTCCGGAACTTTGACATCTTTCAGAATGGTTTCTTCTTCAGCGCTGTTTAATGCGACGATTTTCGGAGTGATGTTGCCCCCTTTTGCCATAGGATCTTCCGCAGCCTCACGGGCAGCGGTCGCTGTTTTTTGTTCGTTGCTGTCCAGTTTTGGATAGAGGCTTTTGATGCCTTTTCCTTTGACCGCGAGTTCCCAAAGACTGATCCAGCCTCCGCCCGAGGTGCGGGTGCCGGTGAGTTTGAGGAACCTCATGGTTTTGGTTGGAAAGGAGGCGGTGGTGTTGCCTCGTTTCAGGTTGTCGGTGGCGTCAAAAAGCATGCTCCAACTCTTGCCGTCCATGGAGGATTCCAATTTGTATCCGTATGCATTGGTCTGGCTTTCCCAGAGGACGTCCACGCCGGAAATTTCCTGGGGCTTGTCAAATTCAAGTTGCAGCCACTGGGGTTTGTCGGCTCCGCTGGCGCACCAGCGTGTCTCTTTTTTGCCGTCCACAGCCATCCAGGTCCAGCGCTGGTTTTGTGTGCTGCTGGCCGTGATTTTGACCAGTGTGGCGTCCTTGGGAGCGGTTCCGGTGGGGTTAACTGCTTGAGGCTTGGGTTTGGCTTCGACGAAGGTGACTTTGTTTTTGCCTTTATAAGGTGTCAGATGTTCCTCGTTCAACTGATCGCACGCCCACAGCAATCCCCGGGTGACCAGCTCCAGATACCGAGGATCGGCGACGGTCTCCGTGTTGTGCCCGATGGTGGTGCTGAAACTGCGCGCACCCTGCTTCTCATTGATCCATGCCACGACTGCTTCGGCAACGCGCTCGTTTCCGTTTCGCCGGATGACTTGTTTGCCGGATGCCAGGGGATGGGCGTCGAATAGTTTGACATTGTTGTAAAGTTCTTCACGGATGGTGGTCCAGTCCTTGAGCGTGGCGGTGATGGGATGCTTGGTGTCGGTGAAATGAATGTCAATGGGGACTTGAGGGCCGTGTCCCGAGGATTGCAGACCCAGGTGCTTGAACCAGAGGTCGGTTCCGTTCCGGAAACTGTGCATGGCGCAGTGAAGATGGACCGCCGGGATCACCTGATGCGTTCGGAGGATGTTGTGCATGACCTCCAAGTCCTTGTTTCCGGCTGCACATTCATCGTGGATGACGATGTCATAGCCTTCCGCCCAATTCGGATCACTGTAGAGAGGCAGGGGCGGGGTGGTGGAACGATCATCGGTCCAGACCACATCCACCTGCACATTGGCTCGCTCCTGGATGCCTTTGGCAAGCACTTCGTGTTGATGAGTGTAATCGTGGCAACACCCCCCCGCTATGAGCAGGGCTTTCAACTTGGCGGCACCATTCTGAGCTTGCGCCGATAAATTTGTCCCCAAACAGAGGAACAACATCAAGCGAATGGCTAAAAGTGATCTTTGGCTAAGCATGATGCCGAGAATATGCCGAGGAATCCACCTGTTGTTCAAGAATCCTTTCTGGTGGATTCTTGCGATGGGGTAGATCGTATCGTCTCGATGCGCCCGCTAGCGCCAGCTACGCGGATGTGGGGGGATTGAATAGTGAATTTAAAATGGTGAATGGTGAATGAAAGGTGTGTGGAATACTGAAGGCTTCCCAAAACGAAGAGCAGAATTGTTTAAGCACGCCACAAGGTTACGCAGCGGGGACGGCACGTTCCACCTCACCGGATGGCTTCAATTCACCATTCACTATTTTAAATTCACTATTCAAAATGGGACGGCACGTTCTACCATGGGGTTGACTGCTAGGTAGATCGTATCGTCTCGATGCGCCCACTAGCGTCAGCTATGTGGATGTGGGGGGATTGAATAGTGAATTTATAATGGTGAATGGTGAGTGAAAGGTGTGTGGAATACTGAAGGCTTCCCAAAACGAAGAGCAGAATTGTTTAAGTATGCCACAAGGTTACGCAGCGGGGGCGGCACGTTCCACCTCACCAGATGGCTTCAATTCACCATTCACTATTTTAAATTCACTATTCAAAATGGGACCGCACGTTCTACCTTGAGTGTCGCGCTTTATGCGCCGGAAAGATACTCGGCGGTGATTTTGTCCAGGTGGATTTGGGCGAGGGTTTGGGTGGTTTCATCCAACGTGGAGATGGCTTGCTTCAGAGCATCCACATCGCCGGATTGTGTTTCCTTGTTTTCCCTTGCCAGCACGCTCTTAAGGGTTTCGACTTTGCCCTGGATCTCTTTCAAATACTCAGGTTCCAGTTCTTCGGCGCAGTCGGCGAGGCTTTGGGTGACGGCTGATAACAAATCATTGGCTTTGAGTTTGTTTTCGATCCAGCGTCGGGCATCCCAATCCTGCATGGCGTGTTCCACTGAGGATTCCACCATTTCAGTGACTTTATGATCGTCCACATCGATGGCGGATTTGATCTCAACGGTCTGTTCCTTGCCGGACCGGATGTCTCGGGCAAGCACGTGCAGGACACCGTTGGCGTCGATTTCAAATTGTACACCCACTCGGGGGACGCCTTTTGGCGCTTTTTCAAAGGAAACGACGAACTGACCGAGGCTCCAGTTGTCCGCTGCTTTCTCACGTTCGCCTTGCAACACATGAATCAGCATTTCCTTTTGATTGGCCACTGCCGTGGTAAAGACTTCGCCGGCCTTGGCCGGGATGGTGGAGTTGCGGGGGATCAACACATTCATCAAACCACCAAAGGTTTCAATGCCCAACGAGAGCGGTGTGACATCCAGTAAGGTCATCTGTGACATTTCACCGGTGAGAATGGCCCCCTGGATCGCCGCGCCCAGGGCCACGGCTTCATCCGGGTTTTGTCCGGTATTCAACTCCGGACCCGATGCGGTGTGAAAGGAATCTCCCAGGCGCACGTCACCGCGTGTTTCTTCAAAATCACTGCATTGAAAATATTCGCTGACCCTCTCGCGGACCAGAGGCATGCGGGTTTGACCTCCCACCAGCACCACTTGGTCCAGATCTTCTGATTGGATGCCTGCGTCACTGATGGCTCTCAGGCAGTGTTGTTTTGTGCGTTCGATGATGGGGCGTGCGATGGATTGGAGCGAATCACGGGTCAAGTCCACTTTGAAATGGAAATCCGGCGTCAGGAACGGCAATTCGACGGTGGTGGCGGTCTCGGAGGACAGGGCGATTTTGGCCTGTTCAGCCGCCTCTCGCAGGCGGGGCAGGGCTTCCTCCGATTTCGTTAAATCGATTTTTTCAGACTGGGTCCGGATGATTGACAGAAAATGGTTGAGGATTGCCTGGTCGATATCATTCCCTCCAAGACAGGTGTTCCCATGGGTGGATAAAACCCTGAACACACCCTCGTTCAACTCCAGAATGGTGATATCAAACGTGCCTCCACCCAGGTCATACACTGCGATTTTGGATTGATCCTTGAGTCGGTTCAGACCGTAAGCCAACGCTGCAGCTGTGGGTTCGTTGATGATGCGCTCCACAGTCAGACCGGCCAGACGCCCGGCTTCGATGGTCGCCTGTCTTTGAGCGTCGTTGAAATAAGCAGGTACGGTGATGACGGCGCGCTCAAACGAGCATTCCATGGCGGCTTCAGCCGCTGCCTTGAGTGATTTCAGGATTTCGGCAGAAACCGCTTCAGGTGTATGCAGGGCTTTACCCATCTGGATTTGAATGGGAGCATTCGGTGCTGCCTGAATGGAATAGTCGACTTCCTTTTCCCTGTCCGACAAATCACCGGATCTGCGTCCCATGAAACGTTTGACCGAGTAAATGGTGCGATCGGGCGCGATCGTCCGCATGCGCACCGCTTCCTCACCCACTTTCGGGGTGCTCTCATCGGACGGGTAGTGCACCACGGAAGGGGTCAGGCGTTTGGAATGAGCGTTGGCCAGGACAATGGGAAAACCAGAATCCACAACTGCCACCGCCGAATGGGTGGTTCCAAGATCTATGCCGATAATATTGCTCATATGCTTCAACTACGCCGCCAGAAGCGGGCACGACATCATGCCATGACGCCACTGAATTGCAACTATTTGCCCTTTTCAGCTGGGGGGAGGGGCGCAGTTCATTTTATAGACAAAGGAGAGCCAGGTAGACTTACAGCCAGCGCCTGACCTTGACGTTCGATTGAAAAATGGGATGGTCACCAAGGGTATTTTGCCGTAAGGTCCTAACATGACAGTTGAAGAAATTAGAGCGCTCCCGGTTACTGAAAAACTCCACATCATGGAGGTGATCTGGCAGGACTTTAGGGCTCAGTTTGAATCGTGCGACATCCCACGCCCTTTGAAGGCTCTTTTGGATGAACGGAGAGCCAGAGTTCAGGAGGGAACGGCAAAGTTGTTGGATTGGGATACTGTGAAGTCGACTATTGGGAGGCCATGATTAGCATCAGCGTTTCTGAAGATGCATTGCAAGATCTTAACGACGGTTACGTTTTCTATGAAACGCAGTCGCAGGGCCTTGGAGACTACTTTGCGACGTGTCTTCGTGCCGATATTGAGTCATTGAAAGTTTACGGCGGGATTCATCGGATTGTTTATGGCGATTACTATCAACTACTGAGTCGTGTATTTCCATATGGAGTCTTCTATACATTGGAGGATAGTCTCGTCACAATCTGGGCTGTGATTGACCTGCGTCGAGATCCTGCTTGGATCCGGGAGAGATTAATCGACTAATTTCGAACAAGGACGGTGCAGCTAATGCGGATTCCGGCGATGCTCCATTCGCATAGGTGATCTTTACGTTCGCTTGAAGACTGAAGGGCATCCATATTACCGAATCGCTGAGGGTTCCGGACTGATTGAACTGCTTGTGGCGGACCCGGAATTGGATCATCAATCACCTGCCACTGAACTATCCAGACTCAAATCGGTTCTATCGTTTGAAAGGGCGCTCGTTGTGGTTTTTCGGCATTCTGAAGATTTGTCTGTTATTTCAAGCTTGTGGGTTAAATATCATGCCAACATCGGTAGACCGTTAGAGCAATAAAGTCATATTTGCGAACAAGACGGTGGCCTTACAATCTTTGGGTAAATCTCAAAGGTGTTCTCTAACTAATTAACAAAGTAAGAGTTAAAGAAGGTTTTCGGGGAAATGCGAATCGAACAAGCGATACTGATGCTTATAAAGATAAGTAAAATACCTTGATTACTTAGGTAATGTGTCGTAGCTTGCCGTTGTGTGATAGCAAAACTGGCTATCCTTTGAATAAAAAAGCAAATAAATGAGCGCAGCTGTTGAAAATATCAGGGAATCACATTTACGGAGTGTCCTCAAGGGGATCTCGTGGCGCATCATTGCCACATTGACCACGGTGTTCATCGCATGGCGGACGACCGGGGAGGCGAAGACGGCTCTGGTTGTTGGCGCTATTGAGTTTCCGAGCAAGTTCCTGATTTATTATTTCCATGAACGTGCCTGGCAGTCGGTGCCCAGAGGACATGTTCGTCAATGGTTCAAGCGGAAAAAAGTGTGACCATAAAAAAAAGAACGGGCCATTTACGGCCCATTCTTTCTTCTGAAAGCGGTTTGACGAATAACACTACCAATCAAGCTTGTCTGGGAAAAATTCCGCGATGAGGTCTTCGTAGTAGGGTTTCAATGCCACCGGGTCTGGGGCGTTGTGGCTCTTGGTGTAGAGGTCGTATTTGTTGAAGTCCAACACCCATTTGAGCATCTCGCGATCGGTGTCATTGCAGAGATGATCGTATTGTCCTTCGCGATGCCAGGGGTAGAAGGAGTGGTAACGCAGCATGTAAAGGCCTTCGATGGGAAGGTAGGGTTTTGCGACTTGGTAGATGTATTCATCGTGTCCCCAGGAAATGTGGACATTGTCCAGCCCGCAGTTTTCTTCGTAAACTCCAAACTTGGTATTGAGTTCCGGGTTATTGCGGTCGGGGTTTTTGTCGAAGAATTCAGGAAACACGATCTTGTCCGAAAAGGCGCATCCAACCGGAAAGGTGTCTCCCACCACGGCCCATTGAGGTTCTCCGTACAGGCAAAGGATTTTGCCGAGGTCGTGGATAAACCCGCTCAAAATCATCCAACGCGGTCTGCCGTCTTTGCGAATTTCTTCTGAGGTTTGCAGCAGGTGCTGGAGCTGGGAAAGGTTGGTGTCCGGATCACTGTCATCCACCAGGGTGTTCAAATATTCCGCTGCTTCCCAGATGCCCATCTTCTTCCGGTTGAATTGGGTGAATGTTTTTTTCTTTTCCTTTACGAAGTCGTAGGTCTGCTTCGTGTGGTTTTCTTCATAGAACCTACGAACGCTCGGGCGCACGGTTTCCGCGTAGTTACGGAATTGGTCCTCTTTTTTGTTGGGATCGGTCGGGTTGAAATCAGCGGGATCTTCCTCCGCCGAACTGGTTTTCGGAGGCTCCGGGTAGCGATCCTTTACAAATTCATCCCATTCTTCCATTACCTGGTTGTCCATGGGTTCTGACGGAGTATCGGAGGGTGTGCTCATATGATTCTGATTCGGCGATGGCGTCGCGTTGTTTGATGGTTCTATGTTTCAGGGTTTGACGTGTGCGCATGCTGGTGGATTTGTCGAGCTTAGGCAATGAGATTCGTCGGTATTCCAACATTTTTTGAGCGACTTTTGGCTTTTCTTGGGACATTCTGCACCGAACGGGTCAACTGGGTGGAAACCATGGGTAAATCAGAAAAATCAAACGGTCTGGAAACCGCTCATCAGGTGGTTGAACGTTCGTGTCCTGCTTGCCGGGAGAGCCGGTCGACCGACCGATGGAAGAAGGCGGATACTTGCTTCGTGCAGTGTGTGTCCTGTGGCATGGTTTATGTCCGGAAGGTTCCTTTATCCTTTGTCAATGGTGAGTTCTATGAGGATCGAACCGAGTCGTTTTACTTGTCCGAGGACAAACTTCAGTCTGATTACGATCCGGTTCGGTTTCAGCGTGAGTGGAAGCTGTTCCGTCGTAGGGTGCCTTCCGGTCGTGTGTTGGACGTGGGATGTTCCACCGGTGGTTTTCTTAGAGGACTACCAGCCTTTGGTTCCTATGAGTTGACGGGGCTGGATGTTTCCCAGGGAGCGCTGAATCAGGCGGAACAACAGGGGATCCGGGTGGTTAGAGAACCTTTCCTGGATTGGAATCCTTCTGATTCCCGCTTTGATGCGATTACCTTTTGGGCCGTGCTGGAACATGTTGAAAAGCCGGATGCCTTCCTGCAAAAGGCTGGGAGTCTGATCCGGCCGGATGGTATCTGCATCCTCCTTGTCCCCAATCTTCACTCTCTGGCTATCCGGTGTCTGGGCAGTCGTTACCGGTATATCATGGCGGAGCATCTGAATTATTTTTCTCCCACCGCATTGCGGAAAATGGTTCAGCGGATCGGTGGATGGGGCATTGAGCAGGTGACGACCATGCATTTCAACCCGGTGGTGTTGATCAAGGACGCGCTACGTCCCAGATCCGAGGTGCCCGATGCGGAACGGGCCCGGTTGTTGAAGCGGACCAATAAACTGAAAAAGTCGCCTTTGATGGCTCCGGTGAAGACGGTTTACAACGGGTTGGAGTCCGCGCTCACCGGTTTGTTGGCGGCTGATAATCTGGTTGCGGTGCTGAGACGCCGCTCATGAATCCGCAATGGGTCCCAGAGGTTCGTTTTTCAAGCGGCGGAGATCCATGAGGACGCGTGTGATTTCCATTTGATCATCATCACTGAGTCCCTCGGATGAGAGCAGGTTCTTTTTCATCAGGATTTCGTGATCGATGTATTTGTCGCGTAACCGGCGCACCAGCTCTTCATACTGTCGATCTCTGCTTGGGATGGCTCGGGCCTCGGTCACTGCTTCGGTGATAAATCGATCCGCTCCCGCCTGGCGACATTGGGTGAGGATGGTGGCCGTTTCGGGTTTTTTGTGCTCGGCATGTGCGTCCAGTGTGGCGATCAATACTTCGCGCACCACCGGGTGACGTATCCATTGCAGGTCCAAATGTTCAAACAGCCATTCCAAAGGTTCTTCTTCTTCCTCGGTCAGGACCAGTTTCATCAGCCAGTATTCCTGCACCGGACATTCCGGCAACGGTTCCACAGGTTCCTCCGGAATGTCGATGTCTTCGATCGGAGGTCCGTCATCAAAAGCGGATGGCTCGGGTAGGGAGCGTCGGGTCTGCTTGAATTCCGCCCGAATGGAATCCACATCGACGTTGAGCAAATGGGCTGTCTTCTGGGCATAGGTGTCAATCATCACCGCATGACCCGTCTTGGTAACGGCTTTTCCCATTTCCTGAACAATGGCCATACGATCCTTGTCGGTGCCGGTCGGGTGAGCCTTCCGGAGGTGCTGCAATAGAAAGTCAAAAAATCCTTCTGCTTTGTCGACCAGTTGACGGAATGCTTCGGCTCCAAGTTCCCGGATGTAACTGTCCGGATCATGTGGCGCAGGAACGTTCGCAACCCGCAGGTTGAGTCCGGAATCGATGAGGTCATCCATGGATCGCAGGGCGGCGTTGGTTCCGGCCTGATCGGAGTCGAAACAGAGAACGATCTCATCGGCATAACGTTTAACGATCTGGGTATGCCGCTTTGTCAGAGCAGTTCCCTGGGGGGCGACCACATTTTCGATGCCGGACATGTGGCAGGCGATCAAGTCGAGCTGGCCTTCGCAAATGACGGCGGATTTCGCGTCCAGGATGGCGCGTTTTGCTTTGTCCAGTCCGTAGATGACTTCGCTCTTGCGAAAGAGCAAAGTCTCCGGTGAGTTGACATACTTTGCACCTTTCTCATCACCTTCTACGACACGACCGCTGAATCCGATGACTCTGCCTTGCGGGTCATGGATGGGAAACATCAGGCGGCCCCGAAAACGATCGTAGTAGTCCTTTCCTTCCTTTTTGGGGACGACCAGACCTGCTTTTTCGATCAGTTCCGGATCGTATTTACGACTGCGACTCCAGCGGAGTGTGTCGTCCCATGAAAGCGGGGCGTACCCCAGTTGAAACCGTTTCATGGCTTCTTCGGGCACGCCGCGTGATTTCAGGTAATCGCGTCCGGCCTGGCCTTGGGCGTCATTCAGCAGCAGGGTGTGCCAGCGATGGGACAGTTCTTCGTGAATTTTAAGCAGGATTTTTTTTGCTTCGGCCTTTTCGGCGGCCTTGGGATCCTTGACGACTTCGATGGCGATCTTGGCCCGGTCCGCCAGACGTTCGGCGGCTTCATAGAAGCTCAGGTTTTCGTATTCCCGGACAAAGGTGAAGACATCTCCACCTTTGTGGCAGCCGAAACAATGAAACGTTTGACGCTGTGGATTGACGTGGAAGCTGGGAGTCTTTTCGTTGTGAAAAGGACACCTTGCCTTGAAGGACACGCCGGCTCTTTTCAGCGGTATGTATGAAGTGATGACCTCGACGATATCGCTTGCCTGCCGGATTTGCTCCACCAATTCGGGGCCGATAAAACCGCTCATGACCGGTCAGGGGTTGGAACGTAGCCAGGAGCGTGCGGTCGAGACTTCACCCGGTGTCGGTCCGGCTTTCAGCAACTGCTGGTAGACTTCGCGCGTGCGCACCGGGCGTTGGAGCGGTCCTGAATAAAGCTCGCCCAGACGCATGAGGACAGGGCGGTCTGATGGATCGGCCTTCAGCAATGTTTCCAGTTCCCGTGCGGCATCTCGCAGATGATCCTTTTTGATGAGAGCCAACGCCAGGTTGTAACGCGAATCGCGATGCTGTGGGGAAATGGCGAGGGCGTATTCGTAAGCGGGTAATGCCTTGTCGGCGTTGCCGCCGTTCAGGGCTGCCAGGCCGAGGTTGAAATAGGCTTCGAAGAAGGAGGGGTCGGCAGAGACAGCTCGTTCGTATTGGGTGATCGCTTCTTCGAAATCCGAACGCTGGAGTGCTTTGTTGGCCCGGTCAAACAGGGGAGCCGCTACTTGTCGGTTGCCTGCAAGGGGTGCTCCGGGCAGTAAATACCGATAGGGATTGAATGTTCTTCCTTGGGGCAATGGGGTCACGCCGGGCGCAGAAGGGGGAATGATCACGGGACGCTCAATTTCCACGACGGTTTCCGGATCTTCCTTATCTTCTTCAGGCTCTCCCACATCTTCGGAAGCCTTCGTTTCTTCTTCTTTGGGAACATCTGCTTTGACGACCACATTTGTTTGTGAAGCGCTTGAAGCAGCAGGAGGCGCGTCATTTTTTACAGAGGGCTTAACCGGGGTGATTTCTTTTACCTCAGGTTGTTCCGGTGCTTCTGTTTCATTCTTAACTACCAGATTAGCTGTGTCTTCTGGGGGGGGCGATTGTGTGTTGGTATTTGGGTCGTTTTCTTCAGGCTCCTTGTTTAAAACTGTCTCGGATGGGGTGGACTGGGCATTGGACTGGCTGTCTATGGCTGCTTCAGCAGGAGATGTTTCTTTATCCTGAGTCGCCAATTCCTGGTCGTCCGTGTTTTCATCTGTCTCCTTCGTGGTTTCAGTAGGAATCTCCACTTCAGGTGTTTTCTGTTTGAAAAAGCTGGCTTCAATACTTTCCGCAATGCTTTTAGCAATGGGGACGAGTGGGGATTGGGGGGCTTTGAATGTGAATTTGCGTAAATTTTGGACGGCAAGATCAGGGCGCTGTAAGGCAGGGTGTGCGATCATGCCCTTGTTCCAGAGGGCTGGTGTATATGCTGCATCACGTTCCAGAGCGGTGTGGAAGTAGTTGTATGATTCTGTGTTGTTTCCCTTTCGCTGTTGGATCAGCCCCATGCCGTTGAATGCTTTGGCATCCTCCGGTGACTGTCTGAGCAACCTGTCGTAGATGTCCTGAGCCTCAAGTAGTTCATTCAGAGCTATATGGGCCAAAGCCTGGTAATGCAGAGCGGCGGTCGATTGGGGACGCAGCATTTGGTAGGTCTTGAACTGATTGATGGCATCATCGTAAACGCGTGTTTCAAGGCGAAGACATCCCAGGTTAAAAACCGCTTCCGCGAGATTATTGTTGATGTTATAGGCTTTGGTATAGGCATTTCTCGCCTGGGCGTATTGTCCATCCTTGTGATAAGCCAGGCCAAGATAGTTCCAAGCCCGAGCCAGTTCGGGTTTTAAGCGGGTGGTTTGTTTGAATGAACTAATGGCTTCCTTGAATTGTCCGTTATCCAGTTGCGTCTTACCTTCCAGCATGGCGTCCGCCCAGGGCGGGGTGCAGCCGGTCAGGATGACTGCCGCCATCAAGGTGAACAATATGCCGTTCACCCACCGGTGTCCGGTGGAACGGTATCGAGTTTTATTATGGATGACTGTTGGATTTGGACTCATCTCTGACGATCATTGACCCTTTGAAGGATTTACACTATCACTAAACCAGATTCAAAAGCAATGACGGAACGTGTATACAGTGCCATTTGGGCGTCTTTCAGGGCAGTGCAATGCTGGATGCATGCTGGTAGGGATGCCCTCGATGCATCGGGGCTGCGCGTCCGGTGGTGTGTCCGTGCAGTGCTTCAGGCGTTCGAATACTTCCTGTGCGCTCGTGGCCCCGCGGCAGCGGGGGCCTACCTGTTGTGGGTGCTTTTGATGCCGTTGAACGCGGGTGCTTCCGAGGTTCAATCACCGATCCACCTGCAAAAGAAGTCCCGAGTCCTGGCTGTACGCGATGAGCAGGCGGTGGATCGTTTCCAGGCCAATCCGGACGTTGTGCGCCGTATGTTCGACGATCTATTGAAAGCCTACACTTTAAAGGATGATGCGGGCGAAGCCTGGAAAGTGTTCGTTAATCCCGACGATATCGTCGGAATCAAGGTGCTTTCCGACCCGGGCAGCGTGAGTGGGACACGTCCCGCCGTGGTGGAAGCTGTTGTGAGCAGTCTTCTCGAAACTGGTTTTCCAAAACATCAGATCATCATATGGGATCGCCGCAAGGGACTGCTGGTTGCGACCGGATATGATCAATTGGCCAAAAAACTGGGAGTCGGTTATGAAGGAAGTTCGGATTATGGATATGATCCATCATCCTACTACGAGGCCGCCTTGGTGGGGAATCTTGTGTATGGGGACCATGAGTTTGGGCAAAGCGGTGAGGGGATTGGTCGTAAATCTTATGTCTCCAAACTGTTGACGCAGAAACTGACCCGCATCATTCAAATCCATCCCATGCTGAACCACTACTTGGCCGGCGTGAACGGGCACGTGATTGGCCTTGCCACGACTGGGGTGGACAATCATTTGCGTTTTACCGTGGATGAAAGCCGCCACCACGAGTCCATGGCTGAGATTTGTGCCATGCCTGAGCTA
>Ga0181578_10003003_pt1 | contig 15536 bp, 13 predicted proteins | sample 071ome_21_FD_148659 | JGI IMG/M metagenome (GOLD analysis project Ga0181578, IMG submission 148659) | Coastal salt marsh microbial communities from the Groves Creek Marsh, Skidaway Island, Georgia - 071401CT metaG (spades assembly) | ecosystem: Environmental > Aquatic > Marine > Intertidal zone... | reverse complement strand
TTTTTTCAACCACAGAAAAGGTTTCTTGGAGTTCCTTTTCAAACTTAGAGATTTCAGAATCTAACAGATCCATAGCTTCTTTAAGTTCCTCAGTTTCTCCAATCTTTTTAGTAGCTTCAGCAACTTTAGCTTTCTTTTCTTCTAAGAAAGAGATCTTATCATTAATTTCAGATCTTTTCTTTTCGGCGGCGGCTTTTTCATTTCCTTCAGAAATTAATTTTTCAGAAAGAATAGAGGAAGCATCATAGTTAATGAATTCTTTAATAACCTTAACAGCTTCAGTTGCAGTTGGGATAAATTTCATTTCATTAAGTTGCATTCCGCCATTAACTTTATTTACCCAGATTCCTTCTTCAACAGCAATCATGGTTAAATAAAGATTTAAGAATTCAGTTGATTGAATGTTTGTAAAGTTATCCATCTCGGCTAACATATCAGCAGATTCAAAGAATTTGCAAACTTGATCAACCTTCCATTGATCTCTATAACCAAAGAAGTTAGTTGCCATTAAAGATTCTTTTAATTCGATGACGCTTGAGTTAGTTAAATCAACATCACCTAACTTAAGAGTACCTTCAGCAAGATTAAATTCTAATGTTTTACCATTTTCGCTGAATGTTACTAAAGAATCTCCAGTATGTTTAAATAACTTTAATCCTTCAAGAACATCAAAAAATCTTGAATCTTCTACATTAGCTTCAGTAATTTCTTTTCCGTTAAAGGAATAGTTTTTACCATGTAAGTGGAATGTTAATCCGTTTTCATTTTCCAATACCGGAGAAAGAACAGAAACAATCTTACCACTGTTATTTGCAGTTGCTTTATGCTCAGCTTCAGCCATTTCATTTAAGATTGATTTACAATCATTTGACCATGGGTGTTTGGAAGCAACTACGCCAAGCTTAGATTTAATAGTATCTTCAGATTCAGAAAGTAATTCGGTTAATGAATTGGTAAGTCCTTCATAAAGCTTACCTCTCTGAGAAGAATTTCTTTCAATTGCCTCAGAAACCTTATATGACCATTTTCCGTTATCATAGGTATTAGCAATATAAGATCTTAATTCTTTTACAGGATTAAGCCATCCTGCAGAAGAAAGACTGTTATGTAAATCTCTAGCTATTTTAAACTTAAGAGTAGGATTAACACTGCTTTCAATTTCTTCACTGACAACAGATACATCCTCGTTTTTGAATCTCATAGGAAATGATCCTAATGAATTTTCTAAAATGTTAAGAGCGTTCTTGGCGGTATAAGAAACCCTTGAATTATCAGATTCCATTTCCTTTAGGCCATCAATGCTCTTCATAACATTTTCATACAATTCTGCAAGTGTAAAGTTCATTTTGTTATGATTTTTTTGTTTATTGTTGTTTTCGTTATACATATTCATTCCAGCTTTAAAGGCATTGATTCCAGACATTGCTAATTGCTGAGGTGTACCCATACCTACAAGAATTGATAAAATCTGAGAATCTGATTTGCCGCTTTTATAGAACTCATTAATAATGTCTATAAGCTGCTGTGGGGGATTATTCAAATACGGTGCACCTGTATTAACACCATACTGAGGATCAACACCACCACCCATATAAACTTGAGTCTGTCCTTCGTTGACTGAACTATTCATATTTAAATACTTTGATTTGTTTTATATATTCTAAGATCTAAAAGTTAATTTACCCTTCGTCACCATCTGCGTTTCTATATTCTTTACTTTCATCTGCTTCTGGAATTATAGGAGCACCGTCAATAGTAGTCTCTATATAAGGTCCTCCTGTTTTAATAGAATCCGGGTTAACATAACCGCTATTTGAAGCTGCCTCCTCGATAGGAGATTTCTTAATATCTTCAATCATATATTCAAATTTTTGGAATATGCCACCAAATTGTATTCCTATTTCCCCATTAGGGCCAGTTCTAAATAATCCAATACCTTGGCCACCACCTGAACCACCCGAACCACCTGCAGCAATAGATTGTCGAGCCATTTCAGAAACCTCAGTTAAAAGAATTCCATTTTCAAATACCGGCATAAATGATTTAACCTCTAAGTCAAAAGTAACATTAAATTCTTTTTTATCATTTAAACCAAATTCAAAAAGTCTATCTTGTGAGTAGTCTTCAGGGACAGCCATAGAAGCTTCAACTCTAAACATTCCTAGATCTACACTATACATAGTTGTCTTATATAGCTTTGTCATAATTGATTCGGTAACCTTTAACATTTCTAAATTATTGGAACATACTACAGTTACTCCAAATGTCATAGTTAAGGGTAGGAAGTTAGTATTTAATGCAAATGTTTTTAATTGACCTTCAACTTCATGTACAAATTCACCTCGAGTAAATTTATTAGTTTGGCTGCCCGAGTCAATAGCTAAAGAATTTAGCTGAAGAATACCTCTAGGGACTACTTCATAATCACCTATTGCCTTTCCATCAGCAACAGCATCATATAGAAAATTATCTGCAAGAAATCGTTCATTACCTGTAATTGAATAATAAAAAGGTACAGGGATCTTAGTCATCAAATCTTCTTCAGTCTGATTATAATAGAATACCTTATTTCTCAATTCCGCCAATGTAGCAACGGTTATGTATCTTAAGATTGTATTGTCCTTATTAAATTCTTGATTATAGGCACTCATGCATTAGATCTATTTTATATTCTATTTATCCAATGCTTTGAATAGTAAATTCAGAGAACCCAGCATCTTTAGTGATTTCCAATTTCTTATCAAAATATTCGCTAGGTAAAACTGTATGATTGATAACAAAGGTATTTAATCCTATGTCTTGAATTGTTTCATGAAGAATGTTAATGATATGATAAACACCATCACTATCTATTGAAGAAAATATTTCATCCAAGAATAAAATATTAAGACTTGAGAACCTGACTTTAATCATTTTCATTAAGGCCATGATAATAACAAAATCAACTTTTTTCTTTTCTCCTGTGCTTAATGTCTTTGGGCTAATCTCCTGACCTAAGTGATGGAGAGTACAATTAAACTTATCGTCAAATCGGATTCCAAAAGGAATACCCATCTCTTTGCCCATTATTAGGATGTGATTATTAAACGAAGGTAAAATTGATCTTACTGCTAAGTTCTTAATTCCATCATCACCCATAAGATTTTCAAGAATTGTTAAATAGTAATCCTCACCTTCGCTTTTAAGTTTGTCTTTATCCTTTTCTTCTTTCTTTTCTTTAAATTCTTTAATAAGATCTTGGAGATGACCATCGGTTTCACCTTCTTTTTCTGCAAGTGATATAAGTTCATTTTTAAGGCTACTCATTTGGTTTTCCAATTGACCAACTTTAACATGTATCTGTTTACCTTGCTCTCTTAAACCCTTTAGTTTTTCATCTATTATAGAAACCTCTTCATTTACAGATTTGTAATCTTTTGCCAATTCATCTAAGGTATCTTCCTTTTCTTTTTTAATATGTTGATGGAATTCTGAATCTAATGGTGCTTGGCATGTTGGGCATGAGTTGTTCTTATATAATTCAAGACCTTTTTTAACCGAGTTGATTTCTGATTTAATCTCGGATTCCCGTTTACTCGTTTTCCTATATTCCTCGTCGTTTTGTTGTATCTTCTCCTTTGTCTTATCATTGGCTTCTTTTAGCTTTTTTCTTGCCTCATTAAGATCTATTAATTTTTTCTTTAGATCTGCAACCTTTGATGCATCCTTTTCTTTATTGGCCGCTTCATATTCGTCTATCTTAATAAGAACAGATTTAATAGAATCATCAAGAGTTCTAATTTCATCCTCAAATGTTCTGATTTCTTCTATGATAGATCTTCTCTTATTTTTTACAAGTTCTCTCATTTCGTTTATGACAGAAAAACCAAAGATACGATCAATGATTTGTTTCTTATCATAGGGAGACATTGTAATAAATGACTTAAAGTCATTCACAGATAGAATAATTACATTCTTAAAAACATGGTACGGTATTTCATAGATTTCAGTTTCTAAGAATTCTTGGAGGTTTGCCTTACCTGCAACATCATATTCTGTTCCGTTTATAGAAACATTAAAAATACCAGGATTAATCCCTCTTTCAATTTCAATCTGATTACCTTTACTCTCCATCCAAATTTTACCCCAAAGAGCACCATTGACACGATTGGGTAAGTCCCTAAGGTTAGCACCTTCAACCTTTCCATAACATAAATAGGTAATTACTTTTGCTAACGTACTCTTACCTGCTCCATTCCCACCTAAAACTAAATAAAGATCGCTTTTCTCTTTATCAAATTCTATGGTCTGAATTCTGTTACCGTAACTGGCAAAATTTTTGAATTGTACTTTAGATATCTTCATGTGTAGGTGTCAGTGTTTGTTTATACAGCTCCAATACAGATTTAACTAATCTCTCTTTGAGATCATCATCATAACTTAAGCCATTAATATAATCTGCTGCAATATTCATAAGATTTAATTCTCCACTAAAATCTGAAGTTTGTTCATCTTCAAAATCTACCGGGTTTTCTTCATCATAGATTCTAGGTTCAAGCTTCTTTGCATGACCATCAAGAAAATCCATAAACTTATTGATATTATATTTTCCTAATACATTAGATGGAATAAAAATATCTACAAAATTTCCTTCAATTTCCTTTAATATATCCTCCATACGCCTCTCTAATATATCATTAATATAATACCGTATAAAGATTGGTGATCTCTCATTCTGGATAAACTGATGGTCTCCACTATTTAAATCTAGTATGTAGATGCCTTTTTGGTTTCCTCTATCGGATCTTGTCATCTGATAAGGATTACCTACAAGAATAAAGTTTTCTTTTTCTTGGCGATAATGAATATGACCTGAATAAACTTTCTTAAATCTTTTAAATGTTTTAAGATCATTTCCACCTTCATGTAGATGACGAGTACTTGGGCTGGTCTGAACACCTTGTGTTTCGGTATGACAAAACATATAATCTATCTTACCTTTTATTTTTCCAAGAGTTTCCTTTTCATGTGAAGAATCTCTACGCCATGGCATAAGTAAACATTTAACCCCATCATATTCCAAGATCTTAGGTTCTTTATGAACATTAACATTAGGAATATACTTAATACAGTCAACCGATGATATTTCATTTGAATTCTTTCTCATAATATCATGGTTACCTACAATGACATGGATTTCTGGAAATATTTTTGAAAGCTCTTCAAAAATACGAATACCTAAATCCTGTGCAGCAAGATTTAAACTTTGACGATTATCAAATACATCACCTAAATGAAAAAGTACATCGCCTTTTTTATATTCCTTTTTTGCAAGAGGAATAAAAAAGTTAAAGAAATAATCTTCAATAATATTTAGCCATAAGACTGAATTTGATCTACACCCTAAGTGTGAATCACTAACCATCCATATTCTAGCCATGTTAAAAAAGTTTGCGGATTTTTCTCTTCTCTAAGATATTATACTTATCATCTAATTCTTTGATGAGTTCATCCTTAAATTTATTGGATAATGAATTGTAAAACTTGTTAGGAAATACATCAAAGTAATCTGAGATAACAGCAAATAAATCAATCCTAGTATAAGAAGTTCCTAAGTTTTCAATAATGTAAAAATAAACCTTATTGATTTGTACCTTGTTTAATTTTTTAATAACACCGTCTGGTGTTGCTTCATTTAAATGTTCAAACTCACTCCCTTTAATTAGGTTATCAATTTTCTTAAATAGTAATTCATAGTGCATCTTATCATCTGGATCCATATCATCGCCGTATGTAGGAGATACATTAAATGATATTTTACTTTCAGATGGATCATAATCACCATATGAATTGTTGAATATTTTGTCGTTTTGCATATTAATGTGTAATGTCGTCGGTTTCGGTAATTCTCATATGATCGTAATCAATTTCAAATCGGCACCTAGATCCTTTACCTTGACCGTCTCTAATTTTTAGTATTTTTAACCAGTACTCACGATTGGCATGCATCATAGCATCTTGGATAATTGCATACATAACATCGGCGGTGTGAGCAAGACCGGCAGATTCAGCAATGTTTTCCATTTTAATTTCGGTTGAATCCCATGCACCACGGTTAATCTGAGTAGCGGATATTACTAACATATCTCTCTTAACGGCGAGTGCACGTAGATCTTCTGCGATTTGCTTAATCTTCATATATGTATTTTCGGTATTTGGGTTTCTATAGTTAGCCAAAATATTAATATAATCAACGACGAGTACATTAACTTTATGATCTTGGCTTTCTTCCAAATCTTTTAAGTAAGCTTCAATATCAAGAACGGTTCCTTGGGATGTTGGAAATTCTTTTACAAATAGTTTTCCCGGTGGAAGTAATCCTCTTGATACTCTTTCCAATTTTCTTTTAACAAAATCTCTATTTGCCGATTTTTCATCGTACTCCATCATAGAGATATCCAACACATTAGATCCTATTCTTTTAAGAACTTTTTGTGCAGACATTTCAGCAGTAATGAATACTACGTTATGACCCATACGAACAAAATTGGCAGCATCATTTGCCAACCAAATAGATTTACCTACGTTCTGTTCACCTGCATAAATTACAAGAGCTTTAGGATCATAACCGCCACCTGATACATTATCAATAAAAGTCCATCCTGTTTCGAGCTTTTTAGTTTTTCTCTGTATGTGGTCTTCAGGATTAAAGAAGTCCAAACCTACATCAGTATCAAAATTAAGTGATCCTTCAGTAGAGATCATACCGATTGCTCTCTGTACTACATCAGCAACATTTTCTGGTGAAACGTCTTGGGTTTTAACAAATTCAATAGTCTTAACTAATTGCTTATCGAAATGTTTCCATTTAACCCAGGCTTCACCGGTTCTCTTTAACCAATCCGGATCATATTCAGCAATGTTAACTTCATAAACAGCGGTAACAATATCAGAAGGTATTTCATTAGGATCATCTTTAACCAAAGCCTTCATCTGTTCTTTAGATGGGCTTTCCCCAAACTTAATATAAAAATCTTTCGCTAATTTTGCAACCTGGTCTAAATCCCGGTTTGAGAAAAACCCAGGGCGAACACTCTTTAGATAGCTTGGCTTCTTTAAAAAGTAATTAAAGAATATTTTTTCATGATCTATACTACTGTTCATATTTTATTTTTTTATGCATAAATCTATACTTAGTTTATTCATAGGGATTATGGATAACTTCATATGTTGTATATGCAGAATTTTGAAGTGATACTTTTAAAATACCATCAGCCATTAATTTTTCTATAATGGCTGATGTCATATCCTCGGTTAAACTATATTTCTTTTGTAAAGAAACATTAGTGAATTTAATTTCTTTGGCAACTTTACCGCAATAATCTCGAACAAGTTCAAAGATAATATCTTCTGAATCAGGATAACCAGGTACTGATGAATGATTTCCTAATACATATTTAACCTTAAGCTTTGATGTATTAAGCGTCTTCGGTAACATCAGCTTCAAGCATTTCAGAAAGATTACCTAAATCCAAATCATCAGTACCGTATTTGAATTTTTCGTTGACAATAGGTTCTAATCTATCTAAAACTTCTTGTGTAATTACTTTAGGTGTAAAGAGTTCATTTAATTCAACAGTATCGTTAAGATGGGCTACACAAATCTTCCTGGCGGTTGCTGCAGGTTGAAAATAAACAGTTACCTCTTTTCCATCTCTTTCATAAGTATGTTCTCGGCATTCCGCTTTACCTGTCTCGTTAAGTTTATCATATGCGTTTTGATTAATAAACCTTCCACGTTCAACACCACACGCATCCCAGCTGATATACTCCTCTAGTCCAATATAAGGATTCATACCTTTATTAAATGAAATATGGAATTTAATTGGAAGAGGTTTAGCAAATCGGTTTTTATTAGGACGAGCAGTTACAATAATGCCAGTTTGTTCTGTACCTTCTTTAAGTTTTGCCTTTCCTAAGAAAAGAATAATAGATGCAGCATACTCAGGACCTGTACCACCCCCACCTACTTGTTTTGAAAATAGGTCTTGTGTTTGATATGTATGATTTGTAAATAAGAAAGGGATTTTACAAATACCTAACTTAGTCATAAGAATACGGAATGTTGATTTAAGAAGTTTAGCACGAGTCATATCTGCCTTATCAGATCCACTTTTTGCATCGGCAATTTCCTTTGCAGTTGCAAGGTTACCTGCAGAATCTAATGCGATAAGAATCTTAGGCAGTTCTGCCCCTTTATTCTTCTGTTCAATTAAAAGATCGGTTAATGCAGTTACTGAGCTTCTGAATTCCTGGACAGTATTACATGGTTCATAACGGAATCTCTTTGAATCAATTCCAAATTTTTCTACCAGGTCTTTATCAACCGCATTTTCAGAATCATAGAATACAATACTATATCCCATATCCTGTGCCTGTTTAATTGCATTAAGTAGAAGGAATGTTTTACCGGTACCAGAAGGGCCTGCCAGTGCAACAGCTCGGTTATTAGGATAGCCTCCTTGGAACGATCCCGTTAAACAAGCATTAAGATTAAAGTTACCCGTTGGGATAAAATGATCAATCTCTGATACTGTAGATTTATCCAAGGTATCTCCATAGGTGGAGTGTTTTGCCATTTCCTTATTTAAATCTGCGAATGAAAACTCTTTTGCCATATTTGATTTTATTTTTATATGTAATTTTTAAGGTTTGTTTAATGCCAATTTTTTACTAAATAGAGGTCTCCAATATGTATCGGCTATAAACTTCCAATTCATAGCTTTGGTTATTTCTTCATGCACATCATTAATATATTTCTCTAAAACTTCTTCAGAGCTATTTAATTCATTAATAATGTCTATTGCTTCTTCAATAGTATTAAAGGTTTTAATACTCTTAAATCTTAGACCATGTCCAGTTTTAGTTGAAATAACAGGAATTTTGCAGAATGCGGCTTCAGCAATACCGCCAGGGCCTCTATCGTTGATACTGGTACAAACATACATATCAATATCATTATACATTGATTGCCCTTCAGATATGTCTTTATCATGTATGAATACTGCTTCCCCTCCTATACCTTTTGCGATGTTAATTAGCATCTGAGGTCTTTTTATTTTATCCCAACCAGAATTAACAAAAGGCAATCCATTTAATCCTAGATTTTTAATCTTAGTTATTTTTCTAGTAGGATAAAAATCACTCTCACTTGTACCTCCAGTTACTTGTGATGCCTTAATCCCTTCATTAACAAGGAGCCATTCTTCTAAATCATCACCGACGCATGCCCAATCAATACCTTCTCTATGTACAATGACTTCTTTAAAATGTGAACTTAAATTAGGTATTGCCCAAATTGCACATACCATTTTCTTATATGCCTCTGGAGGTAAACTTTCTATTGCAGATAAAGTACCATTTCCTAAAAGGATATCATAGTTTTTCCAGCCGCCATCTTCCCACAGCTCTTTTCTATGTTGAGGATTAGACCAATCATAATGAACAAAATCATATTCATCACTTAACTCTTCACCTAAGCCTTTATGAATTCTACCTATTGCCCAGCCTGGTTCATTATAGGTTGCTACTTTAGGCTTCAGTTTTTTTTTACTTCGGCATTTACCTTTGGGTCTACTGGCATACCTGGTTGATCATATACAAAATCTTTATGAGAGTCTAACCATTCTTGTGTATATAATTCAGGTTCTTCGATAGTATACCATCCTTTTGCCAAAGAAAGATTTAAAGCTTCTCCAAAATATTTTTCATATTTAGGTGCGGTTGCTTCTAATGAAAAGTTTTCGCCATGCTTTCTACAATCAATAGGATTAATCTTTCCTTGTTGACAATTACGAGCGGCTTTTACAAATTCCTCGAATGTTCTACATCTATACCCAGTTAAGCCATTAATATTGTTTTCCGCAAATGCACCCCAATCAGTAGTAATAGTTGGAGTCCCACATAATAAGTTTTCAATTTGAACACCACCAAATGGTTCAACGTACATCGAAGGAAGGAAGGATGCAATAGCACCTTTCATTAATTTTTTTCTTTCATCAGAATCTACATATCCTACAAACTCAACGTGGTCAGGCCAAGAATTATTCTTATCCATTTTTTCATAATACTCTTGGCCAATTTGTCCTGCGATTTTTAATTTAGCCCCAATTGCTTCAGTTGCTTGAATTGCAATATTTACACCTTTGCCATCATATACTCTCCCTACATACAAGAAGTAGTCTTCCTTTTCATGACCATATTCAAATTCATCTAAATCAAAATAATTAGGAATAACTTGATCATACCAACTTTGATTACACATACTAACATTTTTTAAACCACAGTATGCATGATAAATTGCATATGATTCAAATATTTTAAATAATGACCACATACCCCCAGCATATCCAATACCAGGTTCGATGATACATAAGTCAGGGTGTGCATCACAGATAGGTCTTACACCAGATCCCCAAAACGGTAAGATAAGATCTGCGAATTGTTTTCTTTTACCAATTTCTCTGATTGCATTACGATAAAACGTTTGATAAGCTTCATCACCAGTATCATATTTAAAAAGACTCTTCTTATAATCATGAGAACCATATACCTTATCCCAAACGTCATTAGTAATTACCGTAATGTTTTCATCGGCAGCAGGATTCGAATCTTCATGACCATAATGCATAATGTAATGTCCTCTACCTTCCATCATTTTACAAAACTTCCAAACCTTTTGAGTATAGGCGCAGGCAGTAAAATCTTTTGTTGTTTTTGTATGAGGTAAACCTAATACGTGAATTCTAAATGTTCTTTTATTTTCCATTATTTCTATTTTTTTTAAAAAAGGCTCGTAGTATAAATAAGGTTACGATTAAATGCCTTAAATCCCATCGCAGTTACAACTCTGTTAATAGGATCCAATATTGTTTTTTCAAATTGACGATCATAATCTACTTCTGGCGCAAATTCATAAGGATAATCACCAGGGGCATATGCAAATACATCACACGATTTATCAACAGAGAAATACATTTTTAGTTTTTCTCCATTACCTAAAGGTTGATATTTACCTTTTAGACCAGAATTGTTAAGAAGGTAATTATGATACCCTGCAGATCTTACGCCGATTGGGCATTTAGATCCAATCTCAAATGAATCATAATCATTGACAATATACTTTTGATAATTATTAACCTTTTTTGAAAAACTAATTTGATCGGTGTTAGCTAATCTAAATTGTCTTTTTACATCCTTAAGTAAATTTGCAAACTCTTTCATATCTAATTGATCAACAGAGAAGATATATGTTAATAAGTCTTTTAGTTTTTCTCTAGCAAAAACTGGTGTAGATGATTGGATAATTTCAAAACCTTTAGCACTAATCTTAGTTAATTCATCATAGTGAATATCAGGATCTTTCCAAACAATATTTTGCATATACTTTTTCTTGGCCAACCATATTGCATTTTTTGCAATACTCTCTAGTTCAAAGCTTAAAAAGTTTTCTGCATTATTATCATCTGCATATTTTTGTAAGATTTTTTCAATATAATCTGCTAATCTTACTTTATATATCTTAAGGATAAAATCCTTTTCGGAACCTTCCCAATCAGACTTTTTAATGATCTCGTCAAACTTAACATAAATGGAATCCGTATCGATGTAAATACCTACAGGCTTTTCAATTTTACCAGTAACCTGGATACCTAATTGCCTATGAGCATCTATATCTTTATGCCAAAATTCTTTAAAGTATTTATTGATTAGCTTCTCAGTATAAAGAATTGCATCCTTACCTTGTAGTGTAATGGTTTCAGCAATATCAACATTAAAGAAATAAAAATAAGGATTACCGAATGCACCATAGATAGAGTTAAGCATTAACTTAACAGCCTGTTCGTAATTATAATACTTGCTTGCCTCTTCTTTAATATTTTTAAGTTCTTCGGTCATATTTTATTTTTATATGATAATAATTGTAAAGGTTTACTTATTTCCTTTATTATCTGTATCTTACAGTATCTGTAGGTTCGTACCATTCTTTTACTGAAGGTGCCATCATAGAATGATAACCTAATAATCGTTGCATGTCGGTACCAAAATCAGATTTTCTTTCTAATCCAATAGCTCTAGGATAATCTAAAAGCTGTTTATAGTAAGGGAGGGATAAAGTTATTGGCAAGGCTATTCTATCATTTTGAGTTTTATTAATCCCTGATGCATGATAAACATTAGAATTCCATATAACTATATCACCTGCTTTACCAGTCATATGTATACTGTTTTCTTTCCAAAATTCTTCTGAAGGTTCTTCCTTTCTTAAGTGGGAGTACGGTAAAATTAAAGTGCCACCGTTTTCTACAGTAAAGTCATGGACCATGACAAGCATATTTAATAGAATAGGCGTTGGGTGGGAATATCCGCTTATGTCTCTATGAACATTTTTATGAAACATCTTGGATTCAGAAGGTACATTGTTTAATGCAGTAAAAGAATTTAAGATACAATTTCTATCAAAGTAATTATCTTCTAAATCTTTAATTAAACCTCTATCCAACATTACCTGAAGAAAATCAATAAATAGATCATCGCTCGCCAAAACATTCATGGCAACACCATCTGATACTATTCCGTTATTGTTTTCATTTCTTATTTCTGAATGTTCCTTAAATAGCCTTGGTAAAGTTTCCCTAAATTTGTTTATCCATTCCTCGGTTACCCAGTTTCTTAAGATAGTATAACCTTTTACTTCTAATTCAATTAAATTATCTTTAGTCATTAGATGTTAATTTTTTTCCAAGAAATTTTTCTCCTTCGGTTCTGGTTCGGATTATTTTTGCAGGACTTCCATAAGCTAATACATTTTCAGGAAAATGATTAATAACTAAACTACCTGAACCAATAACAGAATTTCTACCTATTTTTATTCTATCCATAACCGTAACACCTAATGTAATGGCAGAAAACTCTTCCATTTCAACATACCCACCTGTAATAGAACCAGCGGATATGCTAGCATAATTTCCAATTCTACAGTCATGTTCTATTTGAGCACCTGTTGCAAAAAAGGTATGATCACCAATAACGGACTTAGGATTAAATATACAGCCTGCCATTGCAACTACACCACTTCCAAATTTTACATTTTCTCCAATTATACATGATGGATGAATTGCATTAAAGAATTTAAAATTAGGAATATGTTTTTTAATTTCAGTTGCAACTATATACCTTGTCCAATTATCACCGATTGCAATTATTCCTCCATCTATCTGATGTGTTTCTGCAATTTCTTTTATAGATTCTTGGCGACCTAAAATTGGATATCCATGTTTCTTAGATCCGATTTCTGCTTGTGCATCAACAATACCTATGATGTTAAGTTTACCTTCTTTATGAATAATGTCAATGGTGTAATGAGCCTGGTCACCACCACCGATTATAACAATGTCTTTCATAGTATTGTTTTAATAGAAAAGAATAAAGGGCTTTGCCCTTTATTAATCCTCATCAGTGATGGCAACAGCAACAGTTAAATGTGTATTTGTATCAAGAGAGCGGAATACTACCTTATTTTCACAAACCACAACTTTATAGTTTTCTTTATCCAAAAGATTAAGATACTTTTTATAGATAACTACCTTTGCACCTGTATCAACATTTGAATCATAAGTATGACAAAGAGTAGCATCATAAGAGCCTCCTTTAATACCAATTCCTTTATCGCTGGTATAGATAGTAAAGATATCCTCATCTTTATCAAGATTAAAGAGAGACTTCATACGGTCAACGTGAGTTGTTAAAAGATCAAATTCAAACATTTTAGAATCAGTTCCAAATGCACGATCAGTTTCTTCTTTACTCATTTCCATAAACGACAGTGAAGGATCGCTGCATGCAAGATTAATCTGAAGATCTTCATTCTCTAAAATAAAATCACTTGCCATAAGTTCACCATCATATTCTGAATACTTAATACGACCTTTTACATCACCGTTAAAATGGGTTAATGCATCAATCACTTTAGTACCATTGTAAAAGCTTACCTTAACCGGTTGTGTAATGTCGGTTTCAAAGATATCTTTAGTTGGAGTGTTTACCAACTTAACCGCATCTCGCTCTGGGAAATACACAGATGAGACAGTTCCTTCTTGACCAATTTTCATAAAAATGAATTTGTCAATAGGAAGAAGTTTTTTGACGAACGAACTTAATTCGTATCCATCGATTTTTTCAATTGTTGCTTCCATTGTTTTGAATTTGTTTATTTTTATATTGATTAATAGTTACTTAGTTTAAGTTAAAATAGAGAAGTTACTTTACTTTTTGTACCTTTCATTTCTGCTTGAACTTGTTTGAATGCAGGTGGTCTCCATGACTCGTCATATAAGATATCTTTTAGCTCATATTGGGGTTTATATTCAAAACCGAATTTCCATTCAATTCCTCTTAGAAACTGTCTTAAGAAAATAGGCTTCTTAACACCAATAGCATAATGCATAAGAGAAGGTGTAACTTGTTTTAAATAGATAGGTTGTATGTTATTTGCCAAAGCCTTCTTATTTACATTTTGCATTAGTCTTAGATCTTTAGGACCTAATATATCAACAGTTCTACCTTCAGCCATTAGCCTATGGAAGTTCCAATGATGGAATCTTTGTTCAACAGTCCAACTGGTATATCCTTCAAAATCAAAGAATAAATGATGAACCATAGGATGATTCATATACCTTTTAAAGTAATACTCCATCTTAGGATCTTCCCCATAGATAATATTACCTGCATTAATAGATAATGCATTCATCTGTTCCAGAGTAAAATCAACTTCAAAGATTTCATTAAATGCACCTAAGACTTCATACTTATCTTTATTCCTAAGATTAAATAGGTTTTCTTTCTTATAACCAAATTCCTTGTATTTAGTAAACATATAGCTTAAATCATTAAAGATAAAAACATCATCATCGGAAACATATGTTCTGTTGACATCAAATTTTTCTTTAAGATACATTGGCATAAGAACCTTAAATAAGCAGCCATGATTGTATAAGAATTCTTTAGCTTTACCTTCATACTCATGTTTTTCTGCATAGTGATCATATAAGTCTCTAATGATAATATGCTTAGCATTTTTAAATGAAGGTATATCATGTTTACCTATAATCTCATTTACTTGATCTGATGTTACTTTAGTATCATCAATAAAAAGGTAGAAGTCAAAGGTTTCTTTGACCCCTTTAGGATAATAGGTTAAAAGAATGTTCATAAACTCGAGGCTTGATACCCCGATAGCTACTGCGTTCTTTTTCATATTACACTTTTTACTTTGTACTTCTTTTTAGGCGTTGAGCCGATTTCCTCAGCTGCTATGATTTTACGATTTGTGTTATCCTGCTTTAAGAAGGTATAATTTGTCATTTTAGCATTACCTTCACAAAACTTCTTAACTTCATTAGCCATATCCATCGCAGTTGTAACTGGTACATTCTGTGCAATATGATTAACTTGGCGAGAAGATTCAATTTCAAAATCTAAAGGTAATCCCATCAGAT
>Ga0181578_10003000_pt1 | contig 15541 bp, 10 predicted proteins | sample 071ome_21_FD_148659 | JGI IMG/M metagenome (GOLD analysis project Ga0181578, IMG submission 148659) | Coastal salt marsh microbial communities from the Groves Creek Marsh, Skidaway Island, Georgia - 071401CT metaG (spades assembly) | ecosystem: Environmental > Aquatic > Marine > Intertidal zone... | reverse complement strand
GGCCGCCACCGTGGCCGTTAACTGGCTGCAGTGGCAATTGCGCGGCGACCGCAAGGCCGCGCTGTATTTCATCGGTAGCGATTGCAGCCTGTGCCAGGACGAAGACTGGACGCTCGAACGCAAGTTCCGCGGCGTGGTCGCGCCCTGAAAGCCACCGTAAAGGGCGCCGTACACCCATGGTGAAAAACCAGGTCCAGCTCATCACCTATGTCGACCGTCTGACCGGCGGCGGCCTGCCCGAGCTGAAAGCTCTGCTGGAAGGCCCGCTGGCAGGCTTGTTCGGCGGCATCCACCTGCTGCCCTTCTTTGACCCCATCGACGGCGCCGATGCCGGGTTTGATCCGGTGGATCACACCCGTGTCGATCCCCGCCTGGGTGACTGGGCCGACATCAAGGCGCTCTCGCACACCACCGGCGTCATGGCCGACCTCATCGCCAATCACATCTCGCGGCAATCGCCGCAGGCGCAGGACTGGCTGGCCAGGGGGCCGGCATCCGATTGGCACGGTTTGATGCTGACCAGGGACAGTGTCTTCGGCACAGCCCCCGATGCGGCCGCCCTGAAAGCCATCTACCGTCCGCGTCCCGGCCTGCCCTTCAGCGAGGCTACGCTGGGCAGCGGCGAAACCGTACAGCTGTGGACCACCTTCACCCCGGACCAGGTCGATATCGATGTCACCCACCCGCTGGGCGAAAAGTACCTGGACGGCATCCTGCAGACTTTCGCCGCCAATGGCGTGACCATGGTGCGCCTGGATGCGGTGGGCTACTGCATCAAGAAACCCGGCACCAGCTGCTTCATGCTGCCGGAAACCTTTGCCTACATCGACAGACTGTCAGCGCGAGTGCGCGAACTGGGCATGGCTGTGCTGGTGGAAATCCATTCCTATTACCAGCAGCAGATCGCCATCGCCAAACAGGTGGACTGGGTCTACGACTTTGCCCTGCCACCGCTGGTGCTGCATGCCTTTGCCTTTGGTACCGCCGGGCCGCTGAAGCACTGGCTGCAGGTGCGCCCGACCAATGCCCTGACCGTGCTCGATACCCATGACGGTATCGGCGTCATCGACATCGGTCCCGACGGCAGTCGGGAAAAGCCCGGGCTGGTGCCGTCAGAGGAACTCGACCAACTGGTGGAGATCATGCACGAGAACAGCCAGGGCGAGAGCCGCCTGGCCACCGGCGCCGCTGCCTCCAACCTCGACCTGTACCAGGTCAATTGCACCTACTATGACGCCCTCGGCGGCGATGACCTGAACTACCTGCTCGCCCGCGCCATCCAATTCTTCACCCCCGGGATTCCCCAGATCTACTACACCGGCCTGCTGGCCGGGCGCAACGACATGGCGCTGCTGGCCCGCACCAGCGTCGGTCGCGACATCAACCGTCATTTTTACACCCCGGACGAAGTGCTGGCGGCGCTGGACACACCGGTCGTGCGCAAGCTCTGTGAACTGACCCGGCTGCGCAATACGCACCCCGCCTTTCAGGGTGAATTCAGCCTGCTGACCTCCGGTGACAGCATGCTGCACATGGGTTGGCAGCATGGCGAGGAGCGCGCCACGCTCATGGTCGACTTCGCCGCTGGCTTACATCAACTGCACTTCTCAGATAAAGGAAAAATTGTGGAACTCTCCCTCGAGCCCACGCCGTAACCCGCAATTGGCTTGGCCCGCCGCCAATTCGGAATTTGCATTCAGCCCCAAAGCGGAGTAGCTTTTCAGCGATCAATAAAAAGTGACCTGACACGTCAAGCACGAGCCTTTGCCAGGATCACACCGGACCCACCGGTTCGATCAAGTATGAAAAAGTGATAATGTATTAATAAAGGCAGCTATATTACGGACAGTCGTTGCGCGTTTGTCCGGGCTTCGGGGGATGCCATGCAGGGGAAACAGCCGGGTCAGTCCGGCCTTCACACCGGTCGCTTGCCGACCACCAAAAAACTCAAATCACACAATTTCACGTCTCGAATCGCCTTGCCCGTGTGTTACGCACTGGCCCTGGCTGTCTCTTCACAAGTGCTTGCTCAGTCTGATGCCGGGTACATGGACGACATCCAGGAATACTGCGTGGGTTGCCACAACTTCGAGGACTATGCCGGCAGTTTCGAGCTGGAAACCATTTTTGATGATGACATCGTTGCCCATGCCGACCAGTGGGAGCGCGCCATTCGTAAACTGCGTGCCGGCATGATGCCGCCACCGGGTCAGGACCGCCCTGATCCCGAGCAGTACCTGGCCCTCACCGAGTGGCTGGAACACCAGATCGATGACAACGCTCCGCTCAACCCGGGCACAAAAACCCTGCACCGTCTCAACCAGAGTGAATATGCCAATGCCATCGAGGAACTGCTGGGCATTCGCATTGATCCGTCGCAGTACCTGCCTGCCGATTCCAGCGCCCGCGGCTTCGACAACCAGGCCGGTTCCCTGACTATTTCCCCGACCCTGCTGGAAGCCTATACCAAGGCTGCCGCACGCCTGGCCAAGATGGCCGTCGGCTTCTGGGAATCACCCACCGAATACACCTACATTGTGGAAGCCGACAACTCACAGAACGTGCAGCTGCCCGGCATGCCCTTTAATACCCGCGGTGGCATGGCGGTAGAGCACGTGTTTCCGGAAGACGGCGAATACAGCTTTTCCATGCAGAACTTCGGCCTCGGTAGCTTCATTCCCGGCGAAAAGCTGGAGCTGAGCATCGACGGTGAACGCGTGCACTTGTTCGACTACACCGGCGTGGGTGTCTTCACCGGCATGGGCGGTGGGCAGGACGGCTCCCTGGATGCCACCGTGACCGTAAAAGCCGGTACGCGCCTGGTCGGTGCCACTTTCCTGGCCACCAACTTCCGCCCGGACATCGGCCTGATCCAGCAGTACGACCGCAAGTCGATCGAAAACAACGACCTGCCGCAGGTGCACTACCACCCGGCCATTGGCATGCTGAAAATTTCCGGCCCGTTCAACGCCACGCCGTCCGAAGACTCCATCGGTCAGCAGAAGGTGTTTGTCTGCAACCCCGCCAATGCCGACCAGGAACCCGAATGCGCCCAGCAGATTTTCCTGACCCTGGGCAAGAAGGCGTTCCGGCGTCCGGTCAATGAAGCCGACATCGCGCCCATGATGACCTTCTATGAAGAAGGTCGTGCCGGCGGCACCTTTGTTGATGGCATCGAACTTGGCCTGCGCCGCCTGCTGGCCGACCCGGAATTTCTCGTGCGCCGTGAAGCCGAACCGGCCGATGTTGCGCCGGGTGAAACCTACCGGATCTCCGACCTGGAACTGGCTTCGCGCCTGTCCTTCTTTTTGTGGAGCAGCATTCCCGACGCGGAACTGATTGATCTCGCCGCCGCCGACCGCCTCAACGAGCCGACCGTGCTGGAGGCCCAAGTGCGCCGGATGCTCGACGATCCGCGAGCCAGCGCCCTAGTGCAGAACTTCGGCCAGCAGTGGCTGTACCTGCGCAACCTGCCGACCACTTCGCCGGACGGCATCTTCTTCCCGGACTGGGACGCCGAACTGCGCCATGCCTTCCAGGAAGAAACCGAACTGGTGTTTGAAAGCATCCTGCGCGAGGACCGCCCCATCACCACCCTGCTCGATGCCGACTACACCTTCGTCAACGAGCGCCTGGCCAAGCATTACGGCATTCCCAACATTTACGGCGCGCACTTCCGCCGGGTCGAACTGGGCCCCGAACTGGACTATCGCCGCGGCATTCTCGGCCAGGGCAGCTTCCTGTCCCTGACCTGGGCGGAAAACTTCCGCACCTCGCCGGTCAAGCGCGGTGTCTGGGTACTGGAAAACCTGCTCGGCACCCCACCGCCGGCACCGCCCGCCAACGTGCCTGCGCTGGAGGAAACCGGAGAGAACCGCATCAGCAACCTGCGCGACCAGCTCACCCTGCACCGCGCCAATGAGCCCTGCGCCACCTGCCACGCCATCATGGACGGTATCGGCTTTGCGCTCGAGAATTTCAACGCCGACGGCAAGTACCGCACCATGGCCGGTCATCCGCGCCAGTTCGGCGGCGTCTCCGCGCCCATCGATGCCACGGTGAACCTGTGGGACGGCACCACCGTCACCGGGCCGTCCGGCCTGCGCAACCAGCTGCTCAAGTATTCGCCGCAGTTCGTGCGTTTTGCCGTGGAAAAACTCATGACCTATGGATTGGGCCGCGGCACCGAGTATTACGACATGCCGCAGGTACGGGAGATCGTGGCTGACGCCGAAGCCGATGATTACCGTTTTTCAGCCCTGGTACTGGGTGTGGTTAACAGCCCGCAGTTCCAGATGCGCACGAAAGTCGAGGAAAACCTGGACGAGCTGGCGAGCAACTGACGCCTGCCGTTAAAGGAGATAACTATGAAACTGATCACCAAGAAATACCTGCCCCGCCGGACCTTCCTAAAATCCGCTGGCATCAGCGTCGGCCTGCCATTCCTGGACGCCATGATTCCCGCCTTCGCGCAGAACGCACCGGACGCGCCACCGCACCGCTTTGTCGGTGTCTGGCATCCGCACGGGGTCGCGCCGGGTTACTGGAGCCCAACGAAGGTCGGTGCCGACTTTGAGTTCTCCTATGTCACCAAACCGCTGGAAAACCTGCGGGAGTATGTGACCCTGATCAGCGGTCTGGATATTCCCGAATGCTATTCCACTGAAGAAGAACCCGGCGGCAACCACGCCCGTGGCGCGGCCATCTTCTCCGGCGCCCGTCCGCGTCGCAACGCCGTGGCACCCTACCTCGGCGTGACCATCGACCAGCTCATCGCGCAGGAATACGGCCGCGACACCATCCTGTCGTCGTTGCAGCTGGGCGTGGAAGATGCCGGTAATTACGGTAACTGCAACTGGGGCTACAACTGCGCCTACACCAATTCCATGTCCTGGACCTCGCCCACCGAACCGCTGCCCACCGAGATCAATCCGCGCGTGGCCTTTGAGCGTCTGTTTGGCAGTGGCGGCAGTGTCGAGGAGCGTCGCCGTGGCCGCACCCTGGATGCCTCCATCCTGGATTCGGTGGCGGAAAAGATTCCCGAACTGAAGCGGGAGATTGGCGCCGGTGACCAGATACGCCTGGACAATTACCTCGACAACATCCGCGAACTCGAGCGCCGCATCCAGATTGCGCTGAACAACGCCGTGGCTGAACCCACCGAGGAAGTGCCCTTTGGCATTCCGCAGGACCGGGACGTGCACTTCCGGCTGATGTTCGATCTCATCGCGCTGGCCTTTGAGGGCGACATCACGCGTTCGGCCACCATGATGCTCGGCCGCGACCTGTCCGGCTTCAACTTCCCGGCCTCCGGTTCCACCGGCGCCTGGCACGGCTCCAGTCACCATGGTGACAAGCCTGACAACATCGCCAACTACGCCAAGATGAACCGTTACCATTACAGCCTCGTTGCCGAGTTCCTGGAAAAACTGCACAACATCGAGGAAGGCGACGGCAACGTGCTGGATCACTCGCTGACCTACATCGGCAGCAACATGGGCAACTCGCACCGCCATGCCCACGAGAAGATTCCGGTGGCGCTGATCGGCAAGATCGACGGCACCTTCCAGGGCAACCGCCACATGGTGTTCCCGGACAACACGGAAAAGCACGCCAACATGCTGCTCAGCCTGCTGCATCTTTACGGCATCGAGCGGAACAGTATTGGTGGCAGTACGCATCTGTTGCCGATTGCCTGAGGCAAGAGGCAAGAGGCAAGAGGCAAGAGGCAAGAGGCAAGGACATTGAAGTCCAGGGTTCTCTGCAACGTAAGGTTTGGTGACATTTTGAGGTTTATTTTGGCAAGTCGTTTTTTATCACTCAGGCTCCTGGGCACATTAGCCATGTTGTTGGCGGTGGGAGCTGTCTCGGCACAAATCCGTCGTCCACCCACATGGCCAGACATTCCGCTGCCGGGTGGCGAAGTGCGCAACGTCATTCTCGACAATTGCACCGCCTGCCATGGCATTGATGACTATGCCTTCTATGCGCTAGACCGTCACGGCTGGGATTCCCTGATCGATGACAAGCACCAAGGCGACTACGCGACCGGCATCAGCACCGCCGACCGCGCCGTGCTGCTGGATTACCTGGTCGGCAACTTCGGCCCGGAATCGATTCCGTTCCCGCGCGACTACGTGCCGCCGGAAATCGACGACTTTTTCACCAATGCCGATGCCCGCATTTTCATGGAGGTGCGCTGCACCGCCTGCCATACCCTGGACCCGATTTACAGCATCCGTCGCAGCGAGGAAGGCTGGCGCGTGGCACTGGTCAATGAGCGCGAACGCGGTGCGCAGTTGAACGATGAAGAACTGGAAAAACTCACTGAGTGGCTCGGCCGAGCACGCGGTGTGAATTTGTTTGAATAAAAGCATGTTGTAGGCCGGAAGAGGCCCGAAGGGCCGTCATCCGGCGCAGACCATTAATACTGAAAAACACCAGGACCTGTTTATGCGCCTGAAAAAATCCTCCCGGGAAATCGTCTTCTCGCTGACCCTGTCGTTGCTCCTGGCTGGCCTGGTTGCCATGTTGCCGGCTCACGCCTCGGACGTCGCCAATGCCATGCAGGCCGGCGATTTCAGCCGCGTGCAAACCCTGGTGCGCGAGGGCGCGGATGTAAACGAACCGCAGATCGACGGCGCTACCGCCCTGCACTGGGCCGCGCAATGGAATGACGTGCAGAGCGCCAGGCTGCTGCTGGATGCAGGCGCCAACCCGAATGCCAGCAACCGAACTGACGCCACCCCGCTGGAGCTGGCGGCCATCAATGGCAGTGCCGAGATGCTGGCAGTCCTGCTGGACGCCGGCGCCGACCCCAACGCCCGGGTGACCATAACCGCTGATACCCCGCTCATGCTGGCTGCCAAGACCGGTATACCTGCCGCTGTACAGGTACTCATCGATCACGGTGCCGAAGTGAATGTGCGCGAGGAATGGGGCCGCACCACACCGCTGATGTGGGCCGTGGCCGAAGGCCATACCGAGGTGGCAGCGCTGCTGCTTGAACACGGCGCGGAGCTGGAAGCACAGACCATCTTTGTGCCACCGGATACCACCCGCGGCTTTGAGGGTTCACCGCCGCGTGACCGACTGGCCACCGAGAACGGCCCGGTCCAGCATGCCAGTGGCGAACTCACCGCCCTGCACTTTGCTGCCCGTGACGGCTACATCGACACCGCCGAGCTGCTGCTGGATGCGGGTGCCGACATCAACGCCCTGGTGGCCGATGGCAAAAATGCACTGAGCCTGGCCATTTTCAACGGTCACTATGACATGGCCTCCATGCTTATCGACCGCGGCAGCGATCTCAACATTGCTGACGCCCGTGGCTTCACGCCGCTGTTCTGGGCCGTGGATCGCCGCAACATGGAAACTGCCCCAAACTTCCCCTGGGTCATCACCGACGATCCCCTGCCGCTGATCAGGAAACTGCTCGACAACGGTGCTGATCCCAACGCCCTGGTCAACGACACCCCGCGCGCCCGCATGCGCGGCGGTTCCCCGCGCATCGTGTTTTCTACCGCCATCATGCGCTCGGCTTTTTCCGGCGACCTTGAACTGACCCAGCTGTTGCTCGACTACGGTGCCGACCCGCACATCAAGTCCAGCGACAATGAAACCACCCTTGGCGCCGCTTCAGGCCTGGGCTTCATCCATGGCTATCATTTCCAGCATCCCTACAGCGAACGCCTTGAGTTGATCAAACTGCTGGTGGAGGAATACGACATGGATGTGAACTGGCATGACGACTATGGCATCACGCCGCTGATGGTCGCCGGCAACCTGGGCGATGTGCCCATCATCCAGTACCTGATCGATGCCGGTGCCGACCTTGGTGACTATGACCTCGGCAAGAAAAACGACGGCATGTTCGGCGCCAGCATCGAACCGCTGATGCCTATCGACTACGCCATCGGTGTCGGCACCTTCCGCCCCAACAATGCCATCGTGCTCAACCAGGACGCTGTGGACCTGATGCAGGCCGAAATGGCCAAACGCGGCATCGCCCACACCACCTCAGAGTGCACCCTGCGTGGCTTCACCTGCTCCTACGTGGACATGGACCCGCGCGCCGTCACCCCCCAGCGCATCGCCGAAGCCCGCGCCCTGCAAACCGGCCACCAGGTCGAAAGCCTCACCAAGACCACCGGCCTGCAGGTGGAAGAGGACGAGTGCCTGTCCGTAGCAATTTCCTTCAACGACAGCCAGACCGAGTTCTGCGAAGAGTCGGAAGAGAACTGATCTCCTGGCCCTTCATCACTTCGCGCCTGGAACATTTGTCACCTATATTGAAGCTGTTATCCACATCGAACATGGAGGTTCGTTGTGCCGGAAATATCACGCTTCTTCAGGATCGTGGTCAGGATGTACTATGGTGATCACGAGCCCCCTCATATTCATGTCGAATACGCTGACAATAAAGCTGTGATCGACTTTCAAGGCAATGTCATCAGAGGCTCTCTGGCTTCGAGAACGGCGCTACACCTGATACGTGAATGGTTAGACCTGCATCTGCCGGAACCTGAACTTGACTGGCAATTGGCAAAAAATGGTCTGGAGATTCGAAAAATTGCACCGCTCCAATAACAGGAAACGGTCATGTGGAATATGAACGACGTCATCAGTATCCAATATGTGAAAGACTATATGTTTCGCGTCACCTTTGATGACGGCCTGTCCGGCAGCATTGATTTCTCACCCTATCTGGACAAAGGGCCAGTCTTCACCCCTCTCAAGGACCCCGCCTTTTTCCAGCAAGCCCTGATTGAAGGTGGCACCATCGCCTGGCCCAATGGTACGGATATCGCACCGGAAACACTCTACGACTTGCTGAATCGCCAGGCAGAAGTGAGCTGAGTTCTACGCGGGGTTTTCCCCGTCTCATTCTGAAAAATCAAAAATCGAGTCATTCGACGGCCGTTGCATGCCGTCTTCCCAGTATTCCTCCCAGATCTGCGCCCACGGGCGCCCGTACATGTCTGGCACCTTGAAGTCGATGACGACACCGGGGCTGACCGGTTGTGCACGGCCATCGACGGGGAAGATGGTCTGGATACAGCGACCGTAGATATAGGGCGGCACGTCTTCCAGTTCATCGGTCTTGATATGCACCTGCACCAGGCGCAATGGCTCCACGAAAGCCTCGGAATCATAGAAGATGATTTCATGTTCAAGGCCGGCCAGCTCACCTTGCGGGTCATACCGGGGCGAGAAGATTTCCACGGTCTGCATGTTGCCGGAAAACTCGAACACGCCGTGGGTGACCCAGGGCACGATGTTGGATGTCCAGGTCACCAGGGTTTCATCGTCATACCAGAAGGCCACACTTTCGCCGAACCAGCGCGGCACATCGTCGCCCAGCCGCGGCACCTCGCCCTCATGCACAAATTCACGCCCGACATTGAAATGGCGGATGAAGTTTTCCGCGCTGCTGGCCATGAGTTGCAGGCGTTCAGGCATCACCATGAAGTCCATGGACAGATGCGCCTGGCGTGAGAACAGGCGCATGAAACCGTCCGGCCAGCAGAATTGCGCCGGCCATAGCGGCGCGTTGTTCACGGACTGGTGGTAGTGCATCTGCACCGTACGCTGCTGGTACTCGGGTGTAAGCAGCGACAGGATCGTGGCGGTCTGGTTGATGGAGGTGAAAAACCACTGCGGCGGTTCTTCCAGGTGTGCCGGCAGGGAAAACGGCAAACCATCGCGGGCGGCAACGAAGCGCATGGACACGGCGCGGGTGTAGCGCCCGTCCCAGTCCGGCGGCATGTTGTCTCTTGAATACTGCACCGGGCCGCCGTTTTGCCGTGATTCTGCCAGCAGGGCTTCATAGTGGGCCTGCGCTGACGTAAATCCATACGGGGACACGATGCCCTCGCGGGCGAAATCCACATCGCAGTTACCCCAGGACGCGCTGTCCGGGGGATTGCTGCCTATCAGCCTGCCGTCGCTGGCGCCGTTGGCACCCCACATGGCCTGCAGGGTGGACGGGCTGTTGCAGCGGAAGTAACGCGGGTCAGACCAGAGCTCACGGTCCTGGTAAAAGTCTCTGGTGGTAAACAGGTCGATGGGCAGTGGTGTGATGCCCGGCGGGACGGCGCCTTCACTGGCGACCTGTGTGCCCTCGCCTTCGACCCCGCCGCCGACAAAGCCGGGATCGGGATATGGAACCGGCCAGCCCATGCCGACGCTGCGGGGTTCATCCTGGGCACAGGCGGTTATGGTGATTAGCATCGCGCCCAGCAGGATGGCACAACGGGTTGAAGTGATAATCAAGGCGTCCCCCTCCTTTAGTTCATGCCAGTGTGTGAAGCCTTTCGCGGCTAAAGCCGCTCCTACGGGGTCACCGCTGGCTTGTTATTATTGTGTGCCTGCGCGGGTTATTCGGGGCTGAAGCCCCTCCCACATTGGACAGCTTTTTTTCACCTACCTCATAAACCTGCAGGCTATTCGGGGCTAAAGCCCCTCCTGCACGGCTCAACAATATGACATAGATATCCTGAACCCTGTGGGAAGGGCTTTAGCCCCGAATGACGCTTCACCAATGCTTGGTTTGCCTCTTATTCCGGATACGCCGAAGCATTCTGTTCTGCCGCCATCTGGCGCAGGTAATTGCGCTCCAGGTCTTCCAAGGCGGAAACGAGCCCGTCCGGATCGACGAACGTGTCCGGACTGTAGGCCTGGCCGGGTGTGTACTTGTCATGCAGTTTGAACTGCGCGGCGTGCGCGGCCACCCAGACATCCACCGGCAGTGTTTTCTGGCTGGCGTACGTGTAGGCGAAATCCCTTGCCACGCCGGGATAGGTCGGTGCATCCACCAGGCGCTTGCCGTCGTTGATGCTGCCCATGTTCATGATGCCGACACGGTAATCGCGACCGTTCTCGTTCACCACCAGGGTATAACTGGTACTGCCTTCGGTGTGTCCCGGATGCTCGTGGACTTTCAGGCTCACATCTCCCAGCGTAATGAGATCACCCTGCCTGATGATGCGGTCGGTCTGGATCGGCTTGAAGCTCACCTCGCCGCCGAAATGCGGATCACTGAAACCACCATCGCCCAGCACGCGCGCATCCTTTTCGGTGGCCCACATCTGCGCCCCGGAAATGGCCTGGATATCCGCCAGGGCAGCCGTGTGGTCAAAATGCGCCTGCTGGGTGAGCAGGATGCGAATATCTTCCATGCGGAAACCCAGCGTGTTCATGTTGTCACGGATGATGTCGAGGGAACCCTCCAGGCCAGTGTTGATGAGAATGTGGCCTTGGTCGGTGGCAATCAGGAAAGCCATCAGGTCTTCGGTGCCCACGCCGTATAACGGCCCGATGACACGGAACGGCGGAAATGGATTGGTCCAGGCCGGGTTCTGGGCACTGGCAGTACCCTGCAGGAACAGGGCCAGGAGAAAAACGGTGGCAGTGAACATTTGGCGCATGGGCACAACTCCGGGTAATGGCATTACCCACAGACTATAGTGAATGCGCCGTCATTCCTCTAGCGCTTTGTGGCATGCCGTGCTGCCCAGCACTTCACCCACTGCCATAACACCGGTCAATACAAACACATCAATACTTTGGATTAGCGTGCTTGTGATCGGCATGGTGAAATGGCTGAATGCCCAGCATTCATAACCCGATCCCTGCCGACCACCTTTCCTGAAGGAGTTTGCCATGCATCCTGTACGCCCAAGCCTGCGTTTCCTGTTGATACTGACCACGCTGATGGCCGGTACCCCTGCCCTGGCCCAGGACAGCGCCGTCAACACCCTCATGGCGCGAGTGGCAGACGCCATGGGCGGTGAGCAGGCCATCATGGACGTGCATACCCTGCAGGCTGATGGTTACGGGATGGAGGCGTATTTCTGGGGCGGCGGCAACGTCACCGGCGATCCCATGGCACCGCAGAAGTGGGCAGAAAACCCCAACATGTCGGCAATCTGGGATTTCGACAACGACCGTTACCTGACCCGCTATCGCCATAATTTCCTGTTTCCCTTTGGCGGCATCTTCGGCCACAGCTTTGCCCTGTCAGGCTGGGGCTTTGACGGCGAGGTTGGCTACACCGTGACGGAAAACGGCAACGCCCAGCGCCTGGCGGACTGGACCACCGCCGGCGCCTGGTTCAAACCGGACGGCTATGTGTTTCGCCGCTATGAATCCCTGAGCCATCCGCTAGCCGCGGTGCGCGCCGTGCTCTCGGGTCTGGCAACAGCCCAAAACCTGCGTGTCGAAGACGGCCTGCAGGTGGTCGACCTCGTGATTGCGGCCGGCCAGGTATCCATGGCCATCGAGCCGCAATCGGGTTTGCCGCGCTGGGTGCGCTGGACACTGCCCCACCAGAACCTGGGGCAACTGGTCATGACCACCACCTTTGCCGGCTACCAGGACTGGGACGGCGTACAGCTGCCCTTTGCCTGGTCATCAAAAATCGACTGGCGTGACACGCCGATCAAGACGCGACTGCTCGATGCCTACTACGTGAATGCGGACAGCACCCCGGATATTGCCGCTCCGGCAGCGGTGCTGACCCGGCAGTTACCCCGGCCTAACAATCCACCACAGATCACGGCTACCCGGGTGGCAGACCACATCTGGCACCTGAACCCGGGCAGCAATACCGTCGTGGAGTTTGCCGACCACGTGTTGCTGTTTGAACTCAGCGGCGACACCGCCAGCGCCAAAGCCACCATCGATTTCGTGAATACCCTGGTGCCGGGCAAACCACTGACGCACCTGATCGTGTCCCACCACCACTTTGATCACACCCGCGGTTTTCGTGCTGCCATCGAAGCCGGCCTGACTGTAATTTCCCATCGCGGCAACTACGGTATTCTCAATGAGATGGCCTCGCGGCCGGCACCGAACTTTGCCGACATGGTGCTGCTGCCTGATGGTGGGTACCTGGATTTCATGCCGGTCGATGGTCGCCTGCGCCTACAGGACGACCTCATGACCCTCGACATCTATCCCGTGGTGAAGCACAACCACATGGCCAATGCCGTGTTTGCCTATGCGCCGGAGAGCCAGACCTTCATCGAGGCCGACCTGGCCACGCCGGCCAACCAGTTCTCGTTCTGGGCGGAAGCCTACGAAGACAACCTCGAGCACTATGGTCTGGAGGTGAAGATGGTGTCACCCCAGCACGTCAACCGGCCGATGACCCATGAGGAAACCCTGGCCTGGATAGCCGAGGGCGTACCGAACGCCATAGCCCGCTGTGAAGAATATGAAGAACGCGGCAGGAACCTGCCGGGCTGCCCGCCCTACCTCTTCCGTGACTGGAGCGAGCGCCTGAACCGTGAATAACATGGCATCTGAATCGAGCAATATAATGGCAGGGTTATATCGGCTGCAGTAAAACCAGGCAGTCTTGCCTGTCCTGTCCCGGGGCTTTCACTATCGATTCAAGGAAATACCAACAGACTGTCCGCGACAAAAAGTGCCGGTTCAACCCTGTGATAACGTTGGCCGATTTGCGCTTTGATCCTGTAGGATGGCTATCTTTTCAGTACTTTGTTCAGGGGGACCCTGTTATGCGCATTTCCGCTTTTTATATCTCGATGGCCCTGGCGGTCATACTGACCGGATGCGGTGGGGACGCCGCCAATGATACGGTGACAACGTCATCGGCCGTCGAGGCTTCGGCACCGGCGCCGGCACCGGCTGCCGCCGATCCCGCCACCCAGTGGACCAATTACGGCCAGGATTACAGTGAGCAGCGCTTCAGCCCGCTCGACCAGATCACCCCGGACAATATCGATCAGCTTGGCCTGGCCTGGTTCGCCGACCTGGCTGAACGCGGCGGCAATTACGAAACTACCCCATTGGTGGCCGATGGCCGCATCTATGTGTCCTCCCCCTGGAGCAAGGTCTATGCCTTTGATGCCAAAACCGGCGAGGCCCTGTGGAAATATGATCCCAAGGTACCGGGTGAATGGGCGGTAAACCTGTGCTGCGGCATCGTCAATCGTGGTGTCGCCCTGTGGGAAGGCAAGATCATCTGGGGCACGCTGGATGGGCGCCTGGTGGCAGTAGATGCCGAAACCGGCGAGCTGGACTGGGAAGTCCAGGCCACGGACCGCTCGAAACAGTTGTCCATAACCGGGGCCCCGCGCATTGCCAACGGCAGGATATTCATCGGCGAGGCCGGTTCCGAGTTCCACATGCGTGGCTACCTGGCAGCCTATGATGCCGACAACGGCGAGGAACTGTGGCGCTGGTGGGCGGTACCCGGCAATCCTGAACTGGGATTCGAGCAACCCGAGCTGGAATGGGCTGCAGAAACCTGGAACGGTGAATGGTGGGAAACCGGTGGCGGTGGCACCCCCTGGGATGGCATTTTGTATGATCCGGAAACTGACCAGGTGATTATCGGCACCGGCAACGGCGCGCCCTGGCCGGCAGAGATCCGCTCACCCGGTGGCGGCGACAACCTGTTTACGGCGTCCATCGTCGCACTCGATGCCACGACTGGCGAATACCACTGGCATTACCAGGCTACCCCTGAAGACAGCTGGGATTTCGACAATACCCAGCAGCTGACCACCGCCGATCTCATGATCGATGGCGAGATGCGCCACGTGGTGATGCAGGCGCCGAAAAACGGCGTGTTCTATGTCATTGATGTGGCGACCGGAGAAGTGTTGTCAGCGGATTTGTTTGTGCCCACCGCCAACTGGATGCTGGGGTTCGATGAAAACTTCCGCCCCATTATCAATCCCGAGGCAAACTATGGCGCCTTTGGCGATCGCGGCTTTCATGTGGTGCCATCAGCCGGTGGCGCCCACAGCTGGCACCCGATGGCTTTCAACCCGGATACGGGCCTGATGTACATCCCCACCAATTACGGCAGCTTCCCGCTGGTGGCCGAGGCCGGTGCGAAAATGGGCAACCAGCTGCTGTCCATCAATGTAGGCAAGCGCCCGCAGATGCCGGCACCGGAACTGGAGGGCTCGGGTTCCTACCTGCTGGCGTGGGATCCGGTCAAACGCGAACCGGTCTGGGAGCAGCGCATGGGCAGCTCCCGCGCCGGTGTGATGACTACAGCGGGCAACCTGGTGTTCCAGGCCTCGGGATCGACCTTCACAGCTTTCCGTGCCGATAACGGCGAGGAAGTCTGGAGCACGGAAACCCAGGCCGGTGTTGTCGGCGGGGCGGTAAGTTACGAGATAGATGGTGAACAATATATCGCCGCAGTCGCCGGCCAGAACAGCCGCGGCGGCTACTGGGCGCCCAATTATGCGCGCCTGCTGGTGTACAAACTCGGCGGTGATGCCATGCTGCCTGAACCTATCACCTATACTCCGCCGGAACTCAATCCGCCGGCGAACTTCGGCGATGCCGACATGCTGGCCCTGGGTGAAACCCATTACAACGACCATTGCGCCAGCTGTCATGGCAACAACGGCCGGGTCAGCAGCCTGTTTCCTGACCTGCGGTATGCAGCAGCCATCGGTAACCAGGCCTTGTTCAACGCCATCGTCATCGACGGTGCGCTACAAAACAACGGCATGGTGTCGTTCAGTGAGTTTCTGGATGAGGAAGATAC
>Ga0181578_10002999_pt1 | contig 15543 bp, 16 predicted proteins | sample 071ome_21_FD_148659 | JGI IMG/M metagenome (GOLD analysis project Ga0181578, IMG submission 148659) | Coastal salt marsh microbial communities from the Groves Creek Marsh, Skidaway Island, Georgia - 071401CT metaG (spades assembly) | ecosystem: Environmental > Aquatic > Marine > Intertidal zone... | reverse complement strand
TACCCATTTGTTACCTGCTCATCTTCCGCAGGCGGTCGGGGAAGGTCGTTTCGCCCGTGGGAATGGGAAGCCGAGTATCGGACTCGAACCGATGACCCCTTCCTTACCATGGAAGTGCTCTACCAACTGAGCTAACTCGGCGGGTCGGCGCCGTGGCGCGGGCAGGAGTGTAGACCAGGGCGCAGCCCGCGTGGCGACCGGAACGTCAGGTCGTGCGGGAGCCCCGCTTCACCCGGCTTCCCTCGCGCGCGGGGGCTGCCACCGCGGTGCCCCCGCCGCTGCGCGCGGGCTGCTTGCCGAAGGCGCGGCTGCCGCGCGAGGCGTACATCACCTTCGCGAGCGGGTCGCGGAAGCCCGCGGCTTTCCAGGCCTCCTCCTGCCCCAGGCGCTTGGCCATGCGGCCCACCTCGTCCAGCTGGTCGGGCAGCACCATCGTGATGGCGCGCCCGGTGCGGCCGGCGCGCGCGGTGCGGCCCACACGGTGGGTGTAGGTGTCCTGGTCGTCCGGCGGATCGAAGTTGACCACGAGGCCGATGTCGTCGAGGTCGATGCCGCGCGAGGCCACGTCGGTGGCGATGAGCACCCGCGTCTTGCCGTCGGCGAAGCTCTTGAGGGTCTTCTCACGCACCGCCTGGCTCAGGTCGCCGTGCAGTTCCTTCGCCGGCAGGCCGAGCTTGTTGATGCGCTCGGTCAGGCGGGCGGCTCCCCGCTTGGTGCGGCAGAAGATCAGCACGAGGTCGTCCTCGCCCTTCACCAGGTCGATGAGGGTCTCGGTACGGCTGGACGGCTCGACGGGCACGAAGGACTGCTCCAGACGCTCCGACAGCGCGACGTCGGTGCCGGGGTCGTCCTCGGTCTCGATGAGGCCGGGGCTCCTTGTCATCTTGTTGGCAAGACGGGCGATCTCGCCGTCAAGCGTGGCCGAGAACAGCATGGTTTGGCGCTCAGCGGGCAGGAACTTCAGGATGGCCTCGACCTGCGGGATGAAGCCCATGTCCAGCATGCGATCGGCCTCGTCGAGGATGAGGACCTCGATCTTCGACATGTCCACGAGCTTCTGCCGCATCAGGTCCAGCAGGCGGCCGGGGGTCGCCACCACGAAGTCGGCGCCCGCGGCCTTCTTCGCCTGCCGGTCAAGCGGCACCCCGCCGTAGGCCACGGCGGTCTTCAGCCCGAGGGCAGCAGCGAGGGGGGTGACCTCCTCGGTGATCTGCACGGCGAGCTCGCGGGTGGGGGCCAGCACCAGGGCACCGGGATACCCATGCGGCTCATGCAGGAACTCCACGGTGGGCAGTGCGAAGGCCAGGGTCTTGCCCGATCCGGTGGGCGCGCGCACCGTGAGGTCGCGGCCCTCCAGGGCCTCGGGGATGACGGACTCCTGCACCGGGAACGGCGCGATGAATCCCTTGCCGTCCAGCACCTCGCAAACGGCATCGCTCACGCCGAGTTCGGCGAACGTTGCATCGGACATTCGGTTGTTCTCCCTGCGGCACGCGCCGCGATGGTGAGGAACCTTCCACCATCGATACGGGAGACCGTGTCCGGACGGGGAGCTTCCTCGCGATGCGCGGCCCCATGCCGCGCGACGGGCCAACGGTAGCAGCACCCCCGCCGGCGCCTGGGAACGGAGGTCCCCGCTGGTACCCTCAGCCGCCGTGCCGGAGGCTCCCTCAATACTCGATGGCGTCCGTGATCGCTTCGCCGCGTCCACCGACTTCACCGTGGGCCTGGAGGAGGAGTACCAGCTGCTGGATCCGTCCTCGATGGCGCTGGTCCCGCGCTTCGAGGACATCGTCGCCACCGCGCCCGACGAACTGCGCCCCCGGCTGGCCGGCGAGCTGATCTCGAGCGAGCTCGAGTTCAAGACGCAGCCGCATGCGTCGTTCGCCGGCGCGGCCCGCGAACTGGCCGAGGGCCGGCTGGCGGTCATCGCCCACGCCGAGCGGCAGGGGGTGGCCACGGCCATCACGGGATGCCACCCCTTCAGCCCGTGGCAGGACCAGCACATCATCGGGACCCCCCACTACGAGCGCGTGGAGGCCGAGCTCGGGTACATCGCCTGGATCAACAACACGTGGTCGCAGCACCTGCACGTCGGCGTGCGCGATGCCGACCGCGCCATCCGCATCTGCACGGCCATGCGCAGCGTGCTGCCCGAGATCCTCGCGCTCTCGGCCAACAGCGCCGTGTACCTGGGGCGCCTCACGCGGCTCCACTCCACGCGCACGTCGCTGTTCACGCGGTCATTCCCGCGGTGCGGGGTGCCGGATCCCCTGATGGACTTCGATGAGTACGCCGCGTTCGTGCGGTTGCTCGAGCGCACCCATTCGATCGTCGAGAGCACGCAGATATGGTGGAGCATCCGCCCGCATCACGACTTCGGCACCATCGAGGTGCGCATCGCCGACGGGCAGACGGAGATGGGGGAGGGGCTCGCGATCCTCGCACTGTCCCTGGCCGTGGTGGCGCGGTTCTGCGATGACTACGACGCAGGCCGCCCCCTGCCCGCGCACCCCGGCCGCCTCATCGAGGAGAACCTGTGGCGTGCGCAGCGCCATGGGCTGGATGGCCGCATGATCGACTTCGAGCGCGGCGAGGAGCGCGCCACCGCAGACGCGGTGCGCGCCCTCGTGGAATTCACCGCCCCGGTCCACGACCGGCTGGGGCTCGGGCACTTCCTCGGGAGGATCCCGGTGATGCTGGAGGAGGGCAACGGCGCGCAGCGCCAGGCCCGGGCGTTCGCCTCCGGCCAGGACCTGGTCGCGATGCACGCACAGGCCGCCGAGCGCACGCGTCGCTCGGCGGAGGAAGCACTCGAACACCTGGGGATGGTGAGCACGACATGAGCAGCGAGCAGCCGACACCGCCGGACGGCGGGGATGACGGGCGCGAGCCCACGCAGGAGGAGATGGTCGCCGCGGAGATGCTGCGGCGCCTGATGACCACGCCGGTGCAGGACGTGGTGTTCCAGACCATGGCCACGTTCACCGACATGGCGGCCATCCGCATGGGCCTGGGCCCGCGCGGTGAGGAGGACTTCGACCTGCCGCAGGCGGGGCTGGCCATCGAGTCGTTGCGCGCACTGCTGGCGGTCACGAACGCGATCATGGGCGAGGAGGCGGCAAAGCCCTTCGCCGAGCCCATGGCCCAGCTGCAGATGGCCTTCGCCGAGTTGGTGGAGCAGGCGAAGAAGGCCAAGGACGAGGGCGGGGACGCCGCGGCGCCGTCGGGCGCGGGCGACGCCGCCCCGCCGCCGCCGGGTGCGCCGGGTAGCGCCCAGGGCGGGGACCTCTGGACGCCGGGCGGCCAGGGGCAGGGCGGCAAGCTCTGGAAGCCCGGGGACAAGGTCTGACCCGGGTGGCCGACCGCCAGGCCGAGATCGGCGTGTTCGGGGGATCGGGCTTCTACTCGTTCCTGCAGAACACCGAGCAGGTGGAGGTTCCCACCCCCTACGGCGACCCCAGCGGTCCCGTCGTACTTGGTGATGTCGGGGGTCGCAGCGTGGCGTTCCTGCCCCGCCACGGGCACGACCACCAGTACCCGCCGCACTCGATCAACTACCGGGCCAACGTCTGGGCCATGAAGGAGCTGGGTGTGTCGCACATCATCGGGCCGTGCGCATCCGGCAGCCTGCAGGCCGACATCGGTCTCGGTGAGTTCGTTGTGTGCGACCAGTACGTGGACCGCACCAGCGGGCGGCGCGACACCTTCTACGACGGCCCGCAGGCCACGCACGTGAGCGCCGCCGATCCCTACTGCCCGTCCATCGGCCGACTGCTGGTGGAGGGCTGCGAGGAGCTGGGGATCCCCGTGCACGATGGCGGCACGGTCGTGGTGGTGCAGGGTCCGCGGTTCTCCACCCGGGCCGAGAGCCGGTGGTTCAACCAGATGGGCTGGCACGCCATCAACATGACCGCCTACCCCGAGTGCCATCTGGCCCGGGAGTTGGAGATGTGTTACGCCAACATCTCGCTCATCACCGACTACGACGTGGGGCTCGAGGGCATGCCGGGTGTCGCCCCGGTGTCCCTGGCCGAGGTGTTCGAGGTCTTCGGCCAGAACAACGACCGCCTGCGTGACCTGCTGTTCGCCGTCATTCCCCGCATCCCGTCAACGCAGGACTCCTGCGGCAGTGCCCTCGATGGAGCGGTAATCAGCGGGCACTGATCCTGCGGCGAAGCCGCAGGAACTGGACGCGCTGTCCCGCCTCGTGCCCGGCCAGCACGAGCGGGGCGGCCAGCAGTGCACCCAGCGCGGGTCGGCCGCCCATGCGCAGGCGCGCCGTCAGGCGCGTTCCGCCCGCCTGGGGGGCAAGCACGTAGGAATACGAGGTGCGCAGCCGGCCGCGGGCTGAGCGCAGCACCATCACGAGCGCGCGGTCCTTCACCACCTGCGCCACGACCAACGGTGGGCCGCCGAACGTGGACGCCGCCAGTTCATCCCCGGGGACGATCCGCTGCAGCTCGGGCACGATGCGGTCGGCGGACGCCTCGCCGCCGTTGTCGATCCGGTCGACGCCGTACCAGCCGGCCCGGCCGGCGCCCATCTGCGCCAGCCACGGCCAGACGGCATCGGGCGCGGCGGGGAACCACGCCGACAGGGTGCGCGTGGCCACGGGCGCACGCACCAGGCGGTCGCCCGGCAGGAGCGGGCCCGGCTGGCGCACGCCCCGTGCCAGCCCGGCCAGCGCACCGGCCAGCGCGGCGGCGGCCACGGCGGTGAGGGTCCTCGTCACGGGGCGCATTATGGCCTGCAATGGGGGCGTCTGCGCCGTGACGTCTGGTACAAAGCCCCGTCGCACGCGGGGGCCCCGTCCCCACGCGCGCGTATGCCCGGCGACTGCTGCCGGGCCCGTATCCCTAGACCTGGAGGCAGTCCTTGGCCGACTTCCTGTCGGACAACAGTGCATGGATTGCGCTCGTATGCGGGCTCATCGCCATCGCATACGGCCTTGGTCTCGCGGCATACATCCTCAAGCAGCCCGAGGGCAATGAGAGGATGCGCGAGATTGCCGGCGCAATCCAGGAGGGCGCGAAGGCGTACCTCAATCGTCAGTACGCGATCATCGGCGTCGTCGCCGTGGTCCTTTTCCTCCTGATCGGCTTCCTCGGCGGTGCTGTTGAGTCTGCGCTGCTCGGCTGGAAGGCCGCGATCGGGTTCCTCATCGGTGCCGTGGCCTCTGCTGCGGCCGGCTTCATCGGCATGAACGTCTCGGTGCGTACCAACGTGCGCACGGCCGAGGCGGCCAAGGGCGGCCTCAAGCCGGCCCTCGGCATCTCGTTCAAGGGCGGGTCGGTTACCGGCCTGCTGGTGGTGGGCCTTGGACTGCTGTCCGTGGCCGGCTACTTCCTCATCCTCGGCGGCGACGCCGAGGCCGTGGCGCCCTTGATCGGTCTCGCGTTCGGTGGCTCGCTCATCAGCGTGTTCGCCCGTCTGGGCGGTGGCATCTTCACCAAGGGTGCCGACGTCGGTGCCGACCTGGTCGGCAAGGTCGAGGCGGGCATCCCCGAGGATGACCCGCGCAACCCCGCTGTCATCGCCGACAACGTCGGTGACAACGTCGGTGACTGCGCCGGCATGGCCGCGGACCTGTTCGAGACCTACGCCGTCACCACGGTGGCCGTGATGTTCCTCGGCTCGCTGTTCTTCGTGGGCGGCGCGATGAACGCCATCATGTTCCCGCTCATCCTGGGCGCCGCGTCGATCATCACGTCGATCGTCGGTACGTGGTTCGTCCGTCTGGGCAAGAACAGCTCAGTCACGTCCGCGCTGTACACCGGCCTGGGTGTCTCGGCGGTTCTTTCGGCCCTGCTCTTCATCCCGCTCACGAAGTGGCTCATGGAGGGCGTGGTCCCGAGCGGTGCCAACGGCGTCATCCCGGGCAGCTGGGCCAACTACTACTGGGCCGCCCTCATCGGCCTGGGAGTGACCATCCTGCTCGTGGCGATCACTGAGTACTACACCGGCACCATCTGGCCGCCGGTGCGCAGCATCGCCAAGGCGTCCGAGACCGGGCACGCCACCAACATCATCGCGGGCCTCGCCGTCAGCCTGAAGGCGACCGCCCTGCCGGTGATCGTGATCGTGGCGGGCATCGTGTCGTCGTACACCCTGGCGGGCTACTACGGCATCGGCGTGGCCGTCATGGCCATGCTGTCGCTGGCGGGCATCGTCGTGGCGCTCGACGCCTACGGGCCCATCACCGACAACGCCGGTGGCATCGCCGAGATGGCGGAGCTGCCGGACTCGGTGCGCGCGGTGACCGACCCGCTTGACGCGGTCGGCAACACCACGAAGGCCGTCACCAAGGGGTACGCCATCGGGTCCGCTGGCCTGGCGGCCGTGGTCCTCTTCGTCTCGTACGTCGAGGAACTCAAGGCAGCCATCGGCAACGCGGGCGCATCGGCGTTGAACCTCTCGTTCGACCTGTCCGACCCGTACGTGGTGGTCGGGCTGTTCATCGGCGGCCTCATGCCGTTCATCTTCGCCGCGTTCTCGATGGAGGCGGTGGGGAAGGCCGGCGCGCAGGTGGTTGAGGAAGTGCGCCAGCAGTTCCGTGAGAAGCCGGGGATCATGCAGGGCACCGAGAAGCCGGACTATGCGCGCAGTGTGCGCATCGTGACGGCCTCGGCGCAGAAGCAGATGCTGATCCCGGGGCTCATCCCCATCATCGTCCCGATCATCGTTGCCTTCATCTTCGGCATCGATCACGGGCGCGTGATGCTGGGCGGCCTGCTCCTCGGAGTGATCGTGACCGGTATCTTCGTCGCCATCTCGATGACCTCGGGTGGCGGTGCGTGGGATAACGCGAAGAAGCTCATCGAGGACGGCGAGTTCGGTGGCAAGGGTTCCGAGGCCCACAAGGCCGCGGTGACCGGTGACACCGTGGGTGACCCCTACAAGGACACCGCGGGTCCCGCCATCAACCCGATGATCAAGATCGCCAACATCGTGGCGCTCCTGCTCATCCCCTTCCTGGTCTAGGAAAGGCGGAGCGGGGGCCCGGGCAACCGGGCCCCCGCGTCGTCGTCCATGGACGGAAGGGGACCAAGCCCCGCCCCAAAGCGATGGGAATCTCCCATCACCATGGGAGCGAACCTCACCGCCTAGGGGCGATTAGGGCCGCGATTACGGCCGGATTACGACCGCCGGCCAGATAGTCGTGCGCCCTGTGCACACCTGCACATATGTATCTGTCCCAAAGTGCACCATATGCAGGGGGATCTGTGGGACAGATGGCCAGATATCCGGGGGATTGGGGGGCGGGCGCTGCTCTGGGGAGCAGAGGGCGACGGAAGACGCGCCGGGTCACCGCGCACCCCTGAAGAAGCCCCCTCCCGGCTGATGCCTCGCCCCCGTTAGGTCCAGCAGGGCGTCGCGTCATCCCAGTCCCAGCCGTTAGGGCATTTGGTGTTGTACCAAGTGACGCCGTTGACTTGCACGCCTTTCAGGTTCGCGACGTACAGGTTCGCGTCGGTCAGGTTTGCGTTGGTCAGGTCCGCGCCGGTCAGGTTCGCGCCGGTCACGTTCGCGCCGGTGAGGTTCGCGCCGGTGAGGTTCGCGTAGGCCAGCCACGCGCGGGTCAGGTTCGCGCCGGTGAGGTTCGCGCCGGTGAGGTTCGCGTTGGACAGGTTCGCCTCGGTCAGGTTCGCCTTGGTCAGGTTCGTGTAGGACACGGTCGCGCCGGTCAGGTTCGTGTAGGACAGGTTCGCGCCCGTCAGGTCTGTGAAGTACAGCGTGGCGACGAGTATCTTCGTGTAGGCGAGATTCGCCTTGGACAGGTTCGTGTAGTTCAGGTACGCGCCGCTCAGGTTCGCGTATTTCAGGTTCGCGTTGGACAGGTTCGCGTTGGACAGGTTCACGCTGGACAGGTTCGCGCCGCTCAGGTTCGCGCCTTGACAGTTCGGCGCACATGACGGCGTCTGGTTGTTCCGCTTCGCCTTCTTCCCGTACACCGGCACGGCGTGGTGGAACTTCGCGCCCTTCAGGTTCGCCCCGCGAAGGTCGGCGTGCTTCAGGTTGGCGCTGCGGAGGTCCGCGCCTGCCAGGTTGGCCCCGCGGAGGTCGGCATGGCGCAGGTCTGCGCGGCGCAGGTTGGCCTTGCGCAGGTCGCCGTGGTGCTTCACGCGGCCGCGGAGCTTCGCTCCCACGCACTTGGCCCCACGGGTGAGGGTGCAGGTGCGCGTCTTGCCGTTCACCGAGTAGGTGTGGGTTCTGTCCCAGGTGCCGGAGGTCGGGGCGACGACTCCGAAGGTGGAGATGGAGCTTGCGGTACCTGCCGCCCCGAGGGCGACGGCTGCGGTGATGGTCAGGGCGAGAAGGCGGGAGATCATGTCGGGGAGCCTACCGGGGGCGCTGCGCCCCCGGCCACTATCAGGGCCAGCGAGCCCCAGGGCCTCTGACGGAAACCCCGGCCACCGATTACGACCGGATCACGACCGCCCCCACGTCTGTACCCTTGAAACCGGCATGGCGATGGACCCGGGTCTGGACGGCAGGGAGATGGCGACGGTCGTGCTTTCGGGCGCGATCCTCGTGATCGGCATCGCGCAACTGGCGCGCGCGGCCGCGTTCGGCGGAGGGCCCATCGCGTGGGTCATCGGCCTCGCCTTCGTGGTCGCGGGCGCGGGGCGCCTCTGGCTGTGGTGGCGCCAGCGCGCCGGCTGAGGGGGCGCTAGGGTTCCGGCGCTCGCGTCAAGGGAGAGCCGGTGTTCGTCGTGGTCGTGGGGTGTGGGCGCGTGGGCGCGCAGGTGGCGCGCCGACTCGTGGAGGACGGCCACGACGTGAACGTCATCGACCAGAACGCCGAGGCCCTCCAGCGCCTCGGGGGCGATTTCCCGGGAGAGTTCGTGCAGGGCCCCGCGCTCGAGACGACGGTGCTCGAGGCGGCCGGGGTGCAGCGCGCCGACGCCTTCGTGGCCGCCACGAACGGCGACAACACGAACCTGGTCATCGCCCAGGTGGCCCGCGACCGGTACGAAGTGGACTGCGTGATCGTGCGCGTGCTGGATCCCGCCCGCGCGGCGCTGTACGAGCAGAAGGGCCTCATCACGGTGTGCCCCACGCGCACGGCCATCGACAGCATGTCCGATGCCCTGCGTGTGTTCGCGGCATCCGGGCCGGAGGGCGCCTGATGTACGCCGTGATCGTGGGCGGTGGCAAGGTGGGGGCCAACGTGGGGCGCGCGCTGCTGCGCATGGGGCACGAGGTATCGATCGTGGAGGCGCGTCCGTCGCGGTTCGCCACCCTCGATGCGGAGTTCGAGCACATGGCCCGCTATGGCGATGGCACGGAGGTGTTCGTCCTCGAGTCGGCGGGCATGGCCCGGGCCGACGTGTGCATCGCGGTCACCGGGGATGATGAGGACAACATCATCATCGGCCAGGTGGCCCGCGACCACTTCGGGGTGGAGAACGTCGTGGCGCGTGTGAACGATCCGCGCAATCAGGAGCACTTCGACCTGCTGGGGGTCGCGCCCACCGTGTGCGCCACTGAGTCGATCCTGTCGCTCATCGAGCACGAGGTGCCCCAGCATTCGCTCGTCCACCTCTTCTCGCTGCGCCGCGAGAACCTGGACATCATGGAGATCGGCGTGGTGGGGGAGAGCCGGGCGGACGGGCTGGCCGTGGGCGATCTGCCAATGCCCGCCGGCACGCTGCTGGTCAGCGTGCTGCGCCGGCGCGTGGGCCGCGTGGCGACGCCCGACACGGTGCTGGAGGCGGGTGACCAGGTGGTGGTCATCGCCGAGCCGGGCCAGGAGTCGGCGCTGATGGAGATCTTCGCGCGCGAGTAGTCCCCGCCGCCGCTGTTACGCTGCCTCCATGGACAGCGCCCCGGCCCCTCCCGCCAAGCTCCCGCGGCTCAAGCACGCCGAGCGCCCCCGCTCTGACGAGCGCGTGCTGAAGCAGACGGGCAGCGACCTGAACAATGGGTGGCTCGGTCGCCACGGCACCCTGTACCTCACCGATGAGCGCGTGGTGTTCGTTCCCACGGCACTTGATCACCTGCTGGGGGCCAAGCGGCGCGAGATCCCGCTCGACACCATCCGGGCGGTCGAGCGCTGGCCGCTCTCGCCGGGCGACATCCCTCGCGGCGGGAAGCGCCCGCGCCTGTTCATCGACACCGCAGAGGTGCGGTACGTGTTCCTGCCGTCCGATCTGGACGGCTGGTTCGACCTGCTGCAGCTGGTCTTCTACAAGCGCAGCAAGGAGGGCCCGGGCACGGGCCGCCCGGAGTTCCGGCGAACCGGCGTGGAGAACGGGCTGCTCGACACCGTACAGAGCCTCGAGTCCGACTGAGGCGCTAATCTCCCCAACGGCGTCTGGATTTTGGGGGTTTAGGTGATCAACGTGAGTGACCGCAGCCGGGTTGCCGTGCAGGCGCTTGCGGAACTGGCCGCGCGATCTGGCACGGGGCCGGTCCCCATCCTCGAGGTCGCGGAATGCCGGGGTGTACCGCCCCATCAGGTGGAGCAGGTATTCGCCGCCCTTCGGCGTGCGGGCCTTTTGCAGAGCCAGCGGGGCGTGAAGGGCGGGTACACGCTGCGGCGCGATCCCGCCGAGATCACCGTGCTGGACGTCGTCGAGGCCATCGACGGCCCCATTGGTGGCGGCGCAGACCCCCAGGGCTGCCCCATCGCAGTGCTGTGGGCGGATGGGGCGTCGCGCATGGCCGACGCCTTCCGCGACGTCAGCATTGCCGATATCGCCGCGCGCGAGGCCCAGCGGGCCGAGGCGCCGATGTTCCACATCTAGGCGTTCCCATATCGGGCCGTCCGGGTCGGCACGTCGTCCGGTCGATGTCGTCACGGAACAGGCCCGGCAACACGTAGCGCGACCGCAACGCGCCGCTAACGAAGGCCGCCGATCGTGCTGGCCATGACGAGATCCCTTCCCCGCACGCTCACCCTCTGCGTGGCCTGGAATCCCTCCCGCCACGCGGTCTGGATCGGCAGCATCGACGACCCGGATGATTCCCTGAAGGTCCTTCGGGGCGACGGCTTCACCGCCGTGGGATGGATGAGCGACGAAGCGCATGAGGAGCGCATCACCCGTGCGGAACGGCGCGCACTCGCGGTGATCGCCGGCAGGGGTGCACGGCGGGTGGGGGCACCCGGCTGCTTTGCGGTTGGACCCGCCCTGCTGGTGGGCGAGGCGTGCGCTGTTGCGCGCGACGCCTACCAGGCCGCCGCGCATGGGTCCGCGCCGGTGCCGCCCGGCCGCGCGCCGTCGCCGCGGACCCCCGGCTTTGGCGTAGGCCGGGTCGTGGGCTAGGGTCACACTGAATTCGGGTCAGGAGGGGACTGCAATTCCCCTTCCCCCGCACGCCCGCCGCGGTTGGTCCGTGGGCACGCGCCCCCGGCCCACGCGGTCAACGTTAGGACGCAGTCATCATTGACTCTCGACGCGCAGCCGGAGCCGCTGCCGCCGAACTCCAGGGGCAGGTCCCCGCCGCCCGGCGCGGCCTCCGACCCGACCCCTCCGGACTCCTCGCCGCCACGGAGGGCGACGACCCCTTACCGGATCTGCAGGGGCTGCACGGGCGATCGCTCGTGCACCCCGACCAGCTCGACCGCGACACCGTGCTGGGCCTGTGCCGTGTCGCCGCGATGATCGAGGCCAATGGCAGGCCCAGCGGCCGACCGCTTGCGGGGTCGATCGCCATCACGGCGTTCTTCGAGGCCTCCACCCGCACCCGTCTGTCGTTCGAGAGCGCCGTGGTGCGCCTGGGCGGCGGGGTGCTCAGCGTTCCCGACGGCAAGGTCACGGGCGTCGCCAAGGGCGAGTCGCTGGCCGATATCGGCGAGATGTTCACCGGGTACGGCGATGTCGTGATCGCGCGCCATCCGGATCCGGCGTCGGTCGAGGAGATCTGCGAGTCGGCGGGCATCCCGGTGATCAATGCGGGCAATGGCACCGCGCATCACCCCACCCAGGCGCTCGCCGACTGGTACGCGCTGCTCAAGTGGCGCCCGGATCTCGCGCTCGACAACTGCCCCGATGAGTCCCGCATCCACCTGGTGGTGTTCGGGAGCCCCTCCACGATGCGCGCGGTGAACAGCTTCCTGTGGCTGGCATCGCGCTTCGGCAGCGCGCTCCGCCGCATCACGGTGGCGTCGCTGTTCGCCGACCCATTCGACGACGACCTGCGCGCGGAACTCGAGTCGGCCGGCATCGATCTGGAGCTCACCGATGACCCGGCGTCCGTCGTGGGTGACGCCGACGTCCTCTACATGAATGCCATCGTCCCTGTCACGGATGGCTTCGTCACCCAGGACGATGCGGTCACCGTCAGCGCGTCCAGCGGCCTGCAGCCCGGCGCCGTTGTGATGCACCCGCTCGCGCGCGGTCCCGAACTGGACGAGGACCTCGACGACACCGCGCACAACCTGTACTTCGCGCAGGCCGCCGGGGCCGTCTTCATCCGCGAGGCCCTCCTGCTGGGCATCCTCGGCGACCACGAGGCCGTGGCCTCCGCCTGCGCCCCCATCCGTCGCACCACCTGAGGAGCACCTGATGTGCGGTATCTGCGGCTACTGGCGCCCGGGCGACCCGCTGCCCGACGCCCCGGCGATCATCGACGACATGTGCGCCGCCATCGTGCACCGTGGACCCGACGGCCAGGGGTCGTATGTCGACCCCTCGGTGGGCCTGGCCATGGGCCACACACGGCTTGCCATCATCGGCCTCGAGGACGGACAGCAGCCGCTGGTATCGCGCGACGGCATGACCGCGCTCACGGTGAACGGCGAGTTCTACGGCTACAAGCGCATCCGCGCTGAGCTGGCGGCCGACGGCGAGCGCATGCGCACCGCCACCGACAGCGAGATCGCCATCGGCCTGCACCGGCGCCTCGGGCGGGAGTTCGTCCATCGCCTCCGCGGCGAGTTCGCCTTCGCCCTGTACGACAAGCGCGAGGACGAACTGCTGCTGGTGCGCGACCGCTTCGGCGTGCGTCCGCTGTACGTGCACATCAACGGCGACGAGTGCATCTGGGGGTCGGAGATCAAGGCGCTCCTGGCGCACCCGCGCTGCCCGCGGGAGCTGTCGCGCCGTGCCGCCCTGCACCAGTTGATGCAGGTGATGGTGCCCGGCGAGACCGCCTTCGAGGGCATCCAGGCGGTCCGGCCCGGCCAGATGCTGCGCATCCGCCGCGAGGGCGGGCGCCTGGTGGCCCGCGCCGAGACCTACTGGGACCTGGACTTCCCGCTCGCGGGCGACCACGAGGGCGCGGACGAGGCCACGGCCGCGCGGTTCGTCGAGGGAACCCGGGATCGCCTGATCGACGCCGTGGGCGTGCGGCTGGAGGCCGACGTGCCGGTGGGCTGCTACCTGTCGGGCGGCATCGACAGCTGCTCCATCCTCGGCCTCGCTGCCCCCCAGCAGCAGTCGCCCATCACGGCATTCACGATCGCCTTCGATGATGACCGCTACGACGAGAGCCGCATCGCGCGCGACATGGCGCGCACCGTCGGGGCGCGCCAGGTGATCCTGCACGTGGATGCCGCCCGCCTGTACGGCGATTCCTTCACGTCGGTGGTCCGGCATGCCGAGCGCACCTTCTACAACACCCTCAGCGTCGCCAAGTGGCAGATGAGCCGGCGCGTGCGCGAGGAGGGCTTCAAGGTGGTGCTCACCGGCGAGGGGTCGGATGAGCTCTTCGGCGGGTATCCATTCTTCAAGCGCGACATGTTCATCCACGGCGGCCCGGACCAGGCGGTGCACCGCGAGGCCATGGAGCGGTCAAACGCGCTGTTCGGGGGCGCCATCCTCTCCGAGGATGCCCAGCGCCACCCGGCCTTCGACGACCTGTGCGGCTTCACGCCGTCGTGGGTGCAGCCCTGGATGGAGACGCTTCAGCGCGCCCGCCCGCTGCTGTCGGACGGCCTGCGCGAGGAACTGGCGGGATACGACCCCATCGAGGCGATCGCCGGTGCCCTGGACGCAGAGCGCGTGCGTGGACGGCATCCCCTCGACATTGCCCAGTACACGTGGAGCAAGACCCAGCTCGAGGGGCAGATCCTCACCTGGGGCGGCGACCGCGTGGACATGGCGCACGCGCTGGAGTCGCGGCCGGCGTTCCTCGACCACCTGCTGGCCGAGTACGCCGTCACGATCCCGCCCGGCCTGCGCATCCGCGATGGCGTCGAGAAGTGGGTCCTGCGCGAAGCGGTGAAGGGCGTGCTGCCCGATGAGCTCTACACCCGCGAGAAGTTCCCGTTCATGGCGCCGCCTGCGCACACCGACGACGCCAAGGCGCGCGGACTCGGGGCGCTGGCGGACGAGTGGCTCGACCCACGGCGGATTGTGGCTGCGGGCATCGCCGACCCGGGGGCCGTCGCGGAACTCGTGGGCGGCCGTGGGGGCGATGCCGCCGATGCCAACCGCGATGACATCCTCGTGAACCACCTGCTCGGCGTGCACATCCTGAGCGACATGGTGGAGCCCGCCCCGGCATAGCGCGGGCCGGCCTCGGGCTGGCCGTCGGTGAGCCTGCCGCGATAGCGTGACCGGGTGACCGCCTCCCGCCCGCATCGGCCCCGCATCGGCATCGCCTGCGCCATCCTGCCCGCCGCATGGGGCCCATGGCAGCAGCCCGCGGCGGTTGTTGCGGCGGACTACGTGCGGCACGTCCAACGCGCGGGTGGCATGGCATTCGTGCTCCCGCCGCACGACGGGGACGCGGATGAGGTGCTCGCGGCGCTCGACGGGTTGATGCTCACCGGCGGCAACGACATCGAGGCCGCGGCATTCGGCGCGAGTCCCCATCCCGAGGCCGAGGTGCCCGATCCGACACGCGACGACTGGGAGTCCCGCCTGGTGCGGGCGGCCATCGACCGTGGCATGCCGCTGCTCGGCATCTGCCGCGGCATGCAGGTACTGAACGTCGCCCTCGGGGGCACGCTCACCCAGCACCTCCCCGAGAGCCATGGCCACGAGGGGCACCGGCGCACCACGGGCACCTTCGACGGCAACGATCACATGGTGGAGATCACTCCCGGCAGCCTCGCCGCGCGTGCGGCGGGGGAGACCGTCCACCGCGTGCCATCGCATCATCATCAGGCCGTTGATCGCCTGGGGCGCGGCCTGGTGCTGAGCGGTGTCGCGACGGACGACGGCGTTGCGGAGGCGATCGAGTTGCCCAGCGCCCCGTTCGTGCTGGGCGTGCAGTGGCACCCCGAGGCCGACCCCGGGAGCGGCGTGATCGCGGCGTTCGTCGACGCCGCGCGGCAGCGCTAGCCGGCGGCGCCCTCCACGGGCACGCCCATCGCGGCCACGGTGTCCACGCCGCCGTTGTCCACGTGGATCACCGGGCCGAGGCCCTCGCGCGCCAGCACGCTGGCCGCCAGCGCCGCCCGTCGCCCCGCGGCGCAGATCACGGCCACGGGCCGGCCCCGCGGGATCGCGGCGTCCGGCCCGTCGCGGAAGGCCCAGTACGGCTGGTTGATGGATCCCGGCAGGTGGCACGCGGAGAACTCGGCGTGGTCGCGCACGTCCACCACCACGATCGACGGATCGGCCTCCAGGCGTGGCGGAAGGTCCG
>Ga0181578_10002989_pt1 | contig 15566 bp, 15 predicted proteins | sample 071ome_21_FD_148659 | JGI IMG/M metagenome (GOLD analysis project Ga0181578, IMG submission 148659) | Coastal salt marsh microbial communities from the Groves Creek Marsh, Skidaway Island, Georgia - 071401CT metaG (spades assembly) | ecosystem: Environmental > Aquatic > Marine > Intertidal zone... | reverse complement strand
CGCGGCCGCCCGGCTGTGGCCTCCATCGATGAACAGGAGCCCCAGGGGCGTGGCCCAGGCCCGGGCCGCCACGGCGGAGGGGGCCACGATGGGCACCACCGTGTCCTCGAGGGCCGCCGCCCGGAGGGTACGGCGAAAGGCGCCGAAGGTATCCACCCCCTGCCCGTCCGCCGTGGCCAGCTCCGGATCAAAGTACCCCTCTCCGGGCTGGTGCTCCTCCGATCCCGCGTGATGATCCACGGCGAAGAGCATCCGTCCGCTGCGCTGGCAGGCGGCGCCGAGGTAGATGGTCGATTTTCCGCAATAGCTGCCAATCTCTAGGCAGGGCAAGGCTGGCGGCGCCAGGCTAACGGCGCGATAGAGCTCCGCGCCTTCGGAAGCGGGCATAAAGCCCTTAACGGATTCCGGGTCAAGGGGTAGGGGATGCATAAAAACCTGCCACAAAGGGCCCTAGCGGGCTAAGCCGAAGAAGACCGCCGCAAAGGTGAAGGGGAAAGCGAGGGCCACGTAGGCGAGCACGGAGACGATTTCGTCCTGGCGGGGGTCCCCCGTGGGGCGCAGGCGCGTGCCCAGGAGGAGCCATAGGCTCCCCCCAAGCACCACGGCCAGCACAAGCCCCAGCAGAAGCGCCATCATAGGCGTGAAGCCCTAGCCGAGCTGCAGCATATTGCGCTGCTTCGCCCCGGTGAGGTCCGTGATCTGGGACCAAGCCGCGGCCACATCCTCCGCCTTGGCGTTGGGGCCTAGGCTAGCCCCGGTGTTCTCCACGATGGCGGCCACGGAGAAGTTCCCCCCGGCCGCCTGCACCACCACGCCGTTCGGGGCGTCGTCGCTGCAGAGGAAGGTCACCGCCGGGGTGATGAGCTCGGGGCCAAGGTTCTTGCCCGCTTCCTCGGGGATGAGGTTTTCCGTCATGCGCGTCAACGCCACCGGGGCGATGGCATTGGTGTGGATATTGTTCTTCGCCCCCTCAATTTTCAGGGTGTTCATGAAGCCCACGAGGCCCAGCTTGGCGGCGCCGTAGTTGGTCTGCCCAAAGTTACCGAAGAGGCCAGAGGGGGAGGTGGTCATGACAATGCGGCCGAAGTTCTGCTCCTTCATGATGGGCCACACGGCCTTCGTAACCATCATGGCGCCCATGAGGTGCACGTCCACCACGGCCTGGAAGTCTTCGATGGTGACCTTGGTAAAGGTCTTATCCCGAAGAATGCCAGCGTTATTGATGAGGATATCCACCCGGCCCCAGGCCTTCATGGCGTCATCCACCATGGACTGGGCGCCGGCGGGATCGGACACGCTGCCGCCGTTGGCGATGGCTTCCCCGCCCGCGGCCTTGATTTCCGCAACCACGGCTTCCGCGGCGGCGGAGGAACCGCCGGTGCCGTCCATCGCGCCACCGAGATCGTTCACCACCACCTTGGCGCCCCGGGCAGCCAGATCAAGGGCGTGGCAGCGGCCGAGGCCACCCCCCGCGCCGGTAACGATGGCAACACGACCGTCGAAGGAAATGCTCATAGTGCTTAACTCCTAGCTAGGCAGCGGGGGCTGCCGGGGAAAGTTAGGCCACGTCCGTGTACTGGGCGGGGCGTTCCTCAAAGACCGATTTTACCGCTTCAAGCTGGTTGGGGCTGCCGATGAGACCGCCCTGGAGGCTGGCCTCGAGGGCCAGGCCGTGGGCCGGCTCGGCGTGCCAGCTCTCTTCCAACAGTTTCTTGCCAGCGCGAATGGCATCCGGGCTCTTCCCCGCGATTTCCCGCGCCAGGGCCAGGGCCTCGGCCCGGGGATCGTCGGCCACCCGGGTGACGAGCCCGAGCGCCGCCGCTTCCTTCCCGGACAGCACACGGCCGGTAAAGGTGAGCTCCTTCAGCACGTCCAGGCGGATCAGATCCCGCACCGTTTGCGTGAGGCCCATGTCCGGGACCAGGCCCCATTTAATTTCCATCACCGACAGCTTGGCATCGGGCGATGCGATGCGGATGTCGGCGCCCAGGGCCACCTGAAGCCCGCCGCCAAAGGCCACGCCGTGAAGGGCGCAGATCACCGGGACCGGGCAGCGCTTCCAGACCATACCCGGGCGCTGAGCGTGATTTTCCGGCAGCTCCGCGCTCGTGGCCGCGCCCACCGTCGCTTCCGCGCCGGGCTTCCGCTCCCGGTCGCCCATGCCCTTGAAGCTGGAGAAATCGAGGCCGGCGCAGAAGCCGCGGCCTTCCCCGGACAGCACCACCACACGCACGCCGGGCAGGGACGCCACCTTCTCCCCCGCTTCCGTGATTGCCGCAAACATTTCCGGGGACAGGGCGTTGTACTTATCTGCCCGATTCAATCGCACGTCGGCGACGCCGTCTTCCACCGTAATCGTGACCAGTTCCGTCATCCTCATCCCTCCCTCAAAAACCCGTGATGTCTTTGCCTAACCCTCGCCCTGCTGGGCCGCCAGCTGGCGTTGAAAATCCGCCATATCGAAGTAGTCCCGCCAGCAGGCGATCTTGCCGTCCACCACCTCGAAGGCCCCCATGACCGGCAGCTCGAGCCAGCCCTTGGCCAGCTTGAAGCGATCGAGGCGCTCGTTTAAAACCACCCCTGGAGCCACCTCCGCTTGGTAGGCAATCTGCCAATCCATTTCCGAGGCAAGGCCCAGGTAGCCGCGGATGACGGCCTCGATAGCCGGGCGTCCGGACACCGGGGGGCCGGGCATGTTGTGGTACACCGCATCGTCCGTGAAGGCGCCGACGATGGCGTCGATGTCCATGGCGTTGAAGGCCTCCATGAACGCTTTCACTACGCTGTTCGCTTCACTCATGACGCTTCTCCCAGGGCCCAGGCCGCCAGCAGCGCCGAGGCGCTGGGCGCCACCGTGATGCGCGCACGATCGGCGGGCCGCACATAACCCTCCCCCTCCGCATGATCGAGAAAGGCGAGCAGGTGATCAAAATATCCCTCAGCGTTAATCATGCCACAGGGCTTGGCGTGGATGCCCAGCTGGGCCCAGGTCAGCACCTCGAAGAGCTCATCTAGGGTGCCGAAGCCCCCGGGGAGCACGGTCACGGCGTCGGCGAGCGCCAGCATCCGCGCTTTGCGTTCGTGCATATCGGCCACCACCTCGAGGCGGGAGGCTCCGCCGTCGATGGAAAGCCCGCTATGGGCCTGTTCCCGCTCCACCAGATCCTCGGGGATCACCCCCACCACGGCGCCCCCGGCGTTTAGGGCTGCATCCGCCACCCGGCGCATCATGCCCTGCCCGCCTCCGCCATAAACGAGGGTGACCCCCGCCCCGGCGAGGCCGGCCCCGAGGGCATCGGCCGCCGCGCCGTAGGCCGGGGAGGCGCCCAGACGAAAGCCGCAGTACACGGCAACGCTACGGATCACCGGGCTACCCCCGCGGCACGAAGGGCCGCAATCGCCTCAGCGCTAAGCCCCGCTTCGGCCAGCACCGCTTCCGTATCGGCACCTAGGAGCGGCGCAGGCGCGAGCCTCACCGGAGCCCCATCGCGCACCGGGGGCCGGGGCTGGCGCATGGGGCCTGCCACGGGGTGCTCGTGGGGTAGCAAGCTTTCCGACGCCTGTACCTGGGGGTCATCGGGCACGGCAGATCGCGACAGGGCTGGCGCGCAGGGGATGTCGTACTCATCGAGAGCCGCCATGGCCCCTTCCGTGGTGAATTCCGAGAAATCCACCCCCGCGCCCACGATGGCGCACAGGTGCCCATCGGCGGTGCGAGAAATCCCGAAGGTGTCCGCAAGCTCAGGATGGGCCTCGGCCTCCGGGCTCAGGAAAGTGTGGTTCCAGAACAGATCGGACCAATTGAAGTAAAGCGCTGCATCGAGCATAGACAGGGACAGGCGCCGCCCGCCCTTGCCCTGGGCTCGCGCAAAGAGCGCCGCGCTTAAGGCCTGGGCCGCGGTAAGGGCCGTCACCTTGTCACACACGAGGGTGCGCATGAGGCTGGGCTCCGCGCCCCCCTGGGCCTCGGCGAGCCCCGATACGGCCTGAATCACCGGGTCGTAAACGCGGCGCTTGGTGTAGGGGCCCTCGGGACCGAAGCCGGAAATAGACAGGTAAATCACCTCCGGGCGCACGGCCTTGATGGCCTCATAGTCGAGGCCCAGGCGCGCCGCGGCCCCGGGGCGGAAGTTCTCAACAAAAACATCGCACTGGGCCGCCAGGGCGAGCAGGGCGTCCCGCCCCCGAGGGTCCTTCAGATCGAGGGCAATGCTCTTCTTATTGCGGTTCACGGTGGCAAACATGGCCGTGAGGCCCCGGTGCTGGGCCCCGAGGGCTCGGGTCATGTCCCCGCCTGCGAGGCTCTCCACCTTCCACACCTCTGCGCCCTGATCGGCCATAAGCCCCGTGGCCAGGGGACCGGAAATGACGGCGGACAGATCAAGGATGCGAACGCCCTCGAGAAGAGGCGGCAGGGTGTCGGTCACGGACGACTCCTTTTAGCGGGAACGAAGAGCCCGCAGCGCGAGCCTTAGGGCTGGATCATCGCCCCCTTCCCCCCTCTGCTCAAGAACCCGCTCCAAGGTGTGGCGGAGCGCCTCCGAGCCCCCGGGGCCTAGATCGCAGGGCAGAAAATCCGAGGCCTTACCGCCCCGATGGCCCGCGGGCTTACGCAGGGGAGCCGCGGCTAGGGCCTGGGTGAGGGCCTCGGCTAGGGCCTCCCGCTGCCCGTGCTCCGGGGGCAGGGTAGCGAGGATGGCGGTCAAAGCCGGGCGACTGAACACCTCCGGCGCTTCGCAACGAGCTTGATAGGCGGACCAGCTCGGGGCCGGGACGCCCCCCGCACCCAGCGCTGCGCGAAGGGCGTAGCAGGCGTGGCCGCTGGCCAAATACTTCGCTTCAAAGGGGCTAAGGGGCGCTTCCGGGGTCGGGGCTAAGGGACTCAGCCTGCTGGCAATGCCGAGGCTCTCCAGTACGACCTGCCACTCCTCAAGATAAAGGCGCCAGTTGCTCCGGACCTCGAGCTCCCCCCCAAGCCCCAGGAGCCAGGGAAAGGCAGGATGGGCGGGCCAGCGGCGCTTGTAATGGCGCGCCTTAGGCCAGGGATTGGGATAGGGAAGGTAGTGGGCTTTGAGGCGCCAGCCCGCCGCCACGGCGCAGCGCCAAAAGTCCCCGAGCTCCGCTCGAAGAAGGCGCGCATTGGCAGGGAGGGCTGCGCGGTGCCGGCCGAGCCGATCGGCGGATTTATCCACGCCCACGACCCAAGCCTCGGGATGGCGCTCCGCAAGGTTTCGGGTGCTTTCCCCGGTGCCGCAGCCCGAATCAAAAATCAGAGCCCCAGGACTTGGGCCCAGGTCGCGCTGCAAAGCCTCGAAGGCCGCTTGGGTGTGGGCCGCCACGGGGGCCGTGGGCAGGCGAAGCAGATGGCGCTGAAGGCGATCGAGGAGCCCGCCGTGGGGCGCCTCCTGAGCGCTTTCAATGGGTTTAGCCGCGGTAAACATAAGCCGATCCCCTCGCCTTGGGGCGTCGAGCCTAGCATGGCGAAAAAAGGCAACGGAGGAAAAAGGCGGCCAAAAAAAGCGGGGCGCCGCTAAGCGAGCGCCCCGCAGAGGGGAGGAGGGAAAACCTTACTTGGCTGCGATGGTATCCGTGGCCACACCGTTGGCGAGGGCAAAGCGACCTTCGGAGGTCCGGACGTTGCTCAGCTTGCGGCCGTTGGGTGCCGTTTCACAGTACACGCGCACGTCGGAGCGAGCATCGCCCTGCCATGCCGTAGCGTTGATGAAGTAGGCGTTGCCTTCATCGGACTTGGAGATGAAGTAATCGCGCTTCGCGACGAGACCGGGGAGGGCTTCTGCGGCGGCGTCAAAGCACGCTGCGTAGCCGCGGGATTCTGCCGGAGAGCTCAGGCGAGCTTCCGCGGAGAGAGCGCTGGTGAGAAGGGCTGCCGAAATCAGGGTCGTTACCGCTTTCATGATGAGACTCCAAAAGGTTCAGGGGAGTGGGGGAGGTGGGGGCCCTGAACTCGTTACCCAAGGTAACAACATGGAGCTTGTGTGGGAACCTAAGTAACGTAGAATGGGGTTCTCATTTTTATGCAGCCTTGCCTGCACAATGTTCATAAATGTAACACAGAAAAGCCCTTAAACCGCCCTATGCCCCAAGATCGTGCGGAGATCCCCATGCCCGGCCTCGCAAACCTTGATTGGAACCTGCTAAGAAGCTTTGAAGCCGTCGCCCGGGAAGGGGGGCTCGGTCGCGCCGCTAAGCACCTGGGCCTCGCCCACCCCACGGTCGCCCGGCACATTCAACAGCTAGAGGAGCAGCTCGGCCAAACCCTCTTCGACCGGACCAGCGCAGGCCTGGCCCTGAACGATCTTGGGCGCCGTCTCGCCTTGGTCAGCCAGGCCATGGGCGAGGAAGCTGCACAATTTCTCGCCGTGGCGGAGACGGCGCGAAATACCCCGGACGGCGTGGTCCGCATCACCGTCGCCGAGCTCCTGGCGGACCTCGCCCCCACCCTGCTTTCCGGGCTCCAGGACTTTACGGGGAAACGGCAGCGGGTCTTTGAGCTCATTGTCAGCGCCGAGGCCTTGAACCTGCTAGAGGGGGACGCGGATATTGCCCTGCGCCATCTACGCCCGGTGCAGCAGGAGCTCCTCTGCCGGCGGGTCGGCGGCCTGCCCCTCGCCGCCTATGCCAGCCCCGCCTACCTCGATCGCATGGGGACCCCCACCCGGGAAAGCTACGATGCCCACTGGTACATCGACGGCGTTTCGGAGCAGCGCTTCACCGCAGCGCTGAAAACCCTGGGGGGGCTTATTCCCCCGAGCCGCATCGCCTTCCGCTCCGATGCCCTAAGCGCACGGGCTGCCGCAGCGGCGGCGGGCTGGGGCATCGTTGCCCTCCCCCGGCATCTCGGAGACAGCGACAGCCGGCTCCAGCGCCTCGCCCTCGGCACCGATGAGGAACAGCAAAGCCTGCCGATTTGGGTGGTGGCGAGGCCCAGTGCCCGACAGCGAGTCCTCCTGCGAACGGTGAGCGACGCCCTGGCCGCGGGCCTAGAGGCGCGCTTCGGGGGCAACCGGGAACATTTCGAGCCCGCTTAGGCGCCCCTTGGGTGACCCCTGAGGATTCTTGCGCCCCAGGGCCTTGCTGGGGACACTGAGCGCAAAGCTACCGGAGCGCACCATGACCCAACCCCCCTTCCCCTCCCAGGACCCCACCTGCCCCTGGCCCACGGAGGCCTGGCCCCGAGGCGCCCTGCCCGAGAACCTTAACCAGGACGCCTACCAACGCGCCTATGACGCCCTCACCCAGCCAGGGCCCGAGGACGGCGACTGCTACGCGGTGCTCGTCGTTCATCGGGGCCGCCTCGTGGCCGAGCACTATGGGGACGGCGCCACGGCGGAAAGCACCCTGGCCTCCTGGTCCATGGCCAAAAGCCAGCTCCACGCGGTCGCGGGCCTGACGGCCCAGGAAGGGCTCATGGACCTCGACGCCCCCACGGGCCTCCCGGCGTGGACTGAAGACTCGCGGGCCGCCATCACCCTGCGCCAGCTCTTCGCCATGCGCAGCGGCCTTGAATTTCGGGAAGATTACGAAGACGGCGCGGTCTCCGACGTCATCGAAATGCTCTGGGGGGCGGGGAAGGACGACGTTGCCGCCTACGCTGCGGCCAAGCCCCTGCTCCACGCCCCGGGCAGCACCTTCAGCTACTCTAGCGGCACCACCAACCTGATTGCCCGGATTCTAGCCGACCGCCTCGGCGGGGAAGCTGCGCTCCTGTCCCGGCTCCAGCAAGACCTCTTCGCCCCCCTGGGCATTACCGGCGCCGTGCCGAAGGTGGACGGCACGGGGCTCTGGAAGGCCTCGAGCTTCTGCTTCTGCACGGCGGAGGACTTCGCGCGCTTCGGCCTCCTCTACCTGCGGGGCGGGTGCTGGGAAGGTCGTCCCCTGCTTGAGGAAAGCTGGGTAGATGGCGCGCGCACCCCCACCACGCTGACCGCGGAGGAAGGCTACGGGCTGCACTGGTGGATTGATCCGGCGGACCCTCGGCGCTTCTACGCCAGCGGCTATGAAGGGCAGCGCATCCTCTGCGATCCGGCCCGGGACGTGCTCGCCCTACGGCTGGGAAAAAGCCCGAACGGAGAGGTGCCCCGAATCATGGCGCCCCTCCACGCCTTGGTCGCTGCCTTTCCGGAGCTCGAGAGCTAGGCCCAACGGTCAGATAAAGCGGAGGCGATGCCCCGTGAGCCGGGCGTAGGCATCGAGATAGCGATCGAGGGTTTGCTGCAGCACGGCGTCGGGAAGCATGGGCCCCGGCGGCTGCCGGTCCCAGCCCCCCTCTGCCACCAGGGTTTCCAGGTAATCGCGAATAAACTGCTTGTCGAAGCTGGCCTGAGGCTGCCCCGGGGTCCAGCCATCGGCGGGCCAGAAGCGCGAGGAATCGGGGGTGAGTACCTCGTCGATGAGCACGAGATCGCCCTTGCCATCGAGGCCGAACTCGAACTTCGTGTCGGCTAAAATCAGGCCGCGAGACGCCGCGTAACGACTCGCTTCCTCGTAGAGCATGAGCGTCGCCTGCGCGAGGGCCTCGGCCAGCGCCGGGCCGACAGTGTGCTCGAGGGTCGCAAAATCGATGTTTTCGTCGTGCCCCGCGTCCACCTTATGGGCCGGGGTAAAGATCGAATGGGGGAGGCGATCGCCGTTACGTAGCCCCTCAGGGAGGGGATGCCCACAGACGGCACCATCGCGCTGGTACTCGGCCCAGCCGGACCCAGCCAGGTAGCCCCGGGCCACGCATTCCACGGGAACCACGGGCAGGCGCTTACACACCATGATGCGGCCTTCGAGCTGGGCCCGCGCCCCCGCAGAGAGGCCCGGGATGCGCGCCGGATCCGTTGTCAGGACGTGGTGCGGCAGGCGCGGCGCAAAGAAGTCGAACCAAAAGCGCGCCAGCTGGGTGAGCACGATCCCCTTACCCGCAATGCCGTTCCCCATGATGACGTCGAAGGCCGAGAGACGATCGGTAGCCACGAGGAGCAGCGCCTCCTGGCCATCATCGAGGGTGACGTCATAGAGGTCCCGAACCTTCCCCCGGCCCCGGAGGGGCAGGGGCAGGGACGTCTCGAGGAGCGGCGCCGCAGGGCGCGGGAAATCGTGGCTTTCGATCACTTGGCGCTAATGCCTCCATCCACCATGTAAACCCCACCGGTCATGAAGCGGGCCTCATCGCTCGCGAGGAAACACATCATGTTGGCGATATCCGCCGGCTGGGCGTATTCCCCTAGAGGGATGCCCGCGGCGATGGTGGCGTGGGCCGCCTGCCCATCCCCGGGCATCATGCCGTCCTCGAGGGAGCGCATCATGCGCGTCTCCACGGGGGACGGATTCACCGTATTCACCCGGATGCGATCCGCGGCGCCCTCGAGGGCTGCGCAGCGCATCATGCCGATCACCGCGTGCTTGCTGGTGACGTAAGGCGACAGGCCCGCGGTGCCGCCGATGCCGGCTACGGAAGAGGTGATGACGACGGAACCGCCGCCGCGCTTCGCCATGGCGGGAAACACCGCCTGCAGGCCCAGCCACACGCCTCGCACGTTCACCGCCATCACCCGGTCGAAGACCTCCACGCTTTGCGTGGTGAGGGGCGCTACGGTCCCTTCGATCCCCGCATTGGCGAGAAAGATGTCCACGCCCCCAAAGCGCTCCGTCGCCAGCGTCACCATGGCCGCATTGGCCTCCGGGGTCGTGATATCGCCGGCGTACACCGCAACGTCATCACCCAGGCGCGCCGCGACGGTGGCCAGCGCCTCACCGTCGAGGTCCACGAGCATCACCTTGGCGCCCTCTGCCAGGTACCGCTTGGCCACGGCCTCCCCGATACCGCCGGAGCCCCCGGTGATGATGGCCACCTTATCTTGAAGCTTCCCCATACCCCCTCCTTCGGCTGTCTTCCTTAATACTTAAGGGCCGCGAGGCTCGCGGCAAAATCGTCCAGCAGGTCCTCTTGATCTTCGATGCCCACGCTCACCCGAAGCAAGCCCTCGCTAATGCCCATGGCGGCGCGGCGCTCCGCACCCATCTCGAAATAAATGGTGTGGGCGACGGGAATGATGAGGGTGCGGTTGTCCCCGAGGTTCGTGGAGTTCACGGCCAAGGTGAGGCGATTGCAAAAGGCAAAGAGATCCTCCCGAGGATCGAGCTCAAAGCTAAGCAGCGCCCCGGGGTGGCGGAAAAGCTTCGCCGCCCGGTCATGTTGGGGATGATCGGCAAGGCTCGGGTGATACACCCGCTGTACCGCAGGATGGGCCTGAAGCAGGGCTGCCAAAGCCGCCGCATTACTGCAGGCCCGATCGAGGCGCAGGGCCAGCGTTTCCGCTCCCAGGGCCAAGGTGTGGGCAGCCTCCGGCGCGAGGCTCGCGCCGAAGTCCCGGAGGCCCTTCTTCCGCAGCTGGGTAAGGGCCTGCCGCGCCGGCGGAGCACTGCGATAAGCATCGAAAATGTGGGGGTAGCGATCCCAAGGGAAAAGCCCCGTGTCCGTTACGGACCCCCCGAGGGCCGCGCCATGGCCACCAATGTATTTGGTCAGGGCGTTTACCACGAGGTGCGCGCCCACGGCCTTCGGCTGAAAGAGCCAGGGCGAGGTCATGGTGTTATCCACCACAAACACGATGCCGCGCTCGGCGCAGAGGGCGCCGATGGCCTCGAGGTCGGCGATCTGGGTGCGCGGATTGGCGATGGTCTCCACAAACACCATGCGCGTTTCCGGCCGCAGCGCTGCTTCCACGGCATGAACGGCGGTGGCATCCACGAAGCTGACGTCGATCCCCTGCCCCGCAAAGCTCTGGAACAGGCTGTTGGTATTGCCGAAGAGGAAGGAGGAGGACAGGAAGTGATCGCCCCGGCGGAGCAGGGAAAAGAGGATCGAGCCAATGGCGGCCATGCCCGTGGCGAAGGCCACGGTCCCGACGCCCCCTTCCATGGCGGTAATTTTGGCTTCCAACGCTTCCACCGTGGGATTCCCGCTGCGGCTGTAGGAGAAGCCCTTCTCCGTGCCCTGGAATACCGCGGCAAGCATTTCCGCCGTCGCAAAACCGTAGGCCACGGAGCCGTGCACGGGCTTATGAAGCGCCCCGTGCTCAATCGGTCCCCCTAGGCGGTCGCTGTGCAAAATCTCCGTGGTAAAACCCCGGCCGTGCCCCTCTGCCATCTCGTGCCTCTTCCTCAAGTGCTGAGGCGCTACTCTACGCTGCGGGGGCCGGCATCGGTAGGCGGCTCGTAGCCCGTCATCTCAAGGTAGCCGCAGCTCTCCCCGTCTCCTTCGAGACACACCATGCCCTCCCAATAGGGCACGGTCAGGGGGTTGTGCTGATCGACCCGTACCGCACTCACCACGGCATCGACCCCCAGGGCCGGCAGGGTCAGGCGCCAGCGCACGGGCCAGCGCCCGCCTCCTGGCCCCTCCCAGGTGGCCCCGGGCACCGGTTCAAAGCGGTAGGCCCCTGGGGAAAGGCGCGCGCTCTGACCATCCGGGGCCACCAGCGTGCCCTCCTGAACGCCGGAGACGGACCCATCGGCTCGGCGCAGGCGGAACAGCATGAGGTCGTGCCCCGAGGCTAGATGTAGGGCCAGCCAGTCCCACCCCACCTGCTCCGGCGCCAGGGCCCCGGAGCTCCACTCCCGGTCAAACCAGGCGAGGCCCGTGGCCTCGCGGGGTACCCCTCCGCGGAGGGGCGTCAGCGTGAGCGACGCGGCCATGCGTGTGTAGGAGTAGTAATAAGAGGCGCTGCCCGTCTCCCGACTTTTGAGGGACAGGCCCGAGTCCCCCTGAAGCACGGGGCCCCGGGGGGCGCCGAGGGTAAGGGTGAGGCGCTGGCGCTGGCCGCCGATCTCTACGGTAGCCGAGAGCGTAGCCGGAAAAGGCGCAGGGCCCGCCCCGGGAGCGGCTTCCAGGGTCCAATCCTCGAGCCAGGCCCGAAAGGGCGCGGGGGTCACCCCGGCCAACCCCAGAGCGTCGCGAGCGAAGCGCTCCTCGGCGTGGTGGCCTTCCGGCGTGGTGATCGCTAGGTGCGCCATCCACAGGGCGTTGCTCCCCAGGGGGGACGCCCGGTCCGGCGCCTGCGCCGGGGCGAGGAGCCCTTGGCGAAAGAGGGTGAACTGCACGCCGAAGGGCTGGCCCTGCCCATCCCTTAGGTGGGCCGTGAGGTACCACCACTGGGTACGAAAGGCGGGCTTCACTCCGTGATCTTCGGGAAAGGCAAACGCCCGGGGGGCCTGGGCGCGCTCAAAGCCATCCCCCGAGGCGCCCAGCACCGCCCCCGCCTCGAGCGCCCCCTGGGCGCCGCTGATCCCAAAGCTCAGGAGCATAAGGACGGCGCTTAGGCACCCAAAAGATCTGCCCCTAACCCTGCGCACGGAGCACCTCCAGAGCCTCGCTGGTGGGGGCCCGCCAAGCTTGAAGCGCAGGCCCTAGGGCCGCCAAAAGCCCTGCCCCCAAGGCCAGAAACAGGGCCTCAAGGAAGGCCGGGGGCGGCCAGTGCAGCGTCAGGGTCCAGTGAAAGGCCCGGAGATTTACGGCGTCACAGAGCACCCAAGCCGCCAGCGCCCCCAGGGGCAGGGCCAGCACCCCGGCGACGCCGGCGAGGAGCCCGGCCTCCAGGAGCAGCTGGCGCCCGGCAAAGGGCCCCGGCGCACCGAGGATGCGCAGCGCACTCAGTTGCTGACGGCGATCTAGAGCGAGGGCGGCAAAGGCGCTCAGTAGCCCAACCCCCGCCACGACCCCGGCAATGGTCTGCAGCACGGCGGTGACGCGAAAGGTGCGATCGAAAATTGCGAGGGCTCGGGCCTTCACCGGACCCTGTGCCAGAAGCTCCCCCGCGGGGGGAAGCGCCCCCTGGAGCCTAGGCAGCAGGGCCTCCGGGGCGCCGTAAACGGCCAGCCCCCAACCCCCCGTGGGCGCGGGCCCCCGCCACAGCGCTCGGGGCATTTCGAGTTCGAGACGTCCCCCGCCGTAGGAACGGTAGTAGGGCGCCAGACCCTCGGCGCCGGGCAGGCGCCCAGACCAGCTCAGCGCGCCCCCTTCCGTGCGCCCCAGCTGCCGAGCTAAGGGTTCACTGAACCGCAGCACCGGCGCCTCCCGACCCATGGCTTCAAGCAAGGTCACGCGCACGGGCAGCCCCTCCAGCCAGTCGTCCACGCTTTGCCGCCACACCCATCCGGAAACGAGGCCGTCCCGCCGCGCGGCTTCAAGAGCTTCCTCAAGCGGCCCCCGGGCTTCCCCCAGGGCCGGGCCCCGAGCCAGCACCGGCGCATCGAGCCGATCCTCCAACCAGTCCGCAACGGTCAGGCGAAAGCTCGTGACCATGATGGTCATGCCCACGGCAGTGGCCAGGGCCACCACGAGGGCCGCCAACGCCAACTGAGCGCGCCCAAGGCCCCGGCTGGCCTCCCGAAGGGGCAGGCGGAGGCGCAGGGGCAAGGGCGCTGCCAGCCGATTCAGGCCGCGAAGGAGGAGGGCCGTCACGGGCCCTACTCCCTGAGCCCCGGCGATGAGGATCGCGGCCAGGGCAAGCAAGGCCCCCAGATATCCCGATGGCATTTGCAGCAGCGCAAGGGCAAGCAGGGAAAGACCGAGCGCAAGGGCAAGCCCCGCCCTGCCCCCGGTCTGGGCCGGCGGACGCCCGGCCCGGGGCAAGAGGGGCGCCCGCCCCGCTTCCCGCGCCAGGGGCCAGGCCACGGCGAGGCCACCGCCCAGGGCAAGCACGAGGCCCTTGCCGTAGGGCACAAGATCCAGGGGTAAGGCCCCAATAGCCACCTGATCGTAGAGCCCCTCCAAGGTGGCGGAGACCAGGCCCAGGAGCCCCCCGGCGAGCAGCCGACCCAGGAGAAGGCCCAGGAGCGCGCCCAGCCCCGCGAAGGTCATCGCTTCCAGGAGCACGTGACGCTGGAGCACCGCTGGCGCCACCCCAAGGGCCCGAAAGCGTCCAAAGCTCTCAAGGCGGCGCCGAACGCTATAGGCCAGGGCGCCATAAAGCAGATAAAGCCCCACCACCAGGGCCAGCAGCCCCATGGCCGCGAGATTCAGCTGGAAGGCGCTGGCAAGGCCTCCGAGGGCCAGTTCGGTGTCCCGCTGGCTGCGCAGCTGAAGCCCGGGATAGGCCGCCCGCAGGGCCGGGGCGAGGCGCACCTCGGGGGTCGCCTCGGGAAGCAGAAGGCCCGGGAAAAGGCGTTCGAGACCACGACGTAAGACACTCCGGGGCGGCGCTTCCGGCAGCGCCAGCTCCACCCGGGAGAGGCGATCAGTGGCGCCCAGCCATTCCTGCGCCGTGGCTAAATCCACTACGGCCAGGGCCAGAGGGGCGGCCTCGCCCTCCGCGCCCGGCAACCGCCCAAGCACCGTGAGGGCCGGCGCCCCGGGCAGGGGCAACCGATCCCCGGGGGCCAGCTCCGGGCCCACGGAGGGCGACAGCAACGCCGCCCCGGGCGTGGTTAAAAACTGCGCCCAGGACAGGGTTTGCGCTTCCGCGGCAGGGGGACCCGACGAGAAGCCCTCCTGGCGAAGACTGGAGAAGGGGTCAATGCCTAAGAGACGAAGGGGAGATCCGTCGGGAAGGGTCAGGCGCCCCTCGAGGAGGGGGGCAAAGCCCGTGACCGGCACGTCGCCCTCGAGAAGCGTTCCGGCGCGCCAGGCCCAGCGAAGCGCCCCATAGGCGTCCAGGGACAGGCTTCCTCCGGGGCCTTCGATGCGATGGGTGCTGGCGCCCTGGAGCTGGGCGGACGCACTCGCCATGGCCGTCCGGGAAGCCGCATTCACCAGGTCCACGGCCACCACCACGGCGACCCCTAGAGCCAGGCTGAGAATCAAAAGCGCACTTTGCCCCGGCTCCCGAAGCAGCGCGCGCCACCGAGCGCGCCACAGCAGGCTCATTGCCCCCCCAGGGCCAGGGTGTGGTCGGCCCGGGCCGCAAGGGCCGCATCATGGGTCACCAGCACCAGGGACGCGCCGGCGGCGCGGGTTTGGGTGAAGAGCACCTCCGCCACCCTTTCCGCCGTCTGGGCATCAAGATTGCCCGTGGGCTCATCGGCGAGCACCGCCGCCGGGCCATGTACCAGGGCCCGGGCCACGGCCACCCGCTGCTGCTCACCGCCGGAGAGGGTTTCCGGGAAGGCGTGGCGCCGATCTGCGAGGCCTACGGCTTCGAGCATGGCCTCCGCCCGTTCCCGGGGCGCGCCCAGCCCCGCGAGCTCTGCCATGAAGGCGACGTTCTCGAGCGCCGTCAGCGTGGGGACAAGATGGAAAAACTGAAAGACGAAGCCCAGGTGCTGGCGACGAAAGGCGGCCCGGGCCCCCTCCTCCGCGGCGCTGAGGATCACCGACGCGGCGCCCTCGGGCTGCCAGGTAACCGTGCCCTCCTGGGGCGTCAGCAGACCGCCGAGGCAGTGAAGCAAGGAGCTCTTGCCGCTACCACTGCGTCCGGTCAGGGCGAGGGACGCCCCGGGGGCTAGGGTCAAGGACAGCCCCGACAGAAGGGTAAGCCCGGCGGCCCCCGGGCCCACGGTCAGGGTGAGATCGAAAACCTTAAGGCGCGGCCCGGTCACGGGGTGGGAAGCGGCGGCGGCGC
>Ga0181578_10002969_pt1 | contig 15635 bp, 16 predicted proteins | sample 071ome_21_FD_148659 | JGI IMG/M metagenome (GOLD analysis project Ga0181578, IMG submission 148659) | Coastal salt marsh microbial communities from the Groves Creek Marsh, Skidaway Island, Georgia - 071401CT metaG (spades assembly) | ecosystem: Environmental > Aquatic > Marine > Intertidal zone... | reverse complement strand
TTTAACTCGGCCTTGAAAATCGTCGCAATAACCTGATATTAGCGTTAGTCTACAGCAGTAGACCTCCGCTGATAGTGAAAAAGCTGTTGCCGACGTCAATTGACTGTGAGAATAGGAATTCATGGGTACTTCATCTGAAATTTACAAAATCACCTTCTTGAACAAGGGCAAAGTTTACGAGATTTTCGTGCGCCAGGTTTACCAGAGCGACCTCTATGGATTTATTGAAGTCGAGGAATTTGTGTTCGATGAGCGTACCCAGATGGTTGTTGATCCCAGTGAGGAAAAACTCAAGGCCGAATTCAGCGGGGTCAAGCGCAGCTTCATTCCTATGCAGGCGATAATGCGCATCGATGAGGTCGACAAGGGCGGGCTCAGCAAGATTTCCAGCGGTGACAATATCACGCCATTCCCATTGCAATTAATGGCCAGCAAGACTGACGGTAGTAGCGGGGACGCTAACTAGGCCAGAGCGCGCTTGACCGTTGCCAGCTCTACACACAGGGTGAATATCTTCATAGCGGCATCGATTTCCTCCAGTTCTGGAAATGAAGGCGCCAGCCTGATATTGGTATCCGCTGGATCCTTGCCGTAAGGCCAGGTGGCGCCTGCCGGGGTGAGCTTGACACCAGCCGCTCCAGTTAATTCGATGATTTCCCTTGCCAACCCGGGCTGGGTATCGAACAGGATGAAGTATCCGCCTTTAGGCTCGGTCCAGTATCCTATCGGTCTACCGCCTATGCTTCTACCGGAAAACGCCCGGTTCAGATGTTCCAGCACCAGATCAAATTTAGGCTTAAGAATTTCCAGCTGTCGTCTCATGAGAGCAGCAATACCCCGGTTGTCGCCAAGAAACTTCACGTGACGCAACTGGTTGACCTTGTCCGGGCCAATGGTCACATAGCCTAGGTGCTCCGCAAGAGTCTTTATGTTGTGTTCCGAGCTGGCAAGAAACGCCATGCCGCCACCGGCAAAGGTGATCTTGGACGTGGAGCCGACAGCATACACGTTGTCCAGGGTGCCGTACCTTTCGCTTAATGTCAGTATGTTCGCCAGTTCCGGCGGCTGCTCGACCAGATGGTGGACCGCATAGGCATTGTCCCAGATGATGCGGAACTTCTTACCGGCCAGAGTGCCCAACCTGGCCATTCTCTCCACCGTTTCGTCGCCATAGACAATACCGCTGGGATTGGAATATTTTGGAACACACCAGATTCCCTTGATCAGCGGGTCAGCCTGCACCAGGTTCTCTACCTGATCCATGTCAGGACCATTCTCGTCCATGGCAACCGGGATCATCTCGATATCAAGGGCCTCGCAGACTGAAAAATGGCGGTCATAGCCAGGAGACGGGCAAAGAAACTTTACGCGGGCACCCTTGGCTTCTTGTTGCCAGGACTCTTGGTCAGGGGAGCTGAACAACAGGTTATACAACACGCATTGATACATTAACTGCAGGCTGCTGTTGCCGCCTACCAGAGTTTGCCCGGCGCTGCAGCCAAGGTAGTCGGCCGCCAGCTGCCTCGCTTCGGGTATACCAAGGCCGCCACCATAATTGCGGCAGTCGGTGCCATCAGCGGCACGGTAATTCCCTTGCAAAATGCCATCCAGGTTGTTGCTAAGGTCAAGTTGTGCCGTCGAAGGTTTGCCTCGGGTCAAGTCAAGGGCCAGTCCCTGTGCTAGTATCTGCTGATATTCTGATTGCAGTTGCAGAAGTCGTTCATTCAGTTGATCTCGACTTGCGCTGTCGGTGGGTGAGTCTGTATTCAAGTCTGGCTCCTGGACAAAGTAATTAACATTCCAATTTTAGCAAAGTGATTCCCGAAGTCTCCAGTCATCCCTACGATGCGCTGACTCCAGACCGCGTGATGTCAGCCCTGGACGCTCTTGGATTTCGTTGCGACGCTCGCATCTATCCTCTCAACAGTTATGAGAACCGTGTCTACCAGGTGGGCATCGAGGGTGCCCGAGCCGTGGTTGTGAAGTTTTATCGACCGGGCCGCTGGACGGATGAGCAAATCCAGGAAGAACATGAGTTCGCCCGCGAGCTTGATGGACTTGAGATACCCGTAGCGGCACCGATGGAATTTGCCGGGCAGGGTTCCCTGATACAGGATGACATTTTCCGCTTCGCTGTTTTTCCGCGGCTATCTGGTCGTGCACCCGAGCTTGACGAGCTAGACAGTCTGCTGACGATGGGGCGTTATATTGGACGCGTTCACCTGGCAGGGGCCAGGAAGCCCTTTTTCAAGCGCGAATCATTAAATGTCGAAGCTATGGGTGTGAAATCGCGTGACTACCTGCTTCACCATGACTTTATTCCACCTGAGTTGTTGTCTGCATACGAATCTCTCACTGCGAATCTCATTGATCGAGTGCAAATTCTTTTTGCGCAGTCAACGTCCATGACATGGTTGCGGATTCATGGAGATTGCCATCTGGGCAATGTGCTCTGGCAGAACGGAGCGCCATTCTTCGTCGACTTCGATGATGCGGTAATGGGTCCAGCAATTCAGGATTTATGGATGTTGCTATCCGGCGACCGGGGCCGTCGTCAGGGTCAGCTTATGGAGTTGTTGGAGGGATACTCGGAGTTTCGTGATTTTTCTGCGCTCGAACTAAACCTGATCGAGGCGCTCCGAACCCTGCGTATTATTCGTTACAGCGCCTGGCTCGCAAGACGATGGCAGGATCCGGCGTTTCCGCGCAGTTTTCCGTGGTTCAATACTATGCGCTATTGGTCAGATCACATTCTCGAGCTGCGAGAGCAACTCGCGGCTCTGGAGGAAGAGCCGCTAAGCTTGCTCTTTTGAGCAGAATCCAGTGCCGCCAATTCGAATTTTTATCCAGGGGGGGGACAGATTTACTGCTAGGAAAATTGTCGGAAGCCTACCTTAAACTGGCAGCAGCAATAACGGTGCGAACTCGCTTGCCACGAGTTGTTCAGAGATTCGATTGAGTCTGCGTCCAGACTGCACGAGTTGTTGCAGCCCCGTTTCCCAAATTTTTTCTCATTGCCCCAGTAGGGACTGAATTTCCTGTTCGATCAATTCGATATCACCATTACGAAAACCTTCGTGAACCAGCCTGATAACGCCTTCGCGATCGATCAGATAGGAAGTTGGCATCCCATAAACGTCATAGAGGGTTGGTGTTTCTCCGTCCGGATCTGCCGGAATCTTAAAATCGAGCGGGGTATCGAGCAGGAAATCCAGACCGTCTTCCACGGGGTTATCGATATTGATACCAACGATCTCCAGACCCTGTTCCCGGTATTTGTTATAGAGGTCATTGTACAGAGGTAGCGATAGCAAGCAGGGAGCACACCAGGAAGCCCAAAAATCGAGGTAAACCACCTTGCCACGAAGGTCGCTCAGGGTAAAAGACGGCTCACCCTCATTAATGTCTGCCAGGGAGAAGTCCGGGGCTGATTCCCCAACCTCGGCAGCCAGTGCTGCCGCGCTCAGGATCAGGCCCAATACCGATACTGCCAGCTTACAGATAGTTTTGTTGAACATGATAAAGTCCCAGCCGTTGTTTTAGTCCGTCAATCCTTCAGAGCCCGCCAGAGATCAATGCGGGAAAATCAGATATCGCCACCTACGCCTACCGTACCCTGTAATAGGCCCGATTTCTACCTTCGGGTGCTTGGCTCATCTTCTTCTGCCACATGCATCATCTGGCGGCCCTTGCCAGAGCTGGGGCTAGCCTGCCGCCAACTGCGAGTTCGCAAGGTCTTGAAGCACGTAATTCCAGCGCTTACGCTGAACTTTCAATTTGAATTGCATTTCCCGGTAGGCGTCTCTTATATGCATAATGTCCAGTTGGCTGAACGAGTCCTGCAATTTTTTGCTACGAACTTCATACCAGTTTATGCGGTGTCGATTCCAGAGGTGAAGTGTTTCCCGCAGATCCTGGTATTCCTTCTCAAGGTGCTGGCGCCACTTATCCGGCACTTCAAGCAGAGTACATTTTTCGCGCGCCCGCTGGTATTGGAGCTCAAGGCGGGCTGTCTCTACGGAAGCGGGGTTGCAGCGCCTGAGATCCCTTGTCAGACCCACGAATGAAAGAGACCGAATTAGCCATTTGGTAGGGTCCCAATGCCACCAGCGAATGCCATTGCGGTAATCCCATTGAAACGCGTGGTGGTAATTGTGATAGCCCTCACCGTAGGTAACCAGGGCCAATAATGCGTTATCGCGGGCAGAATGACTGGTGCTGTAGGGTTGTCGACCCCACATATGCGCTACAGAGTTAATCAGATAAGTCACATGCTGGCTAATTACCAGTCGCAGCAGGCCAGCGAGCAGAAGAGTCGCCACAACATCTTTATGGAGCCAGCCAATCAGGGCCGGAAGGCCGATATTCATTATGAGGGCCAATAACAGGTAATGCCGATGTTGCCAACGTAAAATCGGATCCTTGAGCAAGTCTTTGACATTACTGATATCTGGCTTGCCACTTTCGTAATAGCGCAGAATCCAGCCGATATGTGAAAACCAGAAACCCCGGCCGGCAGAATACGGGTCGCGGTCGTTATTATCGACGAATCGATGGTGGCGCCGGTGATCCGAGGCCCAGGTCAGTACGTCGTTCTGCAGCGCACAGGCACCACCGAGCGCGAACAGGAAACGTAAGACAGGATGGGCTTTGTATGCCCTGTGGGACCACAGGCGGTGGTAGCCAGCGGTGATTGAGAGTCCACAGAAAACCATAAACGCGGCAAACACGGCCCACTCAAAAAGATCGTATCCGTAATAAATTCCATACAGGGGGACCACAGTTAGTGCGCATAGGGGGGTCAAGCTGAACAGCAGCATATTCGTCCAGTTGATAGGTGCCTTTCTCATACATTTTGATCCTCTTAAACCCTACAGCATGTGTGGAGGTAATTAGCTGTCATTGTCACCGTCAGGTTTATCCGATTGCGACCACATCGTCGGCCTGCAGACCCTTTTGACCATGGCTTATTAGAAAGTTAACCCGCTGGCCGTCATGGAGAACCCGATGTCCCTTGCCTCGAATAGATCCGTAATGGACGAAAACGTCTTCGCCACTGTCGCGTGTAATGAATCCAAATCCCTTGCTGGCGCTAAACCATTTTACGGTGCCAGGTTCGCGTAACTCGTTTCGAGTGTGCTCATTCGCCATAGTTGGTGATTCGATGAAGCGTGCCCCCAACCATGCTGATGATAGGGCAATCAGGAAGGTAAAGATGGTAATTATTCCCGCCAGGGCAAGGCCATCGGTTGCGATGATTAATGAGAAGATACTGTAGGCGGGCAGTAAAGTCAGAATTGCGACGATCAGGCCAATGAACAGCAGGCGCATTAACATGTCTTTTCTCTATGTATCCTTATTTTAGTGAAAATAGATTCTTGCCCGGCACGGCCCGATCAATTCTAAACCAGCCAATGGGATAAATAAAATCGCCAGTCTACTGATTACGCCTGCACGGCTTGCTGCTTTAACGACCCCGGCTTAAGGCTGGATTCAGCTTTATCGAGTTAGGCTGCCTCCGTAACTTCAAAATATCGGGTCTTTAATTAGTAGACTGATTCAAAAAGGGAGATTAGGAACTATGAACAACATTGCCAAACCCTCTATGGTCCTGGGTGGAATGCTGTTGGCAGGAGTTTCTCTTGCGCAGGTTGATTACGACTACGCCGAGGTGGTTGAGGTTCGACCCATTGTTCAGATAGTCGAGGTTTCTACACCGCAAGAGCAGTGCTGGCAGGAAGAGTACCTCGTTGATAGAAATTATGGACGCAGCGGCTCCGACACGCCTGGAATCCTGGGCGCAATCATAGGGGGTGCTATTGGAAACGAGCTGGGTCATCACAAGTCCAGCCAGAGGGTCGGTGCGGCGGTAGGCGCTGTGTTGGGTCACTCTGTGGCCCGTGATATCATGCGACAGCGCGAAGGATCGTCGGTACGGCAGGTTGAGACAGTCGAACGTTGCGAAACGGTGTACCAGAGTTACGAAGAAGAGCGCATTGTTGGCTACAATGTGACATACAATTACAACGGTCAGGATTATACGGTTAGAGCCGATCGTGACCCCGGTGATAAAATACGGGTGCGGGTATCGGTACAGCCTGTTTTGTAGCACGTCGGGCGGGTCAAGCTGAGATCTAGTAGAGCTGCAATTGAGCGCGTGCCGAAATTGCCAGAGGTCCATTTTGATTAAGATGGTAAGAAAATTAATCGTCGCAGGCAGCTGCCTTTTTGTGTTGCAGTCAGGAATGGCCCAGGTTGCGCCTTCAGTTCAGCCTGGCCAGCTAGACATCAATAACAACACGAATCCCGGCGACTTGAGGCAGACACAAACACCGTCCCCGAGAATTTCGGAGCGGCAGGCTATCGATTTGGCACGTGCGCGGTTTGCAGGCAATGTCTTGCGTATTTCCCTGCTTGTCCAGGGTAATAATTTGCGCTATCAGATCAGGATGGAAAACGAGGGCAAAATTTTTACTGTTTTCGTCAATGCCAATACCGGTGCCGTGACGGGCGGTTGAGGGGCGAGCCCCGGCAGAGAGCTGAGGTCGTTCCAACGCACCGTTTCATTTGTTTCCGTAAGGAGGTCGTAAACTGATGAAACTTCTGGTAGTCGAGGATGAAAATTTCCTGCGCCAACAGCTGGTTCAGGCACTTACTGATAATGGTTACGTGGTTGACGGTGCCGAGGATGGTCGAGCTGGCCTCTACTTTGCCGAGGAGTTCGATTACGACGCTGCAATAATCGATCTCGGACTGCCTGAAATTGACGGCATTAAGTTGATCGAATTAGTCCGAAAATCCGGCAAGGAATTTCCAATCCTTATACTTACTGCTCGAGGCGACTGGCAGGACAAGGTCGCAGGTCTGGATGCTGGCGCGGATGATTACGTGGTCAAACCGTTTCAGATCGAAGAGATACTGGCCAGACTCAATGCCTTGCTGCGCCGCGCTGCAGGATTCTCCAAGCCGAAACTTGATTTTGGACCAGTCAGTCTTGATCTTGCTGCCAAATTGCTCACTGTCGAAGGTGAGAAAGTCGATTTAACAGCTTACGAATACAAAATGCTTGAGTACCTGATGCTGCATCCGGGACAGGTCATATCGAAAGCCGAGCTTACCGAACACCTTTACGCCCAGGACTACGATCGGGATAGTAACGTTCTGGAAGTATTCATCCGACGTTTGCGTCAGAAGCTCGATCCCGGGCAAACGCTCAACCCGATCGAAACTGTGCGTGGGCAGGGTTATCGATTCGGTCTCAAATGAATCTCCCCAGATTACCTTGACCAATGGAGATTAATACTCAGGTAGCACCTTATTCGATTCAGAACCGGCTGCTAGTTGGCTTTAGTTTCCTGCTTGCAGTGTTTCTTGGCCTGACAGGCATAGTTCTGGATCGGGCGTTTCGCGACAGCATCGCGGCGGGGGCTTCGGAGCAATTGCAGCTGCAGCTATACGTAGTCCTGTCCGCCATCGATGAAGAAAACGGCGAATTTTTCCTGTTGGAAGATTTGCGCGAACCGCGTTTTTCGCAGCTCAATTCCGGGCTTTACAGCTTCGTTAGTAGCCGAACTTCTGGGGAGTTGTGGCGCAGTAATTCGGCACTCGATCTGCGGCTGCAAGACGAGAGTATATTGCGACTCGAAATGCCGGTGGGTGAGAGCATTTTTACTAGCACCCGCACTGCTGAGGGTGACGAACTGTTCCTGTCCAGCTACGGCATTCTGTGGGAGGACGGGGTCAGCGAATATAACTTTTCCGTGCTCGAGACAGCCGCGCCCTATTACTCCGAGATAGCAGAATTTCGCACCAGCCTTTGGTCATGGCTTGGCGGTCTTGCCGTGCTACTGCTGGTATTGCAGGTGGTATTTCTGCGCTGGGGACTGGCGCCACTGCATCGCATGGCGCGAGACCTGAAATCCATCGAATCCGGGGCCAGCGAAGAGTTGCGAGGTCTGTATCCAAGGGAGTTGAAAAGTGTTACCGACAATCTAAATTTGCTTATCAAAAGTGAGCGTAAACAGCAGGCCAGATATCGGACGACTCTCGGGGATCTCGCTCACAGCCTGAAGACTCCGCTGGCTGTCATTACGGGAGTTGCGGCAAAACTCTCAGAAGAGAAGTCCAGCAGATTGCCGGCTGAAACCCTCCAACAGATCGACACCGTCGAAGAGCAGTTGGAAAGAATGAACCAGATCATTAATTACCAGCTCCAGCGTGCTGTTCAGGTAAACGGAGGAAGTGCTCTTGCCCGCCAGATCAAGGTCTGGACGGTCATAGGTCGTATATTGCAGGCACTCGACAAGGTATATGCCGAAAAGGCAATTAGCCACTCGACATACATTGACAAGCAAGCGACGTTTTTTGGCGATGAGAGAGATTTGATGGAGATTTTGGGAAACGTTCTCGACAATGCTTACAAATATGGCCACGGCAAGTTAAAGGTCACAGTTAACGTGGTCAGGGCCTTGCGCGAACAGTTAAGTATAGTGGTCGAGGACGATGGGCCCGGAATTGCTGAGGATCAGCGACAATATGTTCTGCAGCGCGGAGCCAGGGCGGATACGCTGGCCCAGGGGCAGGGCATCGGGCTGGCCGTGGTAACAGATATTGTCGAGAGTTATGGTGGATTAATTGATGTAGGTGCATCTGAACTCGGCGGCGCGCGTATTCAGATAGTCTTCGAAGGCCCCAAGGTTTCTTGATCCCATGGCAGTATTGGTCAATTGACAAGAGCAGCCAGGCAGGCTACCAGCGTCATTACAAACAGAAACCATTTTAGATAGGATTGAGGCACATTTACGGAAACCTTGACCGCGGTATGAGCGCCCAGCATGGTGCCAACCGCAAGAATCAGGCCGGGAATCCACCAAACCTGGTCGAATAGAATAAAAATGACCATCGCCACTGTTGTAAATGCCAGGGCGCAAAGAGTCTTCAGTGCATTGGCGCGCAGAAGGTCGTAGCGCAATCCGCCGGCGAGGGCAGCCAGTAGTATGAAACCCACCCCGGCCTGGACAAATCCTCCATACACGCCGGCGCCAAAGAGTCCCAACCAGGCCAGTCTGTTTTCCCTTGGCGACACTACCTTTGTCCCCGGGGGCGGTGCCAGCGTAGCTGGCCTGACCAGGATAATCACGGACATCGACAGGATAGTTCCCAATAACAGCGGTTTCAAATACAGACCAGGCATAAGTGCTGCCATAAGTGCACCTGCGGCACCGCCCAGTAAGCTGGGAATCAAAATAGGTTTGATGGCGGGGCGGTCCAAGGCCCGGTGCCGGTCAAAACCGGAGACGCCAACGGCACATTGCAATAGCACTCCCACCCGATTGGTAGCATTGGCAATGTCTGCCGGCAGTCCCAGCATCATCAAAACCGGGAGGGTGAGGTTAGAGCCGCCTCCGGCTATAGTATTGACTGCTCCTGCGATGAAACCGACCGCGCACAGCAAGACCAGGATAGCGGGGTCATACGCAGCAATTGATTCCATACACAATATCTCCAGATTGTAGATTGATTGTCAGTTGAGGGACGTTTGCTTACCGTTGGCTGGATTGGGCAGTGACTGGTTTAATAAACATTACAGCAGAATTTTCGTGATTCAAGTAGGCATATTTTGGGGAGTCTGCAGATTAGCATGTGGCCGCTGTATTGCCCTTCCCCTTCCCCTTCCCCTGACTCTGTCTGAGAGAGTGGTAATACTCTCTAAATATGAATACAATTCAGTAGCTTAACCTTTCTTTTTCACTTGAATCACAAAGTTGAACAGTGACTTCCAGGAGTATAATTCAGCCCGGAAGTGGGACAGGATTCACATATTGACAGCCGCAATTTTCGTATAGTTTGCACAGGTGCGTAATCAAGGCATTCAGTATGCGTTTAATCGGGGCGGAAAGTATCAAAATGACCTCTCGAACCAGAGATCGGAGTCTTGGCTTCACCATGGTAGAAGCAATGATCGTTGTTGCCATAATGGGGCTGCTAGTGGCTCTGGCAGCACCGCCACTTTCCGATTTCCTGGAAAATGCTCAGGCCAGGCAAAACACCAATGAGCTGCTCTCATCTTTGCTTCTTGCTCGAAGTGAGGCGGTAACTCGCAATATGCCGGTTTCTCTGTGCACAGCTGGTTCCTCACTGACTGCCTGTAATGCTGGCATGGACTGGACTGATGGCTGGATTAGTTTTGAGGACATTGACGCAGACGGGGTCCGCGATATTGGTGAAGAGCTGATCGAGCAGCACAGCGAGCTCAATAGTACCACGCTCATCAGGGCGGTAAATTTCAGCGATTTCATTACTTACCTCCCTTCCGGGGGAGTTTCTAGCATGGGCAGTTTCAATGTTTGCGTTGGTGACGCATCCGCTCGCTTGATCACGATTAATGTTACCGGTCGGCCTCGATTGACCGACGGAAGCTGCGGTCAGTAAGGATGTTCTATACTTTCAAAAGCAGGGCATGGGCAAAGTTTAAAGGACTGAATTGAATGAATTGGCAGTTACAAAAAAGACTGAGCGATTATGCACCGGCGGCACGAAATCGTCAGGCGGGTAGCAGCATGATCGAGGTACTGGTAACGCTTTGCATCATCAGCGTCGGCTTCCTCAACATGGCTGCATTGCAGACTACCGCCAAAAGGTCCAATTTTGATGCGGTGCAACGTACGACAGCGGTGATGCTCGCTCATGATATTGTGGAGAGAATGCGGGCCAATTCGGGAGCCCTGGGAGCTTATCTTACCAGCGGAGTGGGCGGAGGTACGCGGACTATGCCTGCCCGCAATTGCGGTGCGGGGGTGTCGTGTGTGCCCGCTCAAGTGGCGAGTTTCGATCTTTACCAGTGGGAACAATCCATTGATGGAATCTCTGAAGCCCGCTCCATAGGAGGTACCCTTACCCAGACCGGTGGACTGGTTAACCCGAGCGGCTGTATCTCGGGCCCAGCGGGCGGAGGGCCAGGCATCTACACGGTTACTATAGTGTGGCGCGGACTGGCGGAGCTCAACAATAATTCTGCCAGCGCTTGCGGCGCTCTATCGGGCAACTACGGCGGGGCGCTTGAGTTCAGGCGCATTCTGACTTTCAACACTTACATTTCTTCCTGACACAGAGCCAGCCATGTCGCGTATCGGATATCAGACAGGTTTTACCATCAGCGAGCTTATGATTTCGCTCGGATTGGGATTGGCCATGGTAGCCGGCGCGATAAATATTTTCGTGCAGAATAATCGCAGTGCGCTGCAGGACGAACAGATTTCGGTCATGATGGATAATGGTCGTTTTGTTATGCGCTTGATGAGCAGGGAGCTTGCTATGGCGGGCTTCTGGGGCAAGTACCTCGACGTTGCCACCATCATCGAGCATGACTCAGTGACTGTGGGCACGGACTGTGGAAACGGAGTCGACGATTGGGTGATGAACCTGAGGGCCGTTGAGCTGCTGCCCCAAGCGACCGCTGTATCGACAGCGCTCAATTATCAATGCCTTCCCGCGTTGCAAGTTGTACCGGGTGCCGACATATTTGCGGTAAAGCGTGTCGCAGACAGTGGGACTGATGATGGAGGTATTCGAAGCGGACAGCTTTACCTTCGTACCAATGGAGCTGGTGCTCAGATGTTTCTTGGGGGCGGATCCGGCACACCTCCACCACTGGGTGGTACTGAAACCAATTGGGCTTATATGCCGATGATTTTTTATATTCGTGACTACTCTGTGATTGAAGGTGACGGTTTGCCCTCTCTATGCCGTGCGTACTTGATACCTGATAGCACCCCTGACATGAGCAATCAGTGTATGGTAGATGGCATTGAAAATATGCAAATCGAATTGGGAATCGACGATGATGGAGATTTTTACGCCGACTATTACACTGATTCGCCGAGCTCAGCAGAGACAGGTGACGCAGTAGCCGCAAGGATTTACGTGCTTGCGCGTAGCATCGAAGAGGTACCGAACTACACGAACGACAAGACCTATCAACTCGGATCCACCGTGGTTGTCCCAGCCAATGACGGTTATTACCGGCGAGTATTCAGTTCAACTGTGCTGTTACGAAATCCGACTAATCTTTCGGGAGTAGGTTCATGACCCGTGGTAAAGCAGAAGTGGTTTGCATCCCCCCACAGGTGGGCAGCGTACTGCTGCCATCACTGATATTTCTGTTGATATTGACGTTGGCTGCCACTACCGCCATGAGGACCAGCACCATGGAATTACGAATGGCGGGCAACGAACAGCAGCGGGTTGAAACGTTTGAGCTGACCCAGTCCATCGTAGATCAGGTTGTGGGCAATCCTGACAATATTAGAGTTGCGGGTGATCCTGGATATGTGAACTGTACGCCTAACGTTCCCAACTGCAATGCCAACGATGTTCAGATCAATGCCAATTTACTTGCACCTTCGAGGGCAGCCAATGCAACCGTAAAGGTTGAACGTCTGGCGCCGGCTCTGTCCGCGCCGCCGCGTGGCATCAATACAAGCACGGACGCTTTTTCTGCGGCCCGTTTTGAAGTTGATACCACCTACGACGGCACCGCTATCAACGAAGGCAAGGTTGGCATTGTTCAGGGTGTGTTGGTTCTGGTGCCGCGCGGCGCGCAGTAGGCGAGATCGACGGTTGGCTAACGAATTTGTGATGAGGAGAGCGAGATAATGAATCTGAGAGCTGTTGCGTGGGGAACTCTGCTGTTCTTGACCCTGCAGGTCCCAAGTATCGCTGATGACACGGACATTTATATTAATGCGGCGCCAGCCGGAAGTGCTGAGCCGATGGTATTCCTGACCCTGGACTATCGACCAAACCTGGGTTCCAACCTGTGCACCGAGGTCAATCCTCAAGACCCGGCTGGGCAATGCGGAGTCCTGCTGGGTGACGCTTATCCCAATTTGGATACCGGGCCGGGATCGGTAACCCTTTTCGACGGCTTGCGAGCCGTATTCAAAACAGTGTTTGACGAACTGGACGGCATTCAGGTCGCATTCATGATGAATCACGATAACAGCTGCAGTGGATCGAACCGCGGCGGCGGTCCAGATGTTACCGGTTGCTCCAATGGCGGTTACTTTTTGAAGGGATTGAAAAGTTTCGATTCGACCGATTCGAATGGCGCCAAGGCAGACATGCTCGAAGCCCTGGCATCGATACCGATTCCCTCGGGTAACCTGTCCCACTCTTATCAGGGGCAGGAGCTGTATTTTGAATTGTTCCGCTATCTGACCGGGCAGGAGTGGCACAATGCCCACACCGGTTGGACTGATTACGGATCTAGTCGGAATTTTAATGTTGACAGAGACGATCCGGGCGCGGCCTGGGATGCTTCCATCGAGAGCGGCGATTACTACATAACCCCATTTACCAGCTCTGAGGGCTATGAGTGTGCTCGATTGTATGCTGTCAATATGATGTTCCAGGTATCGAACCAGGACAGCGACAATGAGGACGAAATCAAGGCATCGGTGGCTCAGGGCGGACTGGGGATCACGATTAACAATCCTGACTTCGTCGACATAATCGAGTTCATGCGCGACACCGACCTCGCACCCAATGATCCGACAGACACAGGTTACGGTTACTGGCCAGATGTGGCGGGAAATCAGAACCTTACTTCCTATTTCGTGGCCGCTCAGGTAAACAATACGACTAACGGGTATGCCAGCGCAGGGGGCTCTATATCTGCGTTGCCGCTGACCGAGCCCGCGGAGATGCTGAATATATTGCGAAATATATTCAGGGAAATCCTGTCGATCAGCACCACATTTGTGGCCGCGTCGGTGCCGGTCAACGTTTTTAATCGATCAGATATTGTAGATAACGTATTTATAGCCCAGTTTCAGGTCGATCCCGATGGTCGCGCCAGCTGGAGCGGCAATTTGAAAAAACTCAAGATTCTCGAGTCGGTCGATGAGCTCGGCACCAAGGCGCTCGCCATAGTGGATGCAACCAACGTGGAAGCTATCGCCGCGGATGGACGCATTTCGCCCAATGCTCTGACTTACTGGACAGATGCGTCGTCGCTACCCCCGGCTTTGGACGAAGAGGTCGAAGGTAGAGATGGCAGGGCAATTGAACGTGGCGGGGCAGGGCAAAAAATTCCTGGCTTTTTGACAGGTGCTTCCATGATTGGCGATAACAACGGTGGAACCAACAGGACTCTATTTACCGAGCCGATCAGCGGTGCCGCTATGTTGGCACTGGGTGTAACAAATGCTACCACTTTGCAAGCCGACCTTGGAGCCGATTCTGTTGCAGATGCGGAAGAGTTAATTCGCTGGATTCGGGGCCAGGATGTGGACGATCTGGATGCTGATGGTAATGTTAACGAAGCGCGCCGCTGGTTGCTTGGAGCGCCGTTGCATTCTAGGCCTCTGCCCCTGAATTACGGCGCGCGCGGAAGTTATAGCGAGTCTAACCCGGATATCCGGATTTTCATGGGCTCCGAAGACGGAATGATGCATGCATTCCGAAATACCACGAGCTCAGGCACGGAATCCGGCGCCGAGGACTGGGCATTCATGCCGCGCTCCGTCATGGACAAAATGAGTATCCTGCGGACCAATTCAGTCGGCACCCACCCCTATACTTTGGACGGTGCCTCCTCTGCTTTCGTGATAGATGAAGATGGGAATGGCACCATAGATGGTAGCGACAAAGCATACCTGTATTTCGGCTTGCGTCGCGGTGGCAAAGCATACTATGCGCTGAATGTGACAAATCCAGACAATCCAGGCATGTTGTGGAGCATCGACAAGTCGGGGGATTTTTCCGAACTTGGTATGACGTTTTCTACTCCCAGGACAGGGCAGGTCAAGTTTGGGGGCGATCCGACACAAGTAGTTATTTTTGGTGGCGGCTACGACGAAGATAAAGATGATGGTGCGGCTGACGATGACGAGGGGAATGCGATATATATCGTAATGCTGTTACTGGCAATTTGATCTGGAAGGCAACCTATGGATCAACTACCGGTAGCGTCTCATCCAGCGAGTACCATCATAGCGGTATGGTGGACAGTATACCCTCTGATATTGCCGCTTTGGATACCAATGCTGATGGGAATATAGACCGCCTCTATGTCGGCGATACCGGCGGCACCGTCTGGCGGGTGGATCTGCCGGAAAGTACTTCCGATAACCGAAGTTCCTGGTTTGTTTCCGAGCTGGCGAATATTGGTCGCGATGATTCCGGCGGTGATAAAGCGAGTGATCGCAGATTCTTTCATCGCCCAGATTTCGTGCCCAGTAGTGACGATCTCGGGGCGTTCGACGGGGTCCTGATTGGCACCGGCGATCGGGCAGATCCGAAAGATACCCAGGCGGATAATTATTTCTACTTGATCAAGGATCGAAATGTGTTGTCCGGCACTGTGGCAAGTACTGCTTACGCTGATTCAGACTTTGGAGACATAACCGATACCTGCATTGAAGATGATGTTTGTACCGCTGATCTGAGCAACGGCTGGAAGTTGGCACTCGAGGGAGTGGGGGAGAAATCTCTGGCGCCCGCCATTACCGCCTTTGGCACTGTATATTTCACCACCTTCCTGCCCGAAGGTGATGGTTCCTCCGCCGGTACCAGTTGTGCTCCAAGCGAGGGTGGTGGGAGGTTGTATGGGATTAATTTATTTACCGGTGCGC
>Ga0181578_10002966_pt1 | contig 15644 bp, 9 predicted proteins | sample 071ome_21_FD_148659 | JGI IMG/M metagenome (GOLD analysis project Ga0181578, IMG submission 148659) | Coastal salt marsh microbial communities from the Groves Creek Marsh, Skidaway Island, Georgia - 071401CT metaG (spades assembly) | ecosystem: Environmental > Aquatic > Marine > Intertidal zone... | reverse complement strand
GCCATCGCCGACGATAAACTTCGACTTGGCGTCTTGAATCGTCCGTTCCCACGCGTTGCGAAACTCGTCCAATTTTGCCGACCCCTTGGAGAAATTCAACGCTTCGTTCGTCCAATTGCGAGACGAAGTCGACGAACCTTTCTCGTTGTCGTTGTTGTTACCGCCGCCGCCGCTCATTCTTTGTTCTCGGTGGTGTCTTTCACGCGTTCCGTTCGCGCATGATGATGATGATGATGATATTAATCGCGCGCGCGCGTCTTCTCCGAAAGGTTTGGTTTTGGAATTTGAAGAATATTTTTATCCTTTTTTTCGAAAAGATACGCAAAAAATGGCGAACACGCGCACGAAATACGTAACGGAGAGAAAGAGAGAGAGAGAGAGAAAGTATTTCAAACTCTGAAACCTAACACGCTCCGTTTGTTGTTGATGATGTTGATGTTGATGATGATGATGCTGTTATTACTATTACTATTGCTATTACTATTCGCGATCGAACGCTTTTACTACGAAACGAGGGTGGACTTTAACCACTCGACGACTCTTTTTAAGCTCGCCGAGCTGCTCTCGGACATGGCGTCGAGCGTGTCGTGAAAGGCGTGGAACCTTTCCAGCGTGTCAACCATAGCTTGGACGCCATTTTTCGCGGTCGGGAGGTTTTTGTCGCCTCGAGTGATGTCGTTGCCGCCGTCGTCTGGAGTTTGTCTGGAGATTCTTTTCCGTTTTCCGCCTTTTGGTAAGGCTTGGTCGGCGGTTCGGCGCAAAGCCTCGCGGTCGTTTTCGACCAGGAAGGCGAGGAGGAGCGAGGAGTAGGCCTGGGTGATGAGGTCTTCGCCGTAGGAAGGGTCGACAGCGGCGTTTGCGGTGGCGTCGTCGTCGCCGTCGAGCATTTCCGCGGTGACTTCGTCGTCGTCGTCGCCGTCGCCGTCTTCTCCTTCTGCTTCTAGGCTTTGATCGTCGTCGTCTTCATCCTCCTCTTCGGCGCGGTGCATCTTGGCGCCGCCGGCGTGCGTGAAAATGCGCGCAAGGACAGTCGGAAACGGGACGAGTGGTGATGCCGACTTCTCGTCATTCGAAGCTTTCTTCCCGTTTGCGGTGCTCTTCACCTTTTTCTTCTTAAAGTCTTCGGCTTTTCCTACGCCAAACGGCGCGCAGTCCAGTTGGAGTTGCAAAAGTTCTTTCTTCGCTCGAGGATTCGCCTCGGTGATGTTCACCAGTAAGCACATGCACGCGTGGAGCAACTCCGTCGCGGCTTCTTTGTACGCGTCTGGAACGGTACCTTCCATGTTGTCTTTCTTCGGAACAAAACCGGCGAATTCGCCGTATAAAGCGCAACCGCGCATGGTGGAATAGTACGCGACGGCGGCGACGATGCCGTGCAACCCTTCGCGCGAAGCCGCGGCTCTCGCACCGACCGCATTTTCGTTTGTCGAGTTTGTTAACGCGAATACGCACGCTTTCAACGTTGCCAAGGATAATCGCACGTCGATGTTTGGGTTCAAATACTCGGAAGTTTGGATGCCGTGCAAAGTTTTTGCTCGTGGACGCATCGATCGACTCGTTAGAAGCGTAAGCGTCGGGAGCGTTTCAATCAAACATCTCGCTAAAGACCAGTTGTTCTTTCTGTTGTTGTTGTTGTTGTTGTTTTTATCGTTATTGTTCTTTAATGAAGCTGCTCCAGCTCCTTTTGGTATCGGAGACATGTTGTCTACATCTCCGTCTTTGGGAGACTTTGCGAGCCAGGAATCCAAGGCTGCTCCGGGAGATTTTGCCATTTGACCGAAAATCGGCGACGCTCCAACCGTCGCCGGAGAACCAATCTGAAGGAAACTGTTGTTATTATTATTATCTTTATCTCGTTCTTCTCCTTTGCTTCCTGGGATGGGTCTCGGCGGCGTTGACATTACTGCTGTTGATGTAGGAATAGTCGTGAGATTTTGTCCATCGTCCTTGTGCTTGTCCTCCTCCTCTTCTTCTTCTTCTTCTTCTTCTTTCTTCATCTCGAGCAAAGAAACCTCGGCGAGCTTCAGAACAGACGAAGAAGACGCTGCTTCGGAGGCGTTAGTATCAGATGGAGAAGGCTCTCCGAACGCGTCGTCGTCGTCGTCGTCGTCGTCGTCTTCCCGGTTCTTGTTCCTTTTTTGTGCAACATCTTTGCTCTCCTCGCTCGCGAAAGATTCCCAAACGGGTAAATTTGAAGAAGCCAACGTCGTCACCGTCTCCGGGCTGGCGTACGTCGCCGCCTCGATGACTCGAGCGCATCGAAAGAGTCTCGCGCACGATTTTCTCGCCTTTGCCTTCATCGCATCTTCTCCGCCTTTTGTTTTCTCGTGCTTCTTCATTTTGCTCGAATGCATGCTTTGCACCAAATCTTTGCAACTTTCATTGGCGAGTTTCGCGACGGAAGTTATGAACCCAGATCTGGAAAGGCGCGTCCGCAACGCGCGAGACGACGCGTCACCTCCAAAGAATATTTTGTTATTGCTAGTGCCTTGTTTACCTTCTTTTCGTTCGGCCTCTTCGTTTTCTTCTTCCTCTTCGCTTCCCCACTGCAACGCTCTGAATGCTAGCAATAAAGCTATATTTTTCGTGCACGCGCTCTTCTCGTTGGGGAGAAACTTTAAAGCGCTCAAAGATGTTTCCACCGTTTTCTCGACATCATCATCATGATCGACACCACCATCAGCAGCACCACCACCACTGTCTTTGTCGTCGTCTTCTGCTCCTATTACTACTATTTCTCCATTTACTTTTTGTTTATCCGCGATGAAAAAATTCGCCTCGTCTACGCACGCGGCGACGCCCACCGCGATATCCATCTCGTCCAACGCCCTCGAAAACGTTTTGATTTCCAAAGAAAAGAGATACGCCAACGCGATGGTAGCTAGTCGTAAGTTGGCGTCCGTGGCTGATTTTCCGGCTATCTTCAAAGCCGCCGTGAACATGGACGTCGCAAAGTGCGGTCGTTCTCTCGAAAGTCTTCGTCTGTATTGCGTGTTTGAGGCGATTTTCTTCAAAAGCCACAACGTAGACGCCAGCGTTCTTTGTTCTCGCTCTTGAAAGTTATAACTGCTGCCCCCGTTATTGATTCCATCGCTGCCGTGCTTTTCCAGCACCTGCAAGTGCGTTTGCGGGTCGCTCGATTGCACTAAAAACTTTTTCGCGGGCGGAGCGACGACTATTTGCTTCACCGGCGACGGCGTTTTCTGCCTCTTGAATTGAATAGGTTTTTCCGGCGTGAGTTTAATCTCCGTCGCTAACGCTTCGTCGAACAAGACTTCTTGCGACTGATTATTGATCGGTGATTTCAGAGGAGAATCGTGGTTCAGAGGAATAATCTTAATCTCTTCCTTGATTTTGATGGCTTCTTCTTCGTCGTTCGCTCCGTCGTCGTCCATCGCGAACGACACGCGTCGTCGTTGAGTTTCTTCCTTTTTCTCCTGTACCACTTCTTCTTCTTCTTCTTCTTTTAACAACTTCTCGCTCTTCATCAAGAGCGATTTCCCGAACAGCGCGATACCGAACCCGCTCTGTCCTCCTCGCTTCCTTCTCGACACGAAATACTTCTCCGCCTGCGCTTCCACGTCTTCTTCTTCCGAATCTTCATCCACGGCTAAAACTTCCTCGTCCACTTTCCCAAACAACTCCTTCGCGTTCTCGAACGCGTACGGATCTCCTTTGACGACGACGTCATCGCTGCTCTTCTTATTCTTACTCTTCTTTTCATCGCTCGTCTCCGGTTGTTGTTGTCGTTGCTTTCTCTTCTTCGCAGCGTTGGATTCGACGATGATTTTTTCATCGTCATCGGCTTTCGCGGGAGGAAAAGAAACGAGAACGCCACCGTCGCTTTCTCTTCTCTCCGCTCTTCTCGGTTTCCGAGCGAACCGTTTCTTCGACGACGCGGAGGAGGAGGGAAGCATTTTCTCTCTCTCTTTCTCTCTCTCTCTCTCTCTCTTTTCAGAGCGTCGATTGATGATGACTTAAAAAGGAAATATTTAAGCGTTCGCGCTCTCTTTGTGAAAAGTGGAGATTTTGGCGGGAAAATGCTTCAAATTCACTTTACAAAAGGAGAGAACATACACTAACACACACGCACAGAGAGAGAGAGAGAAAAAGAAAGAAAGAAAGAAAGAAAGAAAGAAACAGAGAGAGAGAGAAAATGGTGAGAGGCAACGCGAAAGCGAAAGCGCAGGAAAAGAACGCGAAGAAGCAGGCGGAGAAAACGACCGCGAAATCAACGTTGGGGAAAACGAACGAATCTTTAGTCTTGAAGTGTTCGGTGTGCATGGCGATGATGAAGAGCGCGAAGCAGCTGAAGGGTCACTTCGAGAGCAAACATCCGAAAGCGCCTCTGCCGGCGGAGTGCAACGGGGCTTGATGATCGAGATTTGGTTCAGGGAGAGGTCGTTATTTCCGTAGAAGATTAGAAGAAGAAGAAGAAGAAGAAGAAGATATACTTTGTGATTGAAAACAAAACTTCTTGCTTTTTACGCCGCGAACGAACGCGCACGACTATTTATATTCACAATCGTTAACTTCAGGAAGATGCAGCACGCCACCTTCGCATCGCCAACCGTTTTGCGGTAACTGGCAGCTGTTATCGAGGAGGTGTGGTCGTGTTACACTCGCACATCTCCGTAATCGCCATTCGAGTCGGTTTAACGCGTGTGATTCCCAAATTGAATAAAACCAAGAAGAGCGATATTTCTCGCGGCATGACAAGGGTGGACGATGAAATTTGGCACGCGCTCACATGTGCTCACATGCAATAGTCGTTGAGCGTAACATTATTTCGACCGCTGCATCATTACTTTATCCGTCGTTCGAAGCACCACGAGTCGTCCGTGTCGCAATTCTTCTTCGAGTGTTTCTCCCACAGGAGTCGTTTTCTTCATCTTTAGACACCCTCCCGCCCTCTTCCTGGTTTTCGAGCTGTCGACACGCTCTTCTGGTATACGAAGAAGCATCTCTTTGAATGAATAATCGTCGTTGTGCGGCTAAAAAAAAAAGGGGCATGTTTCGCCGCAGGGACTCGAACCCTGGTCGACCGGGAGCTACTTCGCAGAAGAAGAGCTACACCAATGTTTGTTGGTATATTTTTATGTGCCTTCGATTTTTTGAAAGCCGGACATGATAACCACCTACACCACAGCGAACCCATCTTTGAACAGATGGAACCCGCGAGTTTCCTCGCGTATGGTTTATTGATACGTGTTGAGGACGTTGTTAAAGTACATGTATTGTTCTTTAATTTCGTTTTTGTTGCTTTTCTCTAAAACCCTAAAATATTTTAAATTCAAAAAAAATTGGAAGAAGCGAAAGTGGTCCGCACATCTCCTCATTCGTATCAACGTGTGTTTGTGTTCTGTGTTCGTATTGTTATTGTTATCATCATTCACCGTCGTCGAAAACAACAACATTAACAACGATATGAGTTCTCCTACCGCCGCAGCGGCAGATATTGACGACGATAATGCTCTTCTTTGGAATGAAATCGTCGCCGCGTTTCGAGAGGATGGCTTCACGGGCATCTCAAAAAACATCAACGGCGCGATACGCGAGGAGTTACTTTCGATATACAAATCCTTCTTTTCGGGATCTAACGCGTCTTCGAAGTTTGTCATCGCGTGGGAGGCGTTCGTTTCTAAGACCGCAAACATCAAGGACGACGTGAAGGCGATCCCGAGCGTGGAGAACATCGAAAGCTTTCGGGAGTACGTTTTGAGAGAAGATTTGATGGCGAAGGAGATTAAAGGTTTGAAATCGTCGACGTCGTCGTCGGCGAAGAGTAACAGTAAAAAAAAGTTGAGCAAATTCGAAAGGCAAGTGCAGAAGAAAGCGAGAGTGATGATGTCTATGGGCGACCATTTGGAGATGCACGACGAAGATGTCCACGGGAAGATGGAAGTCGTCGGCGTTGGCGCGGCTTCAACCGCCGACGCAGTAGATGGGAACAAAGACGAAGACGATTTTGAACCGGTTTTGAAAACGCCGTTCAAGGAGACCAACAACGCGTCGACGTCGTCGTTACCGGCATCCATAGCGGCTCAGATGAAAACGCCCGGGTCGTATCGTAAAGCGAAAAAGAAAACCTCTCTGGCTAACACCACCTCGTCGACGTTGGTGAAGACGATATTCGAAGGCGCTTTGGGTGACTTCAATGCTTCTGAAACTTCGTCTTCGAAAGAAGCGGAAATATCTTTTTCAGAGCTCGTCTCCTCCGCCTCTCACTCCTCCGCCTCTCAGGGAAAGCTTTTCATGAGAGATCGCATCGAAGATAAAGTGGCTTTATTAAAGAACAAGTTTGTTCCTTTCAATAATAATAATAATAAAGAAGAAGGAGAAGGAGAAGGAGATGAACAACAACAAACAACAACAACAACAACTGTAGTAGGTCGCGTGTGCTGTGATTCCTCGGACAGACAAGAATTGCAGCTCGAATCATCGGACGGTTCGCGCGTAAAGTTGGAGTTACGTTCCGTCGAGAACGAGTACTCTTTGTTTCCCGGACAGATTGTCAGATGCGTCGGCGCGAATCCAACCGGATACTGCTTCGTCGCGAAGGAGATTGATTGCTATCATTTCAAGCAGGAAAAAGAACACGAGTCTCCATCATCATCTTCTTCTTCATTTTCTCCGACTGAAATGTTAGTCTTCTCGGGACCGTTCACTGCCAACGATGACTTGATGTACGAACCGTTGGACGACGTCTTACACGAAGCGTCGTCGTCGAAAAATCCAGCATCAGTCGTTCTCCTCATGGGTCCGTTTGTCTCCGACGAGAACATCAATCACGCATTGGCGAGCAACATAACGTTTAAGCAAGCGTTCGAGCAGATTGTGATGAAGAAGATTGAAGCGTTTGCAAAGCAATATCCGAACAAGCACGTTGTATTAGTGCCAAGCGTGAAGGACGCCTTCCACAGGTACTGCGCGTTTCCTCAAATGCCGTTTAATCATTCGTCGTCGAAATGTAAGAACATCCACTTCGTCGCGAACCCGTCGGCGTTTGAAGTCAACGGTATTCGCGTGGCGGTGTCCACGTGTGACGTTTTAAAGCACCTTTCCGGTTTCGAGCGCGGCGGGAAAGGTAAAAATACTGACGACGAGGAGAAGAAACCACAACAAACCGATCGCATGACGCGTTTGTGTTCGCACTTGGTCGGCCAAAAGTCCATGTACCCGTTGTTTCCGCCGCACCCAGACGCGAGGTTCGAATCCCACGACGCAATGGCACCGCTGAGAGTGGGCATGGACGAGCGCATTCCGGATTTAATCGTTTTGACATCGGATTTAGCCGCCGGCGGATGGAAAAACGCGTTGAGCGGAAACAAGACGATGTTTGTCAATCCGGGAAAAGTTTGCCGAGGCGTGAACGCCGGGACGTTCTGTAAAGTTAGTTATTCTGGTAGCAAAGAAAAGTCGTCGTCGTTCGCAGAATCCGCGCGATTAGAGTTGCACAAGTTGTAATACAATATAACAAGAATAAAAATATAAATAATCAATTTATCTTCAGCGTTTTTCTGAGGCTCCGTTTCGACAGCCCCAAGAGAAACTTCCGCTGAGAGTTCTCTCGGTACTCGACACTATAATATTACAACAAACGTAAAAATATACTGACGCGTTTTTAAGTTCTTCCCATCATCTTCTTCTCGAACGAGGCTTTTCGATTCGATTCAATCGTGTTTTTTTGTACTTGAATCAAATCTAGTCGAAACTCGTCGCCGCGATGATGTACTTGAAGCGCATCGGATATCTCTCTTTCTCTCTCTCTCTCTACTGATATATATAAACTAGATGATACAATCTGGTGATGACATATAACTTATATACTCAATCGAATTATTGACGTCCAGCCGCCGCAAAGCCTCTAGCGGAGGAGCCGGAAACTTGTTTCGACTCCACCCAAGACTTCTCCTTGACGGAGTGCGCAGCGACGGTTTGTTTCTTGTCCGCCTCCAAGGCTGCCATCGACATCATGCCGACGCCAGAGCCAATCGCGACGCCGGTACCGGTCAACGCGCAGAGGGAAAGGATAGAGAGCGATGCGTACATCGCGGTTGAAGAGCTCATTTTTGCTGATTTCTTTTCTGCTCGTGGAAAGTATTTTTAAAGATATAAAATAATGAGGTGAGCGAGTGTTCCCGGGTGCGAACGAAGAAGGTGAGTCAGCGGAAATCTCACTAAAAAAATAATCAAATCCGAAAGAGGAGAAAGAGGCAAGGCTCGCGACCCAAAAATCGTCCTCCTCGCGCTCGAGTCTCGCGCATCGCGCATCGAATCATCCGTTTTTATTTCCAAACTCAGGTCGTCTTTCCTCTTGTTCTTCCTCTCTCTCTCTCTCGTTCGATTCTCTTCTTCTTCGACGCGCGTCGTCGCGACACACCGCAAATTCAGAAAACGAGGGACAGACAAGACAGACCGCAAAAAAAAAGACAAAAAAAAGGCGAAACGGTACGAATATGCGCGGGATCTCTAATAAAACCACTTGAACGCGAACCCGTCGTCGCGAATGCGAGCGCGAATTCGAGCGATGGAAACATTCGCGCGCGCGAAAAGAGACGTACTTTTTTTTGTTTATCGGGGGGTGTGGGTGAACGTGTTTCGTGCGTTAAAGTGACGCTACGAATTCGTTCGTTTTGCGTTTCGCGTCGTCTCCGAGAGAAAAGTTGCCTCAACAACACAAAAAAAACAAACGTTTAGGGTTTTGATAAAAAATGTTACATGAATTTTCTTTCCGCCGCGATTAGGGTTGATGATGTTACACTTTAAACAAGTGGCTTGTTAGCTCAGTGGTAGAGCATGAGATTCCAAATCTCACGGTCGGGTGAGTGACACAAATATTGAATATATAAAAGCGTGAAACTAAACTACGCTCAAATAATAGAGGTTCAATCCCTTCACGGGTCATCCATTTCTTTTTTTTTGCGCGAAGAAACGGCAAACTGAGAGTTTTTTTTTGGCGAAGACACTTACGTCCGTACAAAATGGTGCTTGTCCGTACAAAAAATTTTTGCCCCAAAACAAGAAGAGAACAAAAATAACTCGAGACACAATGTACTCTGCTATGTCTGGTATTCCCTCCGGGGGCCCTCCCGGGGGGACACACACACAGGAGCTGTGGTATTCCCTGCGGGGCATAGATGCGAGATTGGAGTCTGTTTTAAGCACAGATAAGTGTCTTTGTGATGCATGTTGTGCGCGATCTCAACCCCTAATTTTGTTGTTTTTGTTCTCGTATTTTGGACTGAAAAATTTTTTGTACGGACAAGCACCATTTTGTACGGACGTAAGTGTCTTCGCCTTTTTTTTCCCCCAAATTCTCCATTTTTTTACGAGAAAAAAATTACACGACATGCCCCCGAAACGGAAACGCGGTGCCGCTGCCGCTGCTGCCGCTGCAAAGGAGGAAAACAAAGACGCGCCGCCGTCGTCGTCGTCTCCTCCTCCGGCAGCGAAGAAGTCGAGAAAGACGAGCAAAAAAAGCAACGATGAAGAAGAAGATGAGAAGAAGAACGAGGAGGACAAATTGCAATCGCCGACGAACGAGAAGAACAAAGGAGAGGAAGACGTCGCGCGTGACGACGACGACGACGACGACGACGAGAAACGTCGTCAACAACAAGAACAACAACAACAACCACAACAAGCGAAAGAGGAAAAAGTAATGAAATCGTGCCCGTACCTCTCCTTCGTCAACCGTCCTTTGTTAGATTTCGATTTCGAAAAGCGATGTTCGGTGTCTCTGATTCAGGAAAACTGTTACTGTTGCTTGACGTGCGGTCACTTTTTCGCCGGGAGAGGGCCGAAAACGCCGGCGTACACGCACTCGCTGGAACGAGAAAACCACCACGTGTTCATGCGCTTGGAAAATGGGCGCGCGTTTTGTCTTCCGGAGAATTACGAGGTTTTCGATAAGAGTTTGGACGACGTGCGGAAAGTTTTGTTTCCTCGCTTTACGAGCGAAGAGGTGGCGAGTTTGGAGAAGGAGGCGATGTGGTCGAAAGCGTTGGACGGGTCGGAGTTTTTAGTCGGCGTGGTTGGGTTGAATCGAGTGGAAAACGCGAGAGGCGTGAATCCAATCGTGCAAAGTCTCGCGAGGGTGGAAAAGTTGAGAGCGCGGTTTCTGTTGTCGTCTTCGTCGTCGTCGCTCCCCGGCCGCGATGGTGGTAGTAGTAATAACAACAACGAAAACGACACGTTGCAATCTCTGTGCCAGAGAATATGGAACAAGCACAACTTTCGCGGCCACACCAGTCCGGATGCGTTCGTGAGAAAGCTCAGGAAACAAATCAAACTCGCAAACCCGGAGAAATTAGAGACGGACATTGACAATTTATTCAACGATCCGTTTGCAACTTTGCGACATTTTTTAACGTTCGTCGTGCCGAAAAAGTACGTCGACGAGCTCTTTCGAGGCGAACTGTTGATGCTGAACCAAAACAACAAGAAGCAACCGTTCGTGTTCGTGCCGTTGAAGCTTCCAGACGCGCCTCTATTCCGCGACGTGATGGAGAAAAACGCCATCCCGCAAGTCGCGCTCGCGGAGCTCTTGAGACCGTTCGCGTTGAAAACCGCGCCGGAGTATTTAATATTAGCCTTCGTCAACCGGTTCAGCAAAAATCAATTCACCAAAGAGGTGAGCAAAAATCCAACCATAGTCACGTTCCCGGTGAAGAACTTGAAAATAAGTAGCAGCGACAATAGTAATAGCGGCACGACGACGACGGTCTCTTACGACTTGCTCGCCAACGTCGACTCGGCGGGCAAAGCGACGGTGAAACACGTCGACGGAAACTGGTACGAAACCAACGACTTGCTCGTCAACGAAGTTCTCGCGCAGCAAGTCACTCTCGGGGAAGCGTACGTGCAGATTTATAAAAGAGTCGTCGTTTAATTCTTTACTAATTTAATGCAAATGTATCTAGAATGAATCTTAATACTACTTCACATCATCCGATCTTCGCGCGCGTGGGGACGTTTTAGCCGCACGAAAAGAAAAGAAGATACGCCACAATTTGCATGTGCAGATAAAAAGAAGAATGCGACCGACGACGACGACGAGACCAACACCGGTGGTCGCATCTCGTTCTCATCCGCGAGATGTTGATGCTCGTCGTTTTATCGCGAAGAGTAACATTCTCCGCAACGCTAATAATCCTCGTCCATCTTTCACTTCTTCTTCTTCTTCTTCTTCGGTGACTTACACGTCCAAAACCGAAGAAGAGACGTCATCAAAAAACGAATCGTACCTCCGCTTGCACGAGACGAAAGACGGCGACTGGGAGCTGCAATCTTCACAAGTGACGTATTGCAACGAACGAAACACGTGCGAGATTGATTTGATCGCCACGGTGCACGTGGGAGAGAAGGAGTATTACGCGAATTTAGAGAGAGAGTTGCGGTGTTCTTTGGATGATGATTTTGAAGAAGTGGACGATGAAGACGGAACGACTATCGCGAGAAGAAGCAGCGCAATCTTGTTCGAACTACTCACGGACGAACAGAACGTCGAAATGAATGATAATAATGACGATGATAACGACGAGAAGAAGGTGAAGAAGAATAAAACGAGATCGTTAAACTTACCTCGATTGAAAGTCTCGCTCTCGCCAACCGACGAAGCGAGACGGTTGGCGGCGTCGCACGGATTGGTCGCGCAGCTGGACGCCATCGATTTTAAGAAACCAAACTGGTACCTCGCGGATTGTTCGAGCAACGAGTTGGAGAAGATGAAAGCGAGCATGACTTTAGACGAGCAAGATACGGAGGCGTTTCGAGTGCCCGCGTTGTTGGAGGCGTTTTTAGTGACCATCATTGGAAGGGCGAGAACGTTACCGAGAGCGGCCCAGTTCGCGAGAACTTTAGTGTGGTTAGTGCCGTGTCCGGAAGCCAACTTGCTTTTGTTCGATTGGATTTGGGCCGGTGGGAGACCAGCGCCGGTGTTGGGCGCCATGGTGGATGCGATTTCGGCTGGAGATATCGTCGGTGCGAGGAAACTGGCGTTCGCGCAGATGATTGTCAGCGCGCAAGGCAAGAACGACGTGTATGGATCCGGTTCCGGCGCCAAGGCGACGATTGAAAAGAGAAACAAAATCGCCACGGAAAGGTTGCGAGAGGCTTTGCGACAGCTCTACGACGAAAAAACAGGAGTAATAAAGAAGCAAAAGCTCTCCGTCCTCTACGGCGGCTCGCACCTTCCCGGCCTCGCCAAAAATCTCGAAGCGCTCGGTGGCGACGAAAACGACAACCTCGACGCGTTCGGCGGCGCCTTCTCCGTATCCTCCACCACCTGGCGCACCGTCTGGCGCATCCCGAAGAAACCAGAAAACGCGTTCGCCCGTTTCGGATTCCTCCCTTTACTCTTACTCGTCGACGGTTTAGACTGGGCGCAAACGCTGGACGCGCTCGCCGAGGTCCCCGCGCGACGAGAGAAACTGCTCGAGATCTTCCTGTACATCTTGCGCCACGTCGCCGCGTATTACGCGCTCGGGAAGTGGGTGCTGGAATGGAACCGAGATTTATTCGAAGAGAGCCGACTTTGATGTTTGTACGTATAAAGATGTGTGTATATATAGCGGCGCGCGTGTAATAAAATAATAGCGGTAGCACGCAGCAGCAGCAGCAGCAGCAGCATAAATGGATAATGTTTAAATCATTAAATCTCGCGCGCGTTTTCGCGACGTCCACAACTAGCTTTCCTCTTCACATTTTTTGCCAAACACGCGATGAAATGGATAATGTTTAAATCATTAAATCTCGCGCGCGTTTTCGCGACGTCCGCAACGCTTTCCTCTTCACATTTTTTGCCAACCAAACACGCGATCGATGCCTAAAAAACGATTCACCACCAATCGAGGCGGCTACGGCGTCGCCTCGCGTCGGAGTTACCAACAACAACAACAGCCGAAAACCTTCCGAAACCAAAACCTCTCTCCTCTCGAAACCATCTCGCAAACGTCGAGAACGTTGCGAACGTTAAAGCGAGACGGAACGTTCGATAGAATCCGTCGGCGTTTAATCGAATCGATTCTCCAAAACGAAACGTTGAAAACGTACGCGCAGTTCGCGGTGACCGCGTCGTCTCGGATCATGAGTTTACGCATGCAGCAGAGAGAAAATAACGGCAGTAATAAAGGAGAAGAAGAAGAAGAAAAGTTACGCGTGGACGCCGCGACGAAGATGGCGATTAAGCGGGAGTTGGAGATGGATTTGTCGAGGGAAGTGAGCCACGCGGCGTGGAACGTGTTGGCGGAGAGAGACGGTCCGGTGCCGAGAGAAGTGCAATCGGAGATTTTTAGGGAGAGGAAGATGCGGTTTGAACGCGCGGAAAAGAGGAGAGAAAAGAAGAAGAGCGAGAAGAAGAAGAAGAATAAAAGTAGCACAATTAGTGGGAGGAAGAAGACGAGGAGGAAGAGCGTCGGTTTTGACGCGGGCGCGGCTTAGCGACGTTCGAGCGCGCGCATTCGGGCTCTCTCGACGCGAAGAGAGAGTTGGTACTTCTTGTAAAATTATTCTAGTACGTTGATGTTATAAAGTATATTCATATAGCATAAATTCTAAAAGCGACGAAATACAATCATTCGAGAAAGGTGTTCATGACCGCGATGGCGTCTCCTAACGCCCACGCGGCTTCGACCGGTTGGCCTTTGTAATCGATTTTGTCCACCAAATAGAGCGGCTCTTTGTCTTTTAACCCGTAGCCTTTGGTGAGCAACGCGTAGATGTACGCGAGATCTAAGCACAAGTATTCGAAGTGGTCCTCCTCGGCGTCCGGGTATTCTTTCAAGATGGAATCGACGTGCGTTTGGCAGACTTTCTTCCCGGCTTGTTTGTAATCGTGCGGAGTGATTTTCACCGCCTTCGTTTCCGAGTTTGGCCAGTGCACGGCTTTGGCGGCTTGCGCTCTCTCGTAAAAGTAACTCATGCCGTATAACGGCATGGTGCGTTTCGTCGTCCAAGCGCCGGCGAAAGAGCACGGTTCGACCTCGCACTCCGTGGATTCCTTCTCCATAGCCTTGAAAGCCGCATCTACGCACTGGTCGAAATCGCCGCCGCTCTCTCGTCCAATCGCGCTGTACCCTTCCCCTGGTTCTAATCCGTAACACTTCTCCGTGCACCCGCCTCGAAAGCCTTTCGCGGCGCACGGATGCGTCCGCCATCCTTCCTCGCCTTCGTCTAAATTTTGCGTCAAAATCTTCGCTCTCGCCGCCATGATGCCAAACCCTTTGAACGATTTCGTGTACACGTCGTAACCTTCCAACGGCAACACGTACCCTTCCGGCGCTCTGTTGACTTCATCTCTGTCTCCCATCGCGTACATGATTTGCGTGGAACCGCCCCCTAAATCCGCCACCGCCACCGTCTGCGTAGGCTTTACGCTTCCGCTCAACTTCCTCAACAAGTAATTCACGGCGATCCAACCGTACGCCCCTTCGTACATCCCGTCTAAAATGCTCACGTATTCATCGTCTAAACGAAATCCGTACTCCCCTACTTTCATTTTCGACGCCTCTAAAAGCGCGCTCGCCGCTTCCGGACCTTCCGGCAACAGTCTCAAACCCGCCGTCGCCCGCAGCGTCAGCGGCGTGCTCGACCTCATCTCTTCCGGCACGTGCTTCAGCGCCGTTTCCATCAGCGGTTCCAACGTGCTCGCCGCTTCGCTCGGATTTAACGCGTACGCTTTCAATCCAGGTTTAATCGCGTGAAAAATCTCATCCTTCAACACCCGAGCGCCCGAAGCCATCTTGAACCGAAACACGTGCACTCGACTCCCAGTCGACCCGGCGTCGATAATCACCGCGTACGATTGCGCTCCGTCCGTCGTTTCCTTCACGAGAGAAAAAATGCCGAGCAAGATGAACGCGACGACGCCTGCGACGAGTATTTTCAATCGATGCGAAGGAGAAGAAGATGCAACGCCGCCCGACGACGACGATGTTTTCCAGAAGAACTGGATGAGTTTTCCCGGGAAGGCTGCGTTTTCAGCCTCAAAGTCGCCGAATGGATTTTTCTTATTCGTCGTCGTCGTCGTCGTCGTCGCGGTCGCGCCTAACTCGACGTCGTTCGTTTTTGCACTCGTCGTCGTCGACATTCTACCTCTCTGGGTGAACGAAGAGAATGAAACCACGCGGTGTTTACGTGCCGAGATAAATAAACAGTAAAAGCGCGCTCTTTAATTGGAAAATTTTCTCACACTAATCTTTTTTTTTTTCTTTTCTGATGCACACTTGATTTTGTCAACTAAATACGCGCGCGCTTCATCATCAACATCAACATCTTCTTCTTCTCCGGCTGTTCTTCAGCTCGCGCCGTTACCACCGGAGGACAGCGCGCCACGATTAACGCCGTCTTCTCTGTTGCTGCTGCTGCTGCTAATGTTGTTGTTGTTGTTGTTTTCATCGTCGCTCTTTTTCAACGCGCGGACGATTCCGCGTCTCAACAGCGCGAGCGCGACGCCGACGGAGCAGGATAAACCTCCGACGCAAAACCAAAACGTAAACGGTTTTGCGCGCGCGTAGTAGGCGCCAATTTCGCCGGCGAAATAGTTGCCGAAGAAAGAGGAGAGGAACCAGCAGCCGCAGGCGAGACCGACGATTTCTTTTGGCGCGGCGGTCGTGACGAAGGATAAGCCGACCGGGGAGACG